>Ga0074044_10001121_pt1 | contig 24628 bp, 17 predicted proteins | sample BogForMeECP23OM1_FD_94443 | JGI IMG/M metagenome (GOLD analysis project Ga0074044, IMG submission 94443) | Bog forest soil microbial communities from Calvert Island, British Columbia, Canada - Bog Forest MetaG ECP23OM1 | ecosystem: Environmental > Terrestrial > Soil > Wetlands ... | reverse complement strand
CATCTCCCGCGCTTTCCGCAATCTCACATCAAAATGAAAAAACGGCACAGCATCGCCGGCAGCAGCCTTTCCCACGTACGATCGGCGTCGACAGGACGGCCCCTCGACACTATGCCAGTCGGTGCTATATATACCAAACCTCTGCATCTCCCAAATCGTCCCCGAAAATCCTAGAATTCCTCCACTTTCGGAGTAGAATGTCGAATCCAATTTTGTTTGCCTTCCAAGAGCTATATAGCAGTATACTAAGCCGCTCAACGCACCACCAGTTCGCGCATTTCGCGGAGCAAAACGACTAATGGTCCTCACCGCCACCGATTGGATCGTCATCGCCGCCTACCTGCTCCTCAATCTTCTCATCAGTCTTTACTACCGCCGCCGCTCCTCCGGCAGCACCGAGGAGTTTTTCGTCTCCGGCCGTAACGTTTCCTGGTGGCTCGCCGGCACCTCCATGGTCGCCACCACTTTTGCCGCCGACACGCCGCTCCTCGTCACCGGCCTCGTCGCGCGTAACGGCATCTCTGGCAACTGGCTCTGGTGGTCGCAATGCCTCTGCGGCATGATGACCGTCTTCTTTTTCGCTCGTTACTGGCGCCGCTCCGAAATTCTCACAGACGTTGAATTCGTCGAGCTCCGCTACCAGGGTAAACCCGCCGCGTTCCTTCGCGGCTTCCGCGCTATATATCTCGGCGCGCTGATGAACTGCCTCATCCTCGGCTGGGTCATCAAAGCCATGATCAGCATCACTACCGTCCTCCTCGGCGACGCCATCGCCCAAGGCCGCGTCCTCAACATCGCCCTTGCCGGCCACAACCTCACTACCTACACCCTCGGCACTCCCGAACACACCGCTCTCCTCATCTGCGTCCTTCTCCTCGTCCCTTTCACCGGTATTTACACTTTCATCGGTGGCCTCTGGGGCGTGCTCGTCACCGACCTCTTCCAGTTCGCCCTGAAAATGACCATGATCATCGTCCTGGCCTGGATCGCCGTCGCCAAAATCGGCGGCATGGCCCTCCTCAAAATCCAGCTCTCTCATGTCGACGCCGTCGCTCGCCAATCGGGCGAAACGACGGGCTCAATCCTCTCCTTCTTCCCCTCTTTCCATCTCGGCTGGACCACCGACGCCCTCTGGACCCTGCCAGTAATCACTTTCGCGCTCTATCTCGCGGTCCAATGGTGGGCTAGTTGGTACCCCGGCGCCGAACCCGGCGGCGGCGGCTATGTCGCCCAGCGCATGTTCAGCGCCAAGGACGAAAAAAATTCCCTCGGCGCCACGCTCTGGTTCAACATCGCCCATTACGCCATGCGCTCCTGGCCTTGGATCGTCACCGGTCTCGTCGCCGTCGCCGTTTATTCCCCTCACGGCGGCCTTCACCCCAGCGCCGAGTTCGCCGCCGAGCCCGAAAAGGGTTACGTCATGGTCCTGCGCGATTTTCTCCCGCCCGCTCTTCGCGGCCTGATGATTGCCGCCTTCCTCGCCGCCTTCATGTCCACCGTCGGCACGCAGCTCAACTGGGGCACATCCTATCTCATCAACGATTTCTACCGCCGCTTCCTCGTTCGCAAAGCCAGCGACAAACACTACGTCTTCGTCAGCAAAGTCATCATCGTCCTGCTCGTCATCCTCAGCGGTTACGCTGCCGCCAACATCACCAGCATCCAATCTGCCTGGCAACTTCTGCTCGGCATGGGCGCCGGCACCGGCTCCGTCCTCCTCCTCCGCTGGTATTGGTGGCGAATCAACGCGTGGAGCGAAATCTCCTCGATGATCGCCGCCTTCGTCGTGTCGATGTCGCTCACACGCGTCCAATTCGCCGGCAACAGCTCGGTTGTCTTCGCCAAAACCGCCCTAATCACCACGGCTGCCACCACGGTAGTCTGGCTAATCACAACGCTAATCACCAAGCCCGAACCCGAAGCCAAGCTCCTCCAGTTCTATCGCCGCGTCCGCCCCACCATCCACGGCTGGAAACACATCGCCGCCTTGGCCCCCGACGTCACCCCCGTCCGCGACCTCGCCGCCAGCACCTACGACTGGATTGCTGGCTGCCTCCTCGTCTACTGCGCCATGTTCTCCATCGGCGAGCTAGTCCTCCACGAATGGTTGATGGGCACCATTCTTCTCATCATCGCCGCCCTCTCTGGCTACTTCATCTTCTGGAGCCTAAGCCGCCGCGGCTGGCAAACCCTCTCCGGCGCGTAACCTCCGCGTCCCCACAAATGTCATCCTGAGCGCTGCGAAGGATCCCGGCTTACTCTCAACCTCCGCTCCGTTCCGATCCTTCCCATAAAATTGTCATTCCGAGCGAAGCGAAGAATCCGCTTTTCGCTAGTCCGCGCTCTCTGTGTAAATGTTTTCCCTACCGGATTTACCCGAGACAATTTACCTTCCCGCAATGTCAAACTTTTACGCTACAGTTCCAACTCTCAAGGAGCACCCATGTCCGCCAACGCCACATCCACACAAAATCCTCGCGCAAACTCCACCACCCTCGGCGCACTCTGGATCGTCTACGCCATCCTCCGCATCGTAGCCGTAATCCTCCTCGTCCTCTATGCTGGCACAGCCACGGTAATGTTCGGCGCGCTCCTCACGCGCGTCGTCGATTATGCGACCCTCATGGCCATCTTTCACATTCTCTATACCGCCGCCATCATCGTAACGGGCCTCTCCGGCCTCTTCGGTCTATTCGCCGGCTTAGCCCTTCTCGCTGGTAAATCTGCTCGCACCCTCTCTCTACTCGCCGCCTTCTTCTCCCTCTCCGACCTACCCCTTGGCACAACTCTCGGCATCTACACGCTGATCGTTTTCCTGCTTTGACGCACAGCTTCTGGCGTGGGGACGGACCCACGTCGCCTCGTTGTGATTCGCCGCGCAAATCAAGCCGTTGGGACATAGCTCCACGCCGAATAGGATTCCAACATCAGCAATCCCTGCTGCCTTCTTCTTTTTTTTGGGGATTTTGACTCTCGACGGAGGTAACCCTAGAACAGGAAACCCGCAAGCTGCTCCGCCATTTTCCGAGCTTTCTCTCGAAGGACGCTTCGGTCTGCTGACCCGGCGTTCGAACTCACCCGTACCGTGAAGACGTGGTCGCGCACTCGTCCTACCACCTGTTCGGAAACCCATTTCTTCTTTTTCTTGTCCTCGTAGCTGCATATCGTCGCTTCATTCCCGATGGCTCGGAGCGGCACGCCATCCGCCCCGCACCTCTGTGCGTATGTCGCATATGCGCCAGGCGCTCCGCCCAGCGTTTCCACTTCGATTCGCAACTCGATGCCAGTCGGTCCGCTTTGATGCAGGAATATGCAGGTCGCAACGTCCGTGTCCTTGCTCACTTCAGGGTGAGTTACAGTTGCGGTGACCGCCCCGTCGAGCGCTCCGGATGCGGTCGCCTCGTTGATCCAGGGACAGCTGTCTTTCGCCTCGCTGCTGCTAGGTATGCACAAGGCGATGAGCATGCCAAGCAGCAGGCACACAATTCGCGCGCGAAACAAAACACCAAAAATGCGTCCAAAATCCCGCTGCAAGTTGTCCTCCGAGGCCTTCTCCACTGTTGAAGTCGCGACGCCGCGAAACTGCCAATACCGAACTCACGTTTCGCTGTTCGATCTGGCCGCCAAGACTACTTTCGGGGAGAACCCCCGTCACCGTTTCCGCCGGCCTTTGGGACACGCGGCTTCTCGACTCCGGCTTCCTGCTCCAAATCCGCATGCACGTGCCACGGCACGCTTTCCGTCGAGATTTCCGGATGCTTCAGCAGAAAGTCCAGCGAGTACGTGGGCGCCCCAGGATCAGCTTTCTTGTTCGCAAAAAAAGCTGCTTGTGCCGCCGCTTTTTCTTCCATCCCCATTCGGCCGTATAAAATCGCAAGGTTGTAATGCGCGGCAACATCGTCCGGATCGATGGCTTGCAAAGCCTCGAACTGCTCCATGGCTTCTTCCTGTTTGCCTTGCCGGTAGAACGATTTTCCCAGTTCGCGTCGCGCGTCCCGCGACAGCGGATACTGCGCCACCACTTTCCGCAAGTCCGCCTCTTCCAGATCAGGATTGCCGGCTCGGCGTTCTACCAATGCCATGTAGTAAAGCGCCCGCGCATTATCCGTGCTGAGCGCTAGCGCCATCTTGAGATTCGCGCGAGCTGAACCGTACTTTTCCCATTCAATGTTGGTCAGCCCGATATTTATGTAACCATCGGCGTAATCAGGCCGCAGCTTCACCACTTCCGAGAAGGCACGGATGGCCTCCGCATATTGAAATTGATCCAGCGACGCGATTCCGTAATTGTTCCAGCGCATCCAGTCTGGATTGTCCTGCGGATCCGCCTCCGCCGCCGGGTTGTCGCCAATATTCAGCGTCCGCGTCCGGGATGCAATCTCGATCACAGGATACGCGGGATGATCCGTCCCAAAAATATTGTTCAAGTAGCTTTGCCGCAGGTGCCGGTAGTTGACCCGCGCCACCACCTTCAACGGTCCTTTGGCATCCGCCGGAATTCGGAATTCATAGCGAACCATCCCCGAACGCCCCGCTTGGATGGTGTTGTCGTAAGCCACCGAGTGGATCGTAAAAACTTTGTGATTGTCGACGAACTCGCCCTTCTCCGTCACCGGCCGGTTCGTGAAGCTGTGCGCCCTCGTGTCGAGCATCCCGTTCGGCTGCAGAAATCCGCTGTGGTAAATTTCGTTTCCGTCGCCGTCATTCACCGCAAATTCCACCCACGCCTCATAAAGATCGCGCACTTCGGGAATCAGCGAGTGGCCGATATTCTTATTCTGGATCACCACCATGGCCTGCACCTTGTCGTTCGGCTGGAGGTTGAAAGCCTGTGACCCGAGCGGCGCTACCATTCCCTCTTCATCCGCCTTCTTGATCGCAAACAGATCTACGTTCAAATAGTTACCCGACTTCAGAAACTCGATCGTCTTCTGCAATTGCGCGTCGAAGCCGTAGTAAAAGGGCACCGCCGTATTGCCCGCCGTCCAGCGGTGCGAAGCGAAGGTACCATTCTTGGCTCCATATTCTTCAAGCTCCGGAGCCGCGCGTTTCATATGGCAGCCCTGGCAGGTGGTGAAGTCCCCGGAATAAAAAGTCAGCGGGTTCCTCTTCGAAAATTTTGAGTTATGCCATTCGTCATACACCGTGAATGCTCGCACAAACTTGTAATCATTCAACGGAGTCGGCAAATTGGCCTTGTGGCACGCCGCGCAGAACTCCGGCGTCCGGAGAAAATCCTTCATCACCGCTTTCGAGTGCCGCTCCGGATGCTCGATGATGTCTACGTAAGGGACCTGGCCGGGGATTCTTTTCCCGTTTTCGTCCACCATCACCGCCGGTACTCCCATCACGTAGCCGCCGTTCCCCACCGTTGGCTGCAGCTTTTGAATCGCGTGGCAAGTCAGACACGTCAGACCGTCTTCATCGAACTGGCGGTCAACCTTGGAATCCTGGGTAAGCCCTCCCGTCAAAGTCGCGATCGGATTGTGGCAGCTCTCGCAGTGGCGAGTGAATTCGATGCCCTTCTCGCGCCGCAGTATGTTCACGCTCGTCCGGTAAAACGGTGTTCGAAACGAATTCGAGTGCAGCGCCTGCCGCCAGTGGTCGTACGCCTCCGCGTGGCAAGTTTTGCAATACGTCGCCTTCGGAAAAGCTCCCGGTTGAATGAAGTCATTCCCCTCGACCGCCGCGTTACCCGGCGTGGAAATATCGCCTTGTCCGAATCGGAAGTTGTAGGTCTCGCGTATCTTATCGGCGTACTGTTTGCGCTCGGCCTCTTGCTCCGCTGGCGTTTGGTACTGCTTCTGCGAGTCGTTGTACTGCGCCTGGGGTTGCGCTTGCGCCTGAGTTTGTGGCTGCGCCTGTGTTTGCGCGATAGACGTATTCAGCAAAACGCAAAATAAGCCGAGTGCCGCAGTAGTTGCCACGACGACGTATCTGGATCGCATTTTCATAAGCCACCTGCTTGAATGAAGTGCATGCCGTGTACTCGCGAACGGCCCCGGGACCCGCCAAATGAAAACTCTTCGTCCGCTACCAGACTCAATTCGCAGCAGTGCCGGCCATTTTCCGCTGCGCGACTTCCCGCGCAATGTCGTCGTAAACGCTAGGCACCACGCCCTTGCCTTCTTCAATCTCAAATATTCGGTCCACCGACGGCAGTGTCACCTGTTCTACAAATCCGCTCGGCCACCGAATTTCCAATTTGCTAATCTCGTTGGAGTCCCCAATGCCAAAGTGCAAACGCTGATCGTTCGAGGACTCGTAACTTCCCCCGCTCATCACGTCGCCGCGCTGCCGCAGGCCTCCAGCCGTCAGATAAACAACGGCCCCGACCGCATCCCGCGGGCTCTTGGGTCCGCCAACCAATTGCAGCCCGACCCAGTGATGCTTATCCGCATTCACGTTGCGCATCAGCGCCGGCACGTTGTCCAGGCAGTTGATCACCACGTCGATCTTTCCGTCGTTGAACAAATCTCCAAACGCCGCTCCTCGCCCCGTGATCACTCTCGCAAGCCCTGTGCCCTCGACCGCCGGAACCACCTCGAATTTCTCGCCCTTTTTCACGTTGTGAAACACGAAGGGCCGCTGCGCGAACGACGTCCCAAAATTATGTTCATCCACCTGCGGGTAGACATGTCCGTTGACCGCGAAAATGTCCTTCCACCCGTCGTTGTCGTAATCAATAAATTCCGTGCTCCAAGTCAGAAATGGATACGTGAACTGCGCCATCCCGATATCCGGCGCAATCTCCGTGTAGTACGCGTTCCCCCCGTTTCGAAACAGAGGCTTGTAGTCATCTGAAAACGTTCCCGTATAAAGGTCCAGCAAGCCGTTGTTCCGGTAGTCGCCAATCGCTATGCCCATGTTGGCGACCTCTTGCCCGTCCTGATTCAACGCAAAGCCCGAGGTGAAACTCGCATCCCTGAATGTCCCGTCTCCCTTGTTGATGTAGAGATAATTCGGTGTTGAATCGTTCGCCACCAGCAGATCGACTTTTCCGTCGTTATTCACGTCCACGAATACCGCCGTGAACCCGTAGTAGCCCTTCTTATCCGATACGCCAGCCTTCTCGCTGACATCCGTAAACGTCCCGTCCCCGTTGTTGTGAAACAGGTGATCGCCTTCGCCCGGCAATCCGCGCGGCCCGCACATCACCGTGATTCCGCGGAACTGGCAAAAGTTCACCGCGTTCACCGCGGAATTGGGCTTAGGCGGCAGATGATCCATGTCCCAATGAATGTATCCGGGCACGAAAAGGTCCAGCTTGCCGTCTCCGTCGTAGTCCCCAAACGTAGCGCCCGTCGACCAATTTCCCAGCGTCACTCCCGCCTTCTCCGCTACGTCGGTGAACGTCCCGTCGTGATTGTTGTGATACAGCCGGTTCTTCCCATAGTTAGAAACATAAATGTCCGGCCAACCGTCGTTATCAAAATCCCCGATCGCCACTCCAAATCCCCATCGGTCGTTCGTCACTCCCGCTTGTTCCGCCACGTTCGTAAACGTTCCGTCATGGTTGTTGTGAAAAAGTGCCGCATGCGGCGGCTCCGTTTTGCCGCTCAGCGCGTCGACGGTCGACCCGTTCACCATGTAAATATCCAGCCAGCCGTCGTTGTCGTAGTCCAGCAACGCGACGCCCGACCCGGTCGTTTCGATGATGTAGTTTTTCTCCGGCGTTCCCATCGTGTGCCGCCACGACGTCAGACCCGCTTTTTCCGCGATGTCCTGAAACACAATCGGGCCTTCTTTGACGAAGCCTCCCGCCGTGATCGGACGCTTTTCGGAATCCAACACTGCCGGAAAAACTCCTGCAGTCGCCGACCCGCCCTGGGGATGCTGTGGCACCGCTGGTGCCCCATATTGGCCGGCCGCCTGCTGTCCGCGTGCTTCGGATGAGCTCACAAGGTAGAGCGCGATGATCCAAGCGCATAAGCAGACAGCCAGTAATAGTTTTTTATACATGGTGGAAGTCGAAAATCTGGTCTCTGGGTTTTTACAGAGGGGGTAGGTAGAAGACAATATGTGAAAAGCACTACGCTCCGCCGCGTGCCCGTCCTCCCGCCGCAGCGCTCCAAAAATATGTCATCCCGGTTTCAAAATTTGTCATCCCGACCGGAGCGCTGACGTCGTCGGCGCGCAGTGGAGGGACCTCTCTTCTTCAAGGTTGGCAGGCAGATAAATGTGCTTCAACGCGACAATCGCTATGCGATCTCTACAAATCCTCTTCCAATCGCGTACAGCGTCAGTTTGGCGCAGTTACGAATCGCCAGTGCTCCCATGATGTTGTTCCGGTGCACTCCTACCGTGTTCGCGCGGATGCCTAGTTCCACCGCGATTTGCTTATTCGATTTTCCGCGCGCAATCAGCCGTAGCACTTCCATCTCGCGCGCCGTAAGTGGCCGCGTAACGTCGTCCAAAGGAGGCTCCGGCAACACGATCCGCGAATCCAGCACGTGCCGCCCCGAGGCGACCTGCCTCACCGCCTCCCCCAGTTCCATATCCGTCGCGCTTTTTAACAAATATCCGCGCGCACCCGCATCCAGCGCTGCTCGCACGTAGCTTCGCTCCGCATGCATGCTCAAAATCAACACCGCCGTCTCCGGCAAAATTTCCAGAATGCGCTGTGTTGCCGCTCCCCCCATCATGCTCGGTAGCGCAAAGTCCATAACCACCACGTTAGGCCGCAGTCGCCGTGCCGCTTTCACAGCTTCGGCTCCGTCATTTGCTTCGCCGATGACGCGGAGGTCAGCCTCGTCCTGCAGCGTGCGCTTCAACGCGCGCCGCACCAGGCTGTGGTCGTCCACCAGCAAAACTGTGATGACCCGGTCCTTCACCGTCATCCAAGAACTCTCCGCTCCGGCACAGCCGCCAGCCACATACGCCATTGCCGAGCAAAGTTTTTCGCATATCACTCCCCCTAGCGCCATAACCCAAATCTGTTAGTCCCAATCCCCGCCTACTCCTCTGTCAACCGCGATAGCCCGAGCAAATGTCATCCTGAGCGCAGCGAAGGGCCCTGGCGGCGCGACTTCTCTTCGAGGATAATGCCCAAGTACTCTAGAGCGTTTTAAAAGTTGTGCGGCCGCCTTCGAGGAAGATCCAAATGATAGGTGCCATAGCGGGCGACATCATCGGATCAGTCTACGAGTGGAACAACATCAAGACCAAGCAGTTCGATCTGTTCAGTCCGCATTGCTGCTTCACCGACGATTCCGTTCTCACCGTTGCCCTCGCCGAATCGCTCCTAACCGGCACCGACTACGTTTCCCTGATGAAGGCCTACTATCGGCGTTATCCAAACGCAGGTTACGGAGGCTTTTTTCACCAGTGGGCGCAAGCTGCCGAATCGCAGCCCTACAATAGCTGGGGTAATGGCGCCGCTATGCGCATCAGTTCGGTTGGGTTTGCGTTCAACACGCTAGATGAAGTCCTGCTCCGGGCGGCTGAATACACCGCCGTGACGCACAATCACACAGAGGGGATCAAGGGCGCACAAGCAACTGCAGCCGCAATCTTTCTTGCCAGGAAAGGAAGTACGAAAGCCGACATCAGGCAATACATAACGGCGACCTTTGGCTATGATTTGTCACGAACTGTTGATGAGATCAGGCCGGGATACCAGTTTAGCGAGTCCTGCCAAGGGACGGTCCCTCAGGCGATCGTGTGCTTCCTAGAATCAACGTCTTTCGAAGACGCCATCCGCAACGCGATATCGCTTGGAGGCGACAGCGACACGCTGGCCTGCATTACCGGCGGCATCGCCCAGGCGCACTACGAAGTACCAGCGTCCATCGCCGACCGGGCTATGTCCATCCTCGACAACGATCTTAGAGACGCAACCGCGCGCTTCATGTCGGCCTACTGCCCGGCTACGCCGCTCGGCTCCTAGACTATGCCGAATTAAATTAGCACCTGGTGGGACACGCTTTCTTTGTCGGAGAGATTTTGACTTCGTTTTTCTCCGGCGGGTGCCCCATCCTTGCGGGTTTGCTTTTTGCAAGGGTGGGTCTTTCCTTTGGTCTTTTCTGCGCCATCGTCTCGCGCTTTATGCGAACGATGAATCTGCTTTTTCTTTCCGCCTCCTCCTCGTGCGCCTCTACCCAGAGCGGTCATTCCGAACGGAGCAGCCCGACGCCTTTTCTCTCACGTTCGCTCCTGCGAACGTGTCGGCGTGCGCAGTTGAGGAACCTCTCTTGGTTTTTTCTCCTAACCCACACCGCCGCCGAACTCCGCGCCAACCACAAACTCCCCTTCGCCGCCGCTCTGGCCACTCATCACCACGCCTCTCTAGGTCCCATGATGGCCATGTATTGCAGCAGTTCCAGCGTGTTGCGCTGTCTGGGCGTCGGCCGGCAGTCAAGCTTCGATTTGTCCACTTTCCCAGCCAGATGAACCAGGATGCGCACTTCCGTCTGCAGCGATGAAATCAGTTCTTCCTTCGTTAGTACCACAACGCAACGCATCTTAGCACCGTGGAATCGTTTTCGCTGGGTGGCATAGACTTTCCCCATCGGAAGGTTTTTGACTGTGTTTTTCTCCATCGGGTGCCCCATCCTTGCGGGTTTGATACATGCAAGGGCGGGTCTTTCTTTTTCTTAATTCTCTTCGGCAGAGTGTCCCAGGTTCGTCGTTTGAACCCGGAGTCCTCCGCGCGTTCCTGCGCCATAGGCGAGCGATGGAACTCCAAGTGCGTCAATCAGGCTGCGTCACTTCCGATGCTTTTCTAACTTCTCAACCACGCTATCCAGGTCGGGATACCCAGCGCCAAAGCTCCGCGTCAACCAGTTTCCACCTCGCTCCGCGATCTTCTCGCCATCCGCCACCACATCAAACTGTCCGGTCTTTCCCGGCACAAGCACCACATCCACATTCAGCCGATTCTTGATCAGGTTCACGAGACTCGTGACCTTTACCTTGTTGTTCTGTCACGTTGGACAGTGAACGATTTCGACCTTCATTGCATTCTCCGATCTGCTTTGCATAAATTTGATTTTCCCCTCCAAGGTGGGACAGCTACTCCTGGCTGCCGTCTTGCGCTTCCCACGGGCCATCGGCCACGGGACACGTCTCGCCGACCTCCGGTCCATCTACCCTTTCCGTCCAAACCTTAACCTCTAAACTCCATCCTCCGTCCTATCCAAGCACTCTCCCGATCAGCCACATATGCCCAAACGGATCCACCACCGCCCCCTGGAGCATCCGCCGGATCGGCTTTGGCCCAATCGTCTCATGTATATGCTCCTCCACGGGACTATTCTCCTTGGCCCCCGCCGCCAAAGCCCGTCTCTGCACCGCAGCAGGGTCGTCCACAAACAACTCGATCCGCACCGTAGTAAAACCCGCTACCCCCGGCCCCCGCGTACCATAATCAGGCGCCTCCTGCGCCAGGAAGAACTTCGCCCCGTCCACCGACAGTCCTGCAATCACCTCCGCGCCTTCCCCCAACTGCCACAGCACCTCCGCCCCAAACGCCGCCCTATAAAAAGCCACAGCCGCGCCGCCATCGCTCACCGCCAGCATCGGACAAATCTCAGTCCCCATCTCCCCGCCTCCCGTCGCGCCGCCATATCTTTCGTCAACCTACACTAAACAAAGAGCTTACTATTTATTTCTTGACAATAGTCACCAATATGTTATAATCCCTCTTCGCATCGAGGGCGGATTCTTTCGCCGCCCAAGCAAGTCATGCTGGCCCGCCTGGTAGTTTCTAACATTCCCCAGAAATCTTCAGTCCCACTAACGTTACCATTTCATAAAAACCACACTTACCTAAGCCTTCTAGAATCAACACTTCTGCAAGTGTTGATTCCACCCGGCTTTAACTCCTGTATCAGCAACACTTACAAAAAACCCAGGGGGGAGGCCCCTCCTCCGGCCCTCAAAGTTTTGCAACTAGTCACTGATCGTACCCGGCTCCTGCGCGCACGCACGAATCCCCGCAACCCCAATCTCCTCTATGCTTTACTTCATAACTTCTGGACACCCCGGGGTGGGGGGCCATTCCCTTTCTGGCACGGGCGGCCAATCCTGGCTGTCCTCTTCCAGCTTTTCACGGGTCGCCGGTCACGGACCACGGCTCGCTGTTCCTCTGCGCGGCTCCGCGATCTCTGCGTCTCTGCGCTATCTTTTTTCTTCGCCGCTCCCGACTCACTTCGTCGGCTTGCCCGTCTTAGGCCTCTCGAATGTTGCCGACCGCACAATTCCCATGCCTTCTTTCACCACGATCAACTGGTTGGGTTTCACGTCCTTCAACATATCGACGGCTCCGCTGGGCCAGCGAATCTCCAAAAGCTCAACCTTCTCCGCTTTGCCGATGCCGAAATGCACGCGCAAATCATTCTGCGAAATGTAGCTGCCGCCGCTGCGCACTTCATCGATTTGCTGATGCGGTTTGCTCTCCCCCGGCGGGTGCGTCATGCAGCGCAACCGCGCGCCAATTCCGCTGCGGTTCGATTTTGTGCCGATCGTTTTTATCTTCAGCCAATTATTTTCGAGCCGCGAATCGCAGCGCAACAACTGGGGAAAATCATTGACCGTATTCACCACCACGTCGATGTCGCCATCGTTGTCAAAATCGCCGAACGCCGCGCCGCGCGATGCAACGGGCACCATGATTCCCGGGCCGCCTTGCGAAGACACATCTTCAAAATGGCCGTTGCGCAAGTTTCGGTACAAAAGTTTCTGCTGCGGATAACCGGCTTCGGTGCGCAGTTGCTCGACTTCAGGATAAACGTGGCCGTTGCAAATTAAAATGTCCGGCCAGCCGTCATTGTCCATGTCGAAAAAGCCGCAGCCCCAGCCAAGGTACTGCGTATGTTTTCCAAGTCCGGCGGTGAACGTAGCGTCCTCAAAATTTCCACCGCCGATGTTGTGGTAGAGCGATGGCGTGTCGCCGGCGAAATTTGTTTTGACGATGTCGATGTTTCCGTCGAGATCGTAATCCGCGGCGGAAACGCCCATGCCGGCCTGAGGTTTGCCGTCGGCGCTCAGCGCGCAGCCGGCTTCCATGGCGACGTCGGAAAACGTGCCGTTTTTTTTGTTTTGATAGAGCGCGCTGGCCGTTGAATCATTCGCGACGTAAATGTCGGGCCAGCCGTCGTTGTTGAAATCGGCGGTGAGCACGCCGAGGCCGTATGTTCCATTGGCTTGGAAAATTCCAGCGCGCTCGGAAACATCGGAAAAGGTGCCGTCGCCGTTGTTGTGAAACAAAATATTTTTTCCGCCGATGAGGCCAGGCGGGCCGCACGCGACAAGTACTCCTTTGTAAACACACGGGCCGGACTCGGGCAGCGGCGCAGTCGCTAAATCGAGATCAATGTAGTTTGCGACAAAAAGATCGAGGTGACTGTCGCGATCGTAATCAACGAACGCGCAGCCGGTATTCCAGCGTTTGCCATTTGTGCCGACGCCGGCTTTTTCGGTGACGTCGGTGAACGTTTCATTTCCGTTGTTGTGGTACAAAACATTCTTTCCGAACGACGTGATGTAAATGTCGTCGAAGCCGTCGTTGTCGTAGTCGCCGATGCAAACGCCTTGTCCCCACCCGTAATGGAGGATGCCGGATTTTGCCGTGACGTCAGTAAATGTGCCATCGCGATTATTTTTGAAAAGATGTGAGATGGGTTCCTGGCCTTTTGTAAAGCCTTCGAGGCGCCAGCCGTTCACCAAAAAAATATCGAGCCAGTCGTCGTTGTCGTAATCGTAGAAGGCGACGCCGCAGCCCGTTGTTTCCAGTAGATATTTGTTTTTGTGTTCGCCGCCGAAAATTGTTTTTGCGTTGAGGCCGGATTCGCGAGCGACATTGATAAAGCTGACGCCAATCTCGCTCGGTGGGGGCGGGTATTGATTCGAATTCGACGCGGAAGCCGGAGTTTGGTTCGAATGGAGTGGGCGCGCGAGGGCCAGGACGCTTTCGAGCGGCAGAACAAGCGCGGAGCGGCTTAGAGATTTAAGAAACGCGCGACGTGAAGAGGACAAATGGAATCATACCTTCCAGGTTTGGCTCGTGCTAAGATTTGCCGCCGCTCCGTATTGTACGGCAAATGGCGATTCGAACTGAGGGGCGCGAGAGATCGAGGGTTCTCTTGTGCCGGGACCTTCCTACCGTGGGCGATAGAAGAAACACATTTCGAAGGATGTACGTGTTTTGCGCGGCTTTGTGTGGCTGGGCCTTGCTCGCTTTTCTTCTTAACTCGAGTGCAGAAGCGCTCAGGGCTGCGCGGATGATGGAATCTCCAAGAACGTGGGAATCGGCAATTAAGCAGGCGCAGGCACCGACGGACGCTCAAGATCCGGCGCGCAAGCAAGCACCGCCGATTGGGCGAGGACTAACAAAACTAATCGATTTAGCGTCTGCTGTGGAATCCACCAGAGCGGTCCGGCCGTGGGAATTTCTTCCGGCGGTTGGAATGCGTGCGGGGCTGCTCGGAAATGAAGCGGGGCGGATGGAAGCGTGGGTTTATCCGCTGAAGATATTTCGTGACTTTCATCTGAAATTTCACGTGGACGGACAAGCGCTTCCTGCGGATTCGCTGGCGCGGACGCTAATCACGCGGCCGGAATCGAGCACGATCGTTTACACGGGAGATACGTTTTCCGTGCGCGAGACTTTTTTTGTGCCGGTAAAGGAACCGGGAGCGGTGATCATTCTGGATGTGGAGACGGAGAGTCCGCTTCAAATTGAAGCGGCGTTTCACAGGGATTTTCAGCTGGAGTGGCCTGCGGCGCTCAGCGCCACCTATATAGGATGGGATCCGGGGCTAAAAGCGTTTACGTTCGGAGAGGAGCAGAGAAGGTTTGCGGCGATTGTTGGGTCGCCGACGGCGGAAAATGAGGAAGAAGAATTTCAGACGAACTATTCAGAATCGCAGGAAAATTCGTTTCGGCTAGGCGCGATTGCCAAGGGCAAAGCGTCGCAGATCGTCGTGATCGCGGGATCGATGACGGGCCGGGCTGATGCGGAGGGCGCGTATCGACGCCTTAGTTCTGGATACGGTGATCTGCTGCGCGAGTCGGCGCAGTATTACCGGGACTATCTTAGCCAGACGGTGAGCGTGGAACTGCCTGATGAACAGCTCCAAAAGGCGTATGACTGGTCGAGAGTCAGTCTAGTGCAGGGGATGGTGACCAATCCATTTCTTGGGACGGGATTAGTTGCAGGTTACAGAACATCTGGTCAAAGTCAGAGGCCGGGGTTTGCCTGGTACTTCGGGCGCGATTCATTTTGGACCTCATTCGCACTGAATGCGGCGGGGGATTTTGCCAATACGAAGACGGCCTTGGAATTTGTGAGCAAGTTTCAACGGGAAGATGGAAAGATTCCGCACGAGATTTCGCAAGGCGCGAATTTCGTGGATTGGTTCAAGGGTTATCCGTATCCATACGCTTCGGCAGACGCAACGCCGCTCTACATCATTGCGGCGAACGATTACGTCGTGAACAGTGGGGACACGGCTTTTGCAAAAGAGAAATGGGCCAGCTTGTGGAAGGCGTATCAGTTCTTGAAGTCGACCTACGACGCGCGGGGACTTCCGCAAAACCAAGGAGTGGGGCACGGGTGGGTGGAGGGCGGGCCGCTGCTGCCGGTAAAAAGTGAATTCTATCAGAGCGGACTGGGTGCAGAGGCACTGCGGGCGCTCGCACACCTGGCACGTTTCGCGGGACAAGCGGACTCGGCGGCGGCGCTGGAAACTGAATTCGCGAAGCAATGGCCGCTGGTGAACGACAGCTTCTGGATTGCGGATAAGAAACGGTTCGCGTTTGCGCTCGATAAGAATGACAAGCAGGTGGATGAGCCGACCGTGCTGACAACTGTGCCGATGTGGTTTGGACTACCCAGCGACGCGACAGCAATTCCCATGATTCAGCAACTTACTGATGCGGACCAGCAAACCGATTGGGGAATGAGGATTATTTCCAACCGCTCGGCAGTTTTTAGCGGCGGCGGATACCACTACGGATCGGTGTGGCCATTGTTCACCGGCTGGGCGTCCGTTGCGGAATATCGATATCACCAAGAATTTCCGGCGTACGAGAATTTGCGAGCGAATGCGCTGCTGGCGCTCGACGGATCGCTCGGGCATGTGACCGAAGTTCTTTCCGGCGACTATTACCAGCCACTAGCGACGAGTTCACCGCACCAGATCTGGTCGGCGGCAATGGTGGTAAGCCCACTGCTGAAAGGAATGTTCGGGTTGGAGAAGGATGCCACGAAAAAGACGCTGACGTTTGCACCGCACGTTCCGGCGAATTGGACGAACTTCAAGATCAACAATGTACGCGTCGGCGACAGCGTGGTGAATTTGAGTTACCAGAAGTCTTTGGACGAAATCACGCTGGAAGTAACTCGCACAGGCGGGGAATGCTTGCTGGATTTCGAGCCCGAGCTGGCAAACACGGCGCTAGTCGGCCGCGTGAACGTGAACGGACGTCCAACCACTTATGACCAACGAATGCTGGCGGAGCATCATCACCTGAGAATAAGAGTTGCCTTGAAAGAAGGAAAAAACGTCGTTCACATCCCCGTGGCGAATGATTTTGGCTTGTCGTATGCCTTCCGGCTGCCGGAGCTAGGAAGCGCAAGCTCTGACTTACGCATCCTATCCGCGAACATGGAAGATGTGACAGCGCCGATGGAATTGGTTACGGCCGGTCGAGCGGGAGCAACCTACGACTTGGCGGTTTGGAATCCCGGCGTGATCGAATCGGTTCGCGGAGCGGAGTTAAAAAAAGATGCGAGCGGCGGAACAAATTTGCGAATCCATTTTGAAGGCAAAGAGGGCGAAGAATACCCGCGTCAGCGAGTGGTGATCTTTTTTCACCCACCGAAGGTACCGAGGAAATTTCTGAAACAATAAGGCGCGGGCATTGAGAACTTAAACTCCGAGAACATCTATGGATTGCCGGTCCATGCGAAACGGTCATCATCGGTTTTGCAAAGTGGCAGTCACCGTATCGTGAGCTTGGCGGGGGTTTGCGAAGCTGTTGAATGGAGATTTCAACACAGAGATCACAGGGGGCACGGAGAACAAGAGGAGATTCGTGACTCAGGGAAATCGAGGAGGCAGGTCCGTGAAGAGGAAGACGGCGGTGGCGATTTTATTAGCTTTGAGTCCCTGCGTGGTGATGGCGCAGAGCGGGAATGCGCAACAGAAGGGCGCGGATGCGGAAGGACACGCGTGGTGGCAGCATGCCGTGTTTTATGAGATTTATCCGCGGAGTTTTGCGGACAGCAATAATGACGGCATTGGCGATTTGAAGGGGATTACCTCGAAACTGGATTATTTGAAAGAGCTGGGGGTGAATGCGATTTGGATTACACCGTGTTTTCCTTCGCCGCAGGTGGATTTCGGATATGACGTTTCGGATTATGAGGCGATCGATCCGATGTACGGGACGATGGAGGATTTCGACCGGCTGGTGGCGGAGGGAAAGAAGCGGGACATTCGCGTGATTCTAGATTTCGTGGTGAACCATACTTCGGACCAGCACAAATGGTTCATCGATTCAAAGTTTTCGAAGACTTCGGAGCATCGCGACTGGTATATCTGGCGCGACGGTAAAGGACCGAATCAGCCGCCGAACAATTGGCTTTCGACGTTTGGGCTATCGGCGTGGAAGTTTGATCCGAAGACGAGCCAATATTATTACCATTATTTCTATCCTCAGCAGCCGGACTTGAACTGGCGCAATCCCGCAGTGGAAAAAGCGATGTTGGACGTTACGCGCTTTTGGTACAAGCGCGGGGTGGCGGGATTCCGTTTGGATGCGGTGGACACGCTTTACGAAGATCCGAACCTTACGGACAACCCGGTGCTGCCCGGGACGGACAAATTCGGACGCCCTAACATGGACGAAAAGTACAACAAGAAATTGCCGGAAGTGCACGATGCGATGAGGAAGCTGCGGACGGTGGCGGATGAATATGGTTCCGTGCTGATCGGGGAGACGTGGACGAGTAATGTCGACCAGCTGAAGGATTACTACGGAACGAAGAACGACGAATTGCAGATGCCGATGGATTTGATGATGACGGGTTTTAAGGGGCTTTCGGCCGATGAATACCGGAAACATATCGCAGCGGTAAATGCGGCGGGGCACTGGCCCGTTTATGTGATTACGAATCACGACATCGCGCGGTCGTACACGCGGTATGCGGATGGAGTGCACAACGACGACATCGCGAAAATGATGGCAGCTCTTTATTTAACGCTGCGCGGGTCGGCGATTATGTATTACGGCGAAGAGATTGGGATGGAGAACAACGACCCGAAGAGCAAAGACGACGTACAAGACCCGATCGGCAAATTGGGATGGCCTCTCGAAAAAGGACGCGACGGAGAGCGTACGCCAATGCAGTGGAATGGTGGTGCGAATGCGGGTTTCAGCGTTACGAAACCATGGTTGCCTGTTCCGCCGAGCGCGAGGACGCATAACGTGGCGGACGAGATGAAAGACCCCGACTCCGTTCTTAGTTTTTACCGAAGACTCTTGGTGCTTCGGCATACGGAGGCGGCGCTTTTGGATGGGGATTATGTTTCGCTGAACGAGGACAACCCGAATGTGTTGACCTATGTGCGGCGGTATAAGGGGGAGGCAATTTTAGTGATGCTCAATATGTCTGCGACGGAGCAGAAAGTGCGGTTCGATCTTTCACCGGCTGGATTTTTGGCGCCCAAGCTGGATGTTTTGCTGACAAGCTTTCACAAGCAGTTAAAAGGGATGTTTGGGGAGTTGCCGATGGAGCCTTACTCGGTCTTCATCGCGAAAGTTACGAAGTAGGAGCGTGGGATTTTAACGCAGAGGCCGCTGAGAGCACAGAGGGCACAGAGAAGAAAAAGCGGATCTCTCGCTTCGCTCCCTTCGTCCCTCAGGGCAAGCGGGATGAGGATGACAATCTACGCGAGGGACGCCCGGTTGCCGTCTTGTAGAAAGCAGAATTGTCAGCGGAGGGGAGGGGAGAAGTCGGTTAGCGTGAGGAAAGTAGAGTCGACCTTTTCGACGATTTTGCCGTTGGCTTCGGAGGCGTCGCGGACCTGTTTCCATTCAGGATCGTCTTGGAAGGCTTTCCAGTTGGCGGTTGCGGCTTCGCGGCTGGGGTGGGAGATGATGTAGACAAGAGTTTTGCCTTTCAGCGGATCGTCCGTGGGAGTCCAGTAAGCAATGTTCTTGATGCCGTGCTTTTCGAACAGTTGCATGGTGTGTTCGCGGAAGCGGCGAAGAAGGTCGTCGAGCTTGCCTTCGTAAGTGTGATAGACGCGAAGTTCGTAGACGGTGGTTGAAGTGTCTGGCGCGGGGGAGTCTCTGCGGGAAGAAGAGTCGCTGGCCGCGGAAGCGGCCCAGGCTGCGGTTGGAAGAATAGCTGCGGCGGGAAGCGATTGGAGCAATGTGCGTCGGTCCATGGACGGGATTGTAACAGAGGTTTGCGAGATGTGAAGAGGCGGCCTGGTGTTTTCAGAATTTTTATGGGCGTCATGTTGGCAGGGGTAGCATCTATTGCCGTGGAAAGCGAGCGTATAGATGGGTTCCGAGTCCTCCGAAGGGCAGGCAAGCATCACGATACGGCGGAAATCGCCGGACGACGTGCAGCAGCGCCAAATCGTCGTGAAGCTGGACGGAGAGAACGTCGGCGAATTGTATTATGGGGACACGATTTCGATCCGGGCGACGGCGGGACATCACCGATTGCGCGTGGACAATACCTGGAATTGGAAAACGGTTGAACTCGACGTTAAGCCAGGGGATCATTTGAAATTTCAGACGATGAGCCGGGCTGGGCGGTTTAGCTGGTTTCTGGTGAGTATGCTGGGTGCAGGGCCAATTTATGTGTCGATAAAGCGCGAGGATTGAGGAACAAAAGGCGGAGCCCGAAAATTGAGGGGCGGCGGATTTTGATTGCCGAAGCTAAAGGAGGAGAGAGTATGTCGCGAAAAACTGTGATGGGGTCTGCTGTTGCGGCGATGATTGTGCTTTGCGGGCTGGCGATCGCGCGGGCGCAGACGCCAACGCAAGCGCCGACGCAGGCGCCTAGTCCCTATGGTGCGAACGTGAGCCTGGAGAATGCCAGGAAGGCGGCCGCGCCGGCTTTGGCGGAGGCGGAGAAGAACCACTGGAATATGGCAGTGGCGATCGTCGATACCAGCGGGAATCTCGTGTACTACGAGAAAATGGACAACACGCAATTGGGGAGCGCGAATGTGGCTATTGAAAAGGCGCGGACTGCGGCGCTCTTTAAGCGGCCGACGAAGGCGTTTCAAGATATTCTGGCGGCGGGCGGAGACGGGCTGCGAGTCTTGACGTTGAAGGGAGTCACGGCAGTGGAAGGTGGAATTCCGCTGGTGATGGACGGGAAGATCGTTGGGGCAATTGGAGTGTCGGGTGCGGCCAGCTCGCAAGACGCGCAGTGTGCTAAGGCGGGGGCCGATGTTTTGAAATAGAGGCAGGCCGGAAATTTATCGATTGGTTTTCTTATCAGCGAGTGCGACAGCTTCCGCGACGACTTTTTCGATGCGGCGAGCGCGAGCATCCGGCGAGCGGTAGTAGAAGATGGCGATGAGTTGGCCGCGCCGGTGCGACGGTGACATCCGGTTCCAACCGTCGAGGGCGCGAGGATCGCGCGAGAAAGCCAGCTTCAGCGCGGGCGGGAGTTCGCGCTCGGCTTCCATCGCCGAGAAAAGCTGCTCGGCAACTTGCTCGGCGCGGCGGACGCGGGCTTCGGGACTCTTCGGCTGCACGATCCAGTCGGAAATCCACTTGCGAATGGAATAACTCAGCGCGTCAAACCAGCGGCGGAACGAGTGGTCTTCGGCGCGGATGCGCTTGAATTCGGCGGGAACGGCTGCGACGCGCTCTTCGGTGTCGGGCTCGAGAAAGAATTCCGCCGTGGTGCCCTCGGACGCATGCGCGCCTGCCTGCATTTTTTTGTTCACCAGCAAGAAGTGTTCACCCTTGCGTGTGGGAAAGAGAGAGGTGCGAAAGGCGAAGCCGTTGATTTCGCCTTTCACGCGGAACATGCCGCGTGTTCCCCAAATTTTCTGGACGTTGAACGGAATGCGGATGACGACCCAGCCGAGATTCGATCGGAGGCGTTCGAGCGTTGCTTCGAACGATTTTCTGACTGGCTTGGGCTGAGGCGCGGACCTGGCTTTGGACTTCGGTTGGGATTTCGACTTCGGTTTCATTGTGGTATCGCGCTGAACGATTGGATTTTATTACGCAGCGCGAAAGGCAGCGAGTTACTTTTGCGGCTGGGCTTTGACGGCGACGCCAGTACCTTCTCTAAGAGTATGAATTGTGTCCACGGCGAGATTGTCAAATTGTTCCACGATGCCGCTGGGCCAGCGGACTTGCACGGAGTCGAGCCTGGCTGCAGAGCCGAGACCGAAGTGAACGCGCATGTCACTGTTTGAATCGTAGCTCGAACCGCTGCGAACTTCGTCGACAAAAACGCGCGCGCCGGCTTTCATCGTGATGCGAGCGCCGATAGCATCTCTTGAGGAAGCAAAGGAAGTAAAGGATGAAGGAGGGAGCAGGTGCGCCATCTGTGAGGCGGAAGCCGACTTTGAGGATGGATTTTGACTTTGCGAAGTCGTGGCGTACGAAGTACCTATTAAATGGAAGGCGATCCAGTGATTGGGCGTGCGGATGTCGTTGACGAGCAGGCTGGGCGGGGCGTTCATGTTGCTGATGACGGCGGAAAGGCGGCCGTCATTCCAGAGATCGCCGATGGCGAGGCCGCGGGAGGAGTTTACTGTGGTGATGCCCGGGCCGGCGTCGGCAGAGATGTCGGTGAAAGTGGCGTTGCCATTGTTGTGATAGAGGATGCGAGGTTCCTGGAAGGTGCTGCCGAGGTGCTGACTGTCCACTTCGGGATAGACGTGGCCGTTGACGAGAAGGAGGTCGGGCCAGCCGTCGTTGTCGAAGTCGAAAAACATCGTGCCCCAGCCGAGATATTTGGTGTTGAGGCCGAGGCCTGCGGGATAGGTGACGTCGTCGAAAGTGCCGTTGCCATTGTTGCGATAGAGAGTGGCGGTGTCGTCGGAGAAATTGGTTTTGAAGATGTCGAGCTTGCCATCGCCGTTGAAGTCGGCGACGGTTGAACCCATGCCGGCTTGGGCGTGGCCGTCTTCGTTGAAGGCGGCGCCGGCGGTGATGGCTATATCGGTGAAAGTGCCGTCGCGATTGTTGTGGTAGAGAATGCTGGCCGTGCTGTCGCAGGCGACGAAAATGTCGGGCCAGCCGTCGTCGTCATAATCCAGCGTGGAGACGCTGAGGGAATAGTGGCCGTCGGCTTTATCGATGTGGGATTTTGCGCTGACGTCTTCGAACGTGCCGTCACCGCGATTGTGATACAGAATATTTTTTGCTGCGGGGAGCCCTTGCGGGCCGCACATCACCGGGACGCCTTTCCAGATGCAAGAGGCACGCTCACCGGGAGCGGGAGCGGTCGAGAGATCAAAGTCGACGTAATTGGCGACCATCAGGTCGAGATGGCCGTCGCGATCGTAGTCAACGAACGCGCAACCGTTGCCCCAGGATTTACCGGAGCCAGCGACGCCGGCTTTTTCGCTCACGTCCGTGAATGTTCCGTTGCCGTTATTGTGGTACAGGACGTTTTTTCCGTAATAGGTGACGTAGAGATCTTCCCAGCCGTCGTTGTCGTAGTCCCCGACGCAGACACCTTGGCCCCAGCCGGTGTGAGTGAGGCCCGCCTTTTTTGTGACGTCCGTGAAAGTGCCGTCGTGATTGTTGTGGTAGAGATGGCTCGTCGGCGCTTTTCCGGAGAGGGGCGCATCGAGGCTTGTGCCGTTAACGATAAAGATGTCCGGCCAACCGTCGTTATCATAGTCAAAGATCGCGACGCCTGTTCCAGTCGTTTCAATGATGTACTTCTTTGTGTTCACGCCGCCGAAAACCACAGGGTAGGTGAGACCTGCTTTTTTCGCGATATCAGTGAAATGCGCGAGGGATTTGGTGTTGCTTTTTGGAAGCTGGCTAGCAGCAAAGAGAATTGAAAAAGGCAGGAGCAGAACAAGCGAGATACGAGAAGCTTTGAAACGAAAGAGCGAACGATGAGGCGGACCAGAAATCATGAACTCTTGGCATACTAAGGGGCAGGTTAGGCAGGGTCAAGACGGAGCGTTCAGCTAGACTCTGCCCTATGGATGCACGTCTCGATGATCTTTAAATACAAAACTGGAGAAGAGATTCAGAAAGGCGACCGCATATTATTCCATCGTGAACCCGGCCGGATCGAACTTGTCGCGGCAGAGCCAGGCGACCCGGAAACAGACAGGTACATACGGGAATATGGGGGGCGGTGTCATGATCATCGAAGAGGTTGCTAGGCGTACGTTCATCCCTGCGGATCAAATTGACGAGTGCGAAGATTTGGAGTTTGAGTCGAGAGCGAATGCGCCTTAAGCCTAATCAACGCGGATTGGGGGCCGGGCCGGGAGTTGTCACGTTTGCGCTTACGGTTCTCCTAGTGTGTGCCGCAGGACGCTCGCAAACGAAAAACTCGAATTCGAACGCCGACACTGTGGCTGCCAATTCGTTTTACAGCCAAGGCCTGGATGCGCTGCAGCGTCAGGATTTAGCCGGAGCGCGGGCGGCGTTTGAAAAGACGATCCAGCTGATTCCCCGCAGCCCGGAACCGCACAATTCGCTTGGATGGGTTTTGCTCGCGCAAGGTGAAATCGACGCCGCCATTGCCGAGTTCAAAGCCGCAGTGAAATGGAAACCCGATTTTGCGCAAGCGCACATGAATCTCTCCCGCGCCCTGCAGCAGAAGGGAGAGGCGCAGGGCGCCGTGATCGAGGCCCGCGAAGCGGTGCGGCTGGCTCCTGAAGATTCGGAGACGCACCACATTCTGGGGCAAGCACTTTCGAATGTCGGCAATTCCTCGAGCGCCGCTGAGGAACTAAGGAATGCGATTGCGATCGAACCGAACCGACCCGAGTTGCACGATGATCTTGGTTCGGTTTTGGTCCAACAAGCGAAGATAGATGAGGCGGCCGGCGAGTTTGCGGAAGCGCTGAAGCTTCAGCCGCAATTCGGGCAAGTTCATCTGCATCTTGGTGTTTTGCGTTTGCAGCAAAAGGACATCGAGGGAGCGAAGTCCGAATTGCAGGCGGCCATCAGCCTCGAACCAGGCAATTCGCTGGTGCATTACTATCTGGGACTAGCGCTGGAATCGCAAGGCGCGGCGGATGCGGCGCTACAGGAATTCCAGTATGCGGCGAAGCTTGATCCTGACAATGCCGACGCGCAAAAACATTTGGGGATTCTCTTGCAGCGCTCCGGCAACGGAGAAGATGCGGTACTGGCCTTCCGCCAAGTGGTGAAGCTCAAGCCCCAAAGTCCGGACGCCCACAACGATTTGGGGCTTGCTCTGCTGCAAACTGGAGATGCGGGAAACAGCATTCTGGAATTTCAGGCGGCCTTGAAATTGAGGCCGGGCGATGCCGGGTATGAAGGGAATCTGGGCGCAGCTTATTTGCAGAAGACGGATTTTGACGCCGCCGCCGCCCACTTTCAGGCCGCGCTGAAATTTGCCCCGCAGGGCGCCGTTTTTCATTACGACTTAGGCCTGGCTCTAAAGATGAAAGATCGCTTGCCTGAGGCGATT
>Ga0074044_10001120_pt1 | contig 24647 bp, 22 predicted proteins | sample BogForMeECP23OM1_FD_94443 | JGI IMG/M metagenome (GOLD analysis project Ga0074044, IMG submission 94443) | Bog forest soil microbial communities from Calvert Island, British Columbia, Canada - Bog Forest MetaG ECP23OM1 | ecosystem: Environmental > Terrestrial > Soil > Wetlands ... | reverse complement strand
TACATGCTCTGGTTCGCGCAGCGCTTCCTGTTCGGCGCGGTGAAGGCGCCGCACCAGCCGTTCTTCGACCTCAACCTGCGCGAGAAGGCCATCCTCGGGGCGATCGTGCTGGCGGTGTTCGCGCTGGGCCTCTATCCGGAGGAGCCGCTTAGCAAGACCGAGCTCGCCGCCAAGCAATACCAGCAGCTCGTGGCGGGAAATCGAACCGGGACCCGGGTGGCCGCCCAGCCGGCCCCGCTGCCCTCGGCGGCGCTTGCGGCGGATAAAGCGGAGGACGCCCGATGAACTGGCAGGACGCGCTCACGGCGATGGCACCCGAGCACCTGTTGGTCGCGGCGATCGTGGTGCTGATCGGGCTCGATATCCTGTCGCGACCGACGCGGGGCAGGCTCAACGTGGCGATCGTCGCGGTCACCGCGGCGTGCGCCGCCGCGCTGCTGCTCGCGCTCACCGGCTACGCCTCCGCGCCGTTTCCCGGGCAATACTCGGTGGCGCCGATCGGGTCGCTGGGCAAGGCCATCGTCCTGGTGCTCGCCATTCCGGTGCTGCTCATGGCCGAGGACGAATCGAGCCAGCGCGCATTCCCGGTGCTGCTGCTCTCCTCGCTCTACGGCGCCTGCCTGCTGCTCTCGGCGGACAGCTTCCTCACCCTGTTTCTCGGTCTCGAATTGCTGTCGCTGCCGGTCTACCCGCTGGTGCTGCTCGCCTTTCGCCGCCCGGAGAGCGCCGAGGCGGCCCTGAAATACCTGGTGCTCGGCGGCACCGCCACGGCGACGCTGCTCATGGGCGTGGCGCTGCTCTACGGCGGCAGCGGCTCGCTCGAGCTCGCCACCTTCGCCAACGCGCTGGGCTCGAAGGACACCATGCCCGGCGTCGCCGTGGTGCTGGTGCTCGTGGCCTTCTTCCTCAAGGCGGCCATCGTGCCGTTTCACGCCTGGGCGCCGGATGCCTACGAGGGGGCGGCGATCCCGGTGACCGCCTACATGGCCACCATCGTCAAGGCGGCGGTGCTGCTGACCGCGGTGCGCCTGTTCGGCATGGCGCCGGTGACCCGACCGCTCTCCGACCTGCTGGCGATACTGCCCCTGGTGTCGATCGTCTGGGGCAACCTCGCGGCGATGCGCCAGCAGAGCTTCCGGCGCATGATCGCCTACTCGTCGATCGCCCATGCCGGCTACCTTTTCTACGCCCTCTTGGGCGCGGGCCCCGGCCGGTTCCAGGCAGTCGCCTTCTACGTGCTCGCCTACGGGCTGATGAACGTGCTTGCTTTCGCCTCCCTGCCGCCGGACGCGAACGATGTGGCGCGCGACCGCATGGACCACCTCAAGGGAATGTTCCAGCACCAGCCTTTCGCGGCGCTGATGATCGGCGTCGCCATGCTCTCGCTGGCCGGCATCCCTCCCTTCCCCGGGTTCGTCGCCAAGTTCCTCATCTTCAAGAACGTGATGGCCGCCGGGTACACCGTCTACGCGGTCGCCGGCCTGGTCGGCAGCTATCTGGGGATCTACTTCTATCTGCGCGTCATCCAGTACCTGTTCATGAGCCCCGGGGAGCGGAGCGTGGGCCGCGTCGCGCCGGAGCGCCTGGCTATTTTTGCCAGCGTCATCTGCCTGCTGGCGGCGCTGCTGCTGACGGTGTTCCCGGGCTGGGTGATCGATCAGTTCTAAAGCGCCTCGGCGACGAGCTCGGCGATGTCGCGGGTGGCGACATCCTCCTCGCGGCCGAGCGCCTTGGTGCCGTCCTGCATCATCGTCGCGCAATACGGACAGGCCGTCGCGATCACGCTCGGCCGCAGCGTGAGCGCCTGTTCGACGCGGGTGACATTGATGCGCCGGCCGATCTTCTCTTCCATCCACATGCGGCCGCCACCGGCGCCGCAGCACATCGCCTTGTCGCGCTTGAGCGCGAACTCGAGCGGAGCGTCGGTCGTGAGCCGGGCCAGGATGGCGCGCGGCGCCTCGTATTCGCCGTTGTGCCGCGCGAGGTAGCACGGCTCGTGGTAGATGACGCGCTCGAAGGCGCGGCCGACGCTGAGCCGGCCCTGCGCCAGGAGCTCGGCGATGAGCTGGGTGTGATGCACGACCTGGTAGTTGCCCCCGAAGGCGGGGTATTCGTTCTTGAGCGTGTTGAAGGCGTGCGGATCGCAGGTCACGATGCGCGTCACGCCCAGGGCGTTCAAGGTGTCGATGAGCGAGCGCGCGAGCTGCTGGAACAGCATCTCGTTGCCGGCGCGACGCACGCACTCGCCCGTTGAGGTCTCGCGCCCGGCGAGGATGCCGAAGCGCACGCCGGCGCGGTTGAGAACCCGGGTGAAAGCCACGGCGATTCGCCGCCCCCGCGGATCGAAGGATTGCGCCGAGCCGACGTAGAACAGATAGTCGAGGGCCGCTACCTGCGCGGCGGTCTCCACCACCGTGACGCCGAGGCCTTCGGCCCAGTCGCCGCGCGTCTCGGCGGGCAGCCCCCAGGGATTGCTCTGCACCTCGTAGGCGCCGAACACCGCCTTGAGCTCGTGCGGAAAGGCGCCTTCCATGAGCACCTGGTGCTGGCGCATGCGGTAGAAGCGCGGCAGGTGCTCGAGCTCGATTGGGCAGGCCGCCTCGCAGTAGCCGCAGGTGGTGCAGGCCCACAGCGCCTCCGGCGCGATAACCTCTCCCACCAGCGCCGGCAACGCGGCGTCGTCCCCGGCGAGGATGGCCGGCCGCTGCGCCAGCAGATGCCGCTTCAGGCTGTCGTGGACCCATTTGAGCGCCAGCGGCTTGCCGGTCAGGAACGTGGGGCAAGCGTCCTTGCAGCGCCCGCACTCGGTGCAGGTGAAGGCGTCGAGCCCGTCCTTCCAGGTGAGATCGAGCGCGCTGCGCACGCCGATCTTCATCTCCCCCGCTTCGCCCGCGGCCATGATCTTCTCCAGGTCGAGCGAAGGCACGCTATTGGCCGGACCGCCGCGGCGGAAGTAGAGCGCGGGCAGCGCGGTGACGATGTGGAAATGCTCGCCGAGCGGAAGAATCACCAGGAAGCTGAGCACGGTCGCCATCTGGATCCAGTACGCCGCCTGGTAGCCGGCGTGGAGCTCGCCCTCCGACAGGCCCGAGAACGCCAGCGCCATGGCGTTGCCGGCGAAGGCGAAGGCGCGCTCGTGCGCGATCGCCGCCTCCGGCCGCAGCGCGAAGCGGAAGCCATCGAAGAGGAAATCGGTGATCATGATCGCCGCGATCAGCGACAGGACCAGCAGTGCCTCGCGGTTGCGCTCGAAGCGCGCCGGCTTGTCCACGAGCCGCCGCCACAGCGCGTAGCCGACCGCCGCCAGCACCGCGAGCTCGATGCCGTCCTTGAAGGCCGCGAACAGGCCCCCGGCCAGCCCGGGATAGACGAAGCCCTGGTCGTAGCCGATGAGCAGGAGCTGCACCTTGCGCACCAGCAAGGTCGTAAAGCCGAGGAAGATGACCGCGTGCATCAGTCCCGGCTTCCACTCGCCGGCGACCATGCGCGACTGCAGCAGGCCGTTGGTGAGCACCGCCCGCAGGCGCGCGAGCGGCCGGTCAAAGCGCGCTTCAGGGGCCAGCTTGACGACGATGGCGAGCTTGCGCCAGGCGAGCGCGCCAAAGCTCACAAGCGCGATCCCGAGCATCAGGCTGATGGCGATCGGGTTCACGCGGACTCGTGGCGCGGCTCAAGGCTCAGGTCGGGGCAGGCGCGCGCACGACATCCTGCCGCGCTGGCGCACGCTACCCGCGCTTCATCGCCGCCGGCGTCCCGCGGCGGAAGGCACGGTCAGGCTCCCGCCCGGGCCGCTACCGGCGAGTACGCGTCGAGCAGCTGCAGGCGCGTCGCCTGCAGCCGCTCGGCAACGACTCCGAGCAGCCGTCGCATCAGCGTGAAGCCGAACTGCGGGTCCTCCCGGCAGGCAGCCAGGAGTTCCGAGCCCTCGAAGGCCAGCGCGTCGACGCGCTCCAGGGTGCGCGCCTGCAGATGCTTGCCGCGGCCCATGAGCAGCGCCGACCAGCCGAGCTCGTCGCCTGCGAACAGGGTCTGGACGCGAAACACGTGCCCCGGCGCGACGATCTCCAGGGCCACGATGCCGGAAATGATGAGGTAGAACTCCGAGCACTCGTCGCCAACATGGAACAGGACCTGATCCCGGTCGAAGCGGATCTCCCTGGCCAGGGTCGCGAGCTTTTCAACCTGCCAGGGCTCGAATTCCGCCAGGAACGGGTGGTGGCGAAGCTGCGAAAGTATTGTCTCCCTCATCGTATGTCACCTTGCGTGCGCATTTTTCAGTTGGGTTCAGCCAGCCGCGTAGGTAGCATAACGCGGTTCGTACATCTGTGCCCGCACGAATCCGAGCAGGTCGGCGGGCTCGGGCTGCGGCGACAGCCCGCGGCGGTAGGCCACTGCGGCGACCGCGGCCGCGATGTGGGCCGAGACGTCGCGAATGTTCTTGAGCGGAGGATACAGGCTTCCCTGCTGCAGATCCTCGGCGCTGACCTGCGCGGCCAGCGCGTGCGCCGCCGCCATGAACATTTCCTCGGTGACGCGGCTCGCCTTGGTGGCGATGACGCCGAGGCCCACCCCGGGAAAGATGTACGAGTTGTTGCCCTGCCGCGGCACGAAGGTGTGGCCGGCCAAAGTAACCGGATCGAACGGCGAGCCGCAGGCGAAGAGCGCCCGCCCCTCGGTCCAGCGGTAAGCCTGGGTGGCGGTGCACTCCGCCTTGGAGGTCGGGTTCGACAGGGCGAACACGATCGGCCGTTTGGTCTGCTTGGCCATCGTGCGCAGCACCTCCTCGGTAAAGGCGCCGCCGACCGCCGCGACGCCGGTGATCGCCGTCGGGCGCAGCGCCCTGACCGCGTCGACCAGACTGCCCACCGGCGCGTGCTCGTGCGCGTAGGGCCGCTTGTGCGGCGCGAGATCCTTGCGCTCTGCGACCACCAGGCCCTTCGAGTCGAACAGCCAACAGCGCCGCCGCGCCTGGCCCTCGTCCATGCCCTGGGCGACCATCGCCGCGACCACCAGATCCGCGATCCCGGTCGCCGCCTCGCCCGCACCCTGGAACAGCAGCATCTGCTCGCCCAGGCTTCCGCCGGTGACGCGCAGCGCGCTGATAAGCCCCGCCAGGGCGACCGCCGCGGTGCCCTGGATGTCGTCGTTGAAGGTCGGGATCCGGTCGCGATATTTCTGCAGCAGGCGGAACGCATTGTGGGTCGCGAAGTCCTCGAACTGGATGACCACGCCGGGAAAGAGCTTGCTCGCCGCGGTGACGAACTCCTCGACCAGCGCGTCGTACTCATCGCCCCGGACCCGCGACTGATGCAGGCCGATATAGAGAGGATCGTCGAGCAGCTCGGAATTGTTGGTGCCGACATCGAGCAGCACCGGCAGGCAGGCGGTCGGGGGCAGGCCGGCGCAGGCCGTGTACAGCGACAGCTTGCCGATCGGGATACCCATGCCGTTCGCACCCAGGTCGCCGAGACCGAGGATGCGCTCGCCGTCGCTGACCACGATGATCGCCACGTCGCGGCGCGGCCAGTTGGCGAGCACGTCGGCCACGCGACCGCGATCGGCCGCGCTGATGAAGATGCCGTGCGGCCGCTGGTAGATGTGGGTGTAGCGCTGGCACGCCAGACCCACCGTGGGCGTGTACACGATCGGCATCATTTCATCCGGATAGTCCATCAGCAGACGGAAGAACAGCGCCTCGTTGCGGTCGTGCAGCGAGCGCAGGCTTACGTATTTCTCCAGATCGGTCGGCTGGCGGCGGAAATTCTCCAGCACCCGGCCGATCTGCTGCTCTTGCGAGGCTACGTGCGGCGGCAGCAGCCCGCGCAGGTGCAGCTGATCGCGTTCGGCCTCGGTGAACGCGGTTCCTTTGTTGAGCGCCGGATCCTGCAGCAAGGCCACGCCCTGCGGCGGATTGAGCCGTCCTTGGTCTATGCTTTGCATCGTTCATCCTCCATGCCCGCTGGCACCCGGGCCGCCGCCTCGCGGCGCCCCTTCGACCGCGGACTCAAATGGTCTCCGCCTGCATCCTGATCGCACCGCAAGGGCATTCGGACACGCACAGACCGCACCCCTTGCAATAGTCGTAGTTGAATTCGAAGCGCTTGCCGGGGCCGAGCTTGATCACCGCGTTGTCGGGGCATACGCCGTAGCAGTTGTCGCACTCGAAGCAGTTGCCGCACGACAGGCAGCGGCGCGCCTCGAAGAGGGCGTTGGTCTCGTCGAGCCCGTGTACCACTTCGTCGAAGGTCGAGGTGCGGCGGGCGATGTCGAGCATCGGCCGCACGGTCTTCGGCGCATCGCTGTAATACCAGGTGTTGAGCTTGTCGAAGGCCGCCAGCTCGTGCTTGGGCGGCGCCGCGTACACGGTGCCGGCGAGCCAGGCATCGATGTTGCGCGCCGCCTTCTTGCCGTGGCCGACCCCGACGGTGACCGTGCGCTCGGAGGGCACCATGTCCCCGCCGGCAAAGATGCCGGCATAGCCGGTCATCATGTTCGGCCCGACCTGCACCGTGCCGTCCTTGAGCGTGAGGCCCGGCACGCCGTTGAGCAGCGACAGGTCGACGTCCTGTCCCAGGGCCAGCACCAGCGAGTCCGCTTCGAGGGTCTCGATCTCGCCGGTGGGCTGCGGGAAGCCGGTGGCGTCGAGCGCCATCTTCTCCACCGTCAGCGTGCCCTCGTCGGCCATGTTGCGGATCGTGGACAGCCAGCGGATGAGCACGCCTTCCTGCAGCGCCTCCTCGACTTCGAAGTCGTGCGCCGGCATCTTTTCCCGCGTTCGCCGGTAGACGATGATCGCTTCGCTCGCGCCGAGGCGCTTGGCGGTGCGCGCGACGTCGAGCGCGGTGTTGCCGCCGCCGTAGACGACGACCCGGCGCCCCAGCATCGGTTTCTCGCCGCCTTCCATGGCGCGCAGCACCGAGACCGCGTCGAGCATGCGCGCCGCTTCCCCGGCCGGGATGTAGGCGCGCTTGGCGATGTGCGCGCCGACGGCGAGAAAGGCGGCGTCGAAGCGTCCTTCGCGCATGGTGTCGAGGATGTCTGTCACCTTGGTGTTGAGTACCAGCTCGACCCCCAGATCGAGGATGCGCCGCACCTCGGCGTCGAGGATCTCCCGCGGCAGCCGGTACTTCGGAATGCCGAAGCGCATCATGCCGCCGGCGAACGGGCCGGCCTCGACGATGCGCACGAAATGACCGCGCCGGCGCAGGTGGTAGGCGGCGGACAGCCCCGAGGGGCCGGCGCCGACGACGAGCACGCGCTTGCCGCTCTCGGTCTTCGGCGGGGTGAATTTCCAGCCGCGCTTGAGCGCCTCGTCGCCCAGGAAGCGCTCCACCGAGTTGATGCCGACCGCCTCGTCGAGCTGGCCCCGGTTGCACGCCCCCTCGCACGGGTGGTAGCAGACCCGGCCCATGATGGCCGGCAAGGGGTTGTCCTCGGTGAGCGCGCTCCAGGCGGCTTCGTAGTCGCCCGACTCGGCGTGAAACAGCCACGCCTGGATGTTCTCGCCGGCCGGGCAGGCGTGGTTGCACGGCGGCAGCCGATCCAGGTAGACGGGCCGGCTGGTGCGCCACGAGCCGGTCTTGTTGGCGAGGCTCGATCCGACATCGAGCGTGATCGCGAATGGCTTGTCCATTGCGCGCTCGCTAGTGGAGCAGCCCGAAATCGGCAATGTTGCGGTCGGCGATCTGCTGGATGTGTTCGAGGCGCGCTGCATCGGGCGGGTTGCCGAACAGGTGCGCAAAGCGCTTCTGCAGCTTCAGGTAGTCGGTCACCGGCACCTTGGCGCGGATGGAGGTGCGCGCAGTGATCTCGCCGTGATGCGCCTCGAACAGCGGAAACAACCCGGACTCGACGGCCAGCCGGGCGACCTTGATGGTGTCTTCCGGCGCCGATCCCCAGCCCAGCGGGCACGGCACGTGAATGTGGATGTAGCGCGCGCCTTCGATGCCCATCGCATAGGTGACCTTGCGCTCGAGGTCGCGCAGGTTGGCCACGCTCGCCGTGGCGACGTAGGGAATGCGATGCGCCATGGCGATCAGCGGCACGTTCTTGCCGGTGCCGAAGACGTTGCCCGGGGCCGGGCCCATCGCCGGCGTGGTCGCGGTGCGCGCCGCGGGAGGCGTGGCGCTCGAGCGCTGCACGCCGGTGTTCATGTAGGCTTCGTTGTCGTAGCAGATGTAGAGCACGTCGTCGTTGCGTTCGAACATGCCCGACAGGCAGCCGAAGCCGATATCCGTGGTGCCGCCGTCGCCACCCTGGGCGATGACGCGCACGGCGCTGCGCCCGAGCGCGCGCTGCGCGGCGGCGACTCCGGAGGCCACCGCGGCCGCGTTGCCGAACAGGGAGTGGATCCACGGCACCTGCCACGAGGTCTCCGGGTAGGGCGTGGAAAACACTTCCAGGCAGCCGGTCGCGTTGACCGCGATGAGCTGGTTGGCGGTCGCGCGCATCGCCGCGTCGATGGCGTAGCGCGCGCCGAGCGCCTCGCCGCAGCCCTGGCAGGCGCGATGCCCCGAGTTGAGCGAGTTGGTGCGCTCCATGTCCGCCTGCACCGAGCGCTGCTCGGACTTGAGCAGCCGGTTGCCCACGGTGAAGGTGCCGGTCTGATAGAACTTGATGAGCTGGTCCAAGGCGGCTCCCAGAGGGTTTACCCGATGCGCGAGGCGACGGTGCCCAGGCGGCGCAGGATCGCCTCGGCGGTCGGCCCGGTACGCCGGGCCCTGCTCTCGCGCTCGAGCTCGTGGCTCACCACGTCGGCGTTCAGGTCCAGAAATGTGACCTGCTCGAGCTCGTCGCGCTCCGCGTCCTCGAACAGCCGTCGCAGCGAGCTGCGCGTGATCGCCCGTCCGCCGAGGCCGGCGATGACCGTGTAACCGTTGAGCACGATCCCCGACAGCGCCTTGCGCACCCCGTCCGAGACGATGCCGCCCAGGCCGACCGCCAGGCATTTTTCCAGCACCACCACGCGCTTCGCGCCCTGCAGGGCATCGCGCAGCACCGCCAGCGGAAACGGACGGAAGGAGCAGATCGACACCGAGCCGATGCGCGAGCCGTCGGCGCGCATCTCGTCGACGACTTCCTGCACCGTGCCGTTGACCGAGCCCAAGGCGACGACGATGGTCTCCGCGTCCTCGGTGCGGTAGGTGCGCAGCAAGCCGCCGGAATCGCGGCCGAACTGCTTGCGGAACGACGCCGCCAGTTCCGGGATCAGGCCCAGCGCGCGCAGCTGCTTGTGGTGCGACAGATAGCGCACTTCAGTGAACGCTTCCGGCCCGACCATGGCGCCGATGCTCACCGGGGCTGCCGGATCGAGCATCTGCCGCGGCTCGTAGCGCGGCAGGAACGCGTCGACCTGCTGCTGCGTGGGCACGTCGACCCGCTCGTAGGCATGGGTGAGGATGAACCCGTCCATGCAAACCATGACCGGGCAGGAGAGCTCTTCGGCGAGGCGGAACGCCTGCAGGTGCAGGTCGAGCGCCTCCTGGTTGGTTTCCGCGTAGAGCTGGATCCAGCCGGCGTCGCGCATCGACATGCTGTCGGAATGGTCATTCCAGATGTTGATCGGCGCGCCAATCGCCCGGTTGCCGATGGTCATCACGATCGGCAGCCCGAGACCGGCGGCGTTGTACACGGCTTCGGCCATGAACAGCAGGCCTTGACTGCTGGTGGCCGTATAGCTGCGCACCCCGGCCGCGGAGGCGCCGATGGCCACCGACAGCGCCGCGAATTCGCTCTCGACGTTGATGAACTCGCAGTCGGCGAGAGTCTGCGCCTTGACCATCTCGCCCAGCGCCTCGACGATATGCGTCTGCGGCGTGATCGGATAGGCGCAGATCACCTGCGGCCGGCAGAGCGCGATGGCTTCGGCGACCGCGCGCGACCCTTCGGTCTGCTTAAGCATCGATGGCATCCTTCATTTTGGCCGCGAACTCGAAGGCTTCGCTGGCGGCGGCGACGTTCTTGGCGGCGATGGCGGCGGGAAATTTCTGGCGGATGGCGGCGACGACGGAGGCGAGCGCTATGCGTCCGGTCACCGCGGCAAACCCGCCCAAGAGCGCCGCGTTGGGCAGCGAGCGGCCGACATGCTTGAGGGCGATCTCGGTGGCCGGGATTGAGCACAGGCGAAACCGCCCCACGCCGCGCGCGAAGCCGCCCAGCCCCAGCTCATCGAAGCTGCGCGTCGAGTTGATCAGGATGTAGCCGCGCGCCTGCAGGCCGCTGAACAGGTCCACCTGGTGCAGCAAGGTGGGATCCTGGACGATCAGCGCATCGGGCTCGAGCACCGGTTCGCGCAAACGGATCTCCTTGTCGTCGATGCGGCAGAAGGCCATGACCGGCGCGCCCATGCGCTCCGAGCCGAAGCTGGGAAACGCCTGGGCATAGCGCCCTTCGAGAAAGGCCGCGACCGACAGCATTTCCGCGCCGGACACCACGCCTTGACCGCCACGACCGTGAATTCGAATTTGGAACATGTCTGCGCCGCTCGATTGCTCCGGCACACCCCCACCGGCGTGTTCGCTGGGCAACCAAATCCCTCTTGATTCAGGAATTTTCCCCGTATTGCTGGAAGCTACCTTGACGCAGGTCAACACAGGCCGACCTGCCACGCGATAGCTTCTCGCTGTCTCGTGACGACCACACGGCCCCGTGGACGGGGCCCGAAGCCGGCCTTGACCGACACCGCCCCGAACGCGACCTCACTCGACCTGGAAAGCAAGCGCACCATGGAACACGGCGCCCCACTCATCGCTGGTGTCGGCCTGACCGACCGCGCGCGACGCAGCCATTGGCCGGCGCGGCTGGACCTGGTGCAGAGCGCGTCCGGCCTTGCGCTGGCCCTTTTCATGTGGGCGCACATGGCTTTCGTCTCGTCGATCCTGCTCGGCAAGGACGTCATGTGGATGGTGACGAAATTCTTCGAAGGCTATTTCTTCCTCGGCCGGTCCTACCCGGGGATCGTCTCGGGCGTGGTGGCGTGCGTCATCGCGCTCTTCGTGGTGCACGCCATGCTCGCGGTGCGCAAGTTCCCGATCAGCTACCGCCAGTTCAGCACCTTCCGCGGCCATATGCACATGCTGCAGCACGAGGACACGACGCTCTGGTACTGGCAGGTGGTAACCGGCTTCGCCCTGTTCTTCCTGGCCTCGGTGCATCTGTACACGATGCTCACCCGGCCCGACCACATCGGGCCGTTCGAGTCGGCCGACCGGGTGTGGAGCGATCACTTCTGGCCGCTCTACATCGTGCTGCTGCTGACCGTCGAGGTGCACGGCGGCATCGGCCTGTACCGCCTGGCGGTGAAATGGGGCGCTTTCGCCGGCCCCGACCCGGACCGCACGCGCCGGTCGCTGAAGCTCGTCAAATGGGCGCTCACGGCATTCTTCCTCGTGCTCGGGGTGGCGACGCTGGCGGCCTACATCAAGATCGGCATCGAGCACCGCGACCATTACGGCGAGCATTACCTTCCCGCGTCAATGCAGACGCAGGCGCCGGCGCAAGGCGGCACAGCGACGGAGGTCCCGCGGTGAACGTGATCTACACCGACGTGCTGGTGATCGGCGGCGGCCTTGCGGGCTTGCGCATCGGCATCGGCGCCAAGCGTCGCGGCCACGACGTGATCATCCTCTCGCTGGTCCCGCCCAAGCGCTCGCATTCGGCGGCGGCGCAAGGCGGCATGCAGGCGAGCCTGGGCAACGTCGTCAAGGCCATGGGTGACAACGAGGACGTGCATTTCGAGGACACCGTGCGGGGCAGCGACTGGGGCGCCGACCAGCGCGTGGTGCGCATGTTCGTCGACACCGCGCCCAAGGCAGTGCGCGAGCTTGCCGCGTGGGGCGTTCCGTGGAGCCGGGTGCGCAAGGGCGACCGCGAGGTGATCATCAACGGCCAGAAGACGACCATCACCGAGCGCGACGAAGCCCACGGGCTGGTGATGCAGCGCGACTTCGGCGGCACCAAGAAATGGCGCGCCTGCTACGTCTCCGACGGCACCGGCCACGCCATGCTCTACGCCATGAGCGACCAGGCGATCGCCCAGGCGATCACGGTGCACGAGCGGATGGAGGCGCTCGCCCTCATTCACGACGGCTCGCGCTGCTACGGCGCGGTCGTCCGCAACCTCGTCACCGGGGAACTCGTCGCCTACGTCGCCAAGGCAACCGCGATCGCCAGCGGCGGGGCGGGCCGCCTCTATCGCGCCACGACCAACGCCGTCATCTGCGAAGGCATCGGCACCGCGCTGGCGCTGGAGACGGGGGTCGCGGCGGTCGCCAACATGGAGGCGATCCAGTTCCACCCGACCGCCATCTTTCCGGCCTGCATACTGGTCACCGAGGGCTGCCGCGGGGACGGCGGCTTGCTGCGCGACGCCGAGGGCAAGCGCTTCATGCCCGATTACGAGCCGGAGAAGAAGGAGCTCGCCTCGCGCGACGTCGTCTCCCGGCGCATGGAAGAGCACATCCGCAGCGGCAAGGGCGTTAAATCGCGCTTCGGCGAGCACCTGTGGCTCGACATCACCCTGCTCGGGGCGAAGCATATCGACAGCAACCTGCGGGAAGTGAAGGAGATCTGCCACTACTTCCTGGGCATCAACCCGATCACCGACTGGATACCGGTGCGGCCGGCGCAGCACTACACGATGGGCGGCATCCGGACCGACTACAGCGGCGCGAGTCCGACCCTCAAGGGCCTCTACGCCGCGGGCGAGGCCGCCTGCTGGGACCTGCACGGCTTCAACCGGCTGGGCGGGAACTCGGTGGCGGAAACGGTCGTCGGCGGCATGATCGTGGGCGAGTACATCGCCGATTTCTGCGCCTCTGCCGAAAGCAACCTGACCATCTCCACCGGGTTGATCCGCGAATTCCTCGAGCACGAACAGGCCAAGCTCGACGCGCTTGCGGGCAACCGCGGCGGAGAAGAGGCCAACCTGCTGCGGGTGCGGATGCAGGAGATCATGATGAGCCGGGTCGGGATCTTCCGCACCGGCGAAGAGCTCGGCGCCGCGGTCGAGGAGCTGCAGTCGCTGCTGCGGCGCAGCCGCAACATCGGCCTGCGCTCCACCGCCAACGGGGCCAACCCCGAGCTCGTATCCGCGTACCGGGTGCAGAAGATGCTGCGGCTGGCCCTGTGCGTGGCCTATGGCGCGCTCACGCGCACCGAGAGCCGCGGCGCGCATTTCCGCCACGACTATCCGCGCCGCAACGACGCCGAGTGGCTGCACCGGACGCTGGCCACCTGGAAGAGCCCGGACGACACGCTGCCGGCCTTGGCGCGCGAGCCGATCGAGGTGATGCAGAAGGAGCTGCCGCCTGGATGGCGCGGCTACGGCGCCAAGGACTACCTCGACCATCCCGACACGGCAAGGCGCGTAGCCGAGGTCGAAGCGATCCGCAGCCGGCTCGCCGGCGCCGGGCGCACCAAGGTGCAGGAGGCCCTGATGCCCTACAGCGTGCTGCTGCCGGAACGCTTCCGCAGCCCCAACGAGCGCATCGACGAGCCGTTTTCGCCGCCTGCACCGGCCGAACCACGGATGGCCACCCCATGACCGAACCGGCCGCAACGGCGCCCCGCGCACCTGCCCCTGAAAAGCCGCAGCACAAGGTGCGCATCAACGTGCTCCGCTACAACCCGCAGGAGCGCGGCAGCGTGCCGCGGATGCAGGCCTACGAGCTCGAGGAGGCCGAGGGGATGACCCTGTTCATCGCCCTCAACGAAATCCGCGAGAAGCAGGACGCGTCGCTGCACTTCGACTTCGTCTGCCGCGCCGGGATATGCGGCAGCTGCGCCATGGTGATCAACGGCCGGCCGGGGCTCGCCTGCCGAACCCTGACGCAGAGCCTCGGCCCGGAAATCACGCTGGCACCCCTGCCGGTGTTCGAATTGATCGCCGACCTGTCGGTCAACACCGGCAAGTGGATGCGGGCGATGAGCGAGCGGCTGCAGGCCTGGGTGCACATGAAAGAGCAGGAAATCGACATTTCCCGGCTCGAGCAACGAATGGAGCCGGAGCTCGCCCAGAAGATCTACGAGCTCGACCGCTGCATCGAATGCGGCTGCTGCGTGGCCGCCTGCGGCACCGCGCGCATGCGCCAGGATTTCGTCGGCGCGGTCGGGCTCAACAAGATCGCGCGCTTCCGGCTCGATCCGCGCGACGCGCGTACCGACGCCGACTTCTACGAGCTCGTCGGCGACGACAGCGGCGTGTTCGGCTGCATGTCGCTCCTGGCATGCCACGACGTGTGCCCGAAGTCGTTGCCGCTGGCCACGCAGATCGCGTTCGTGCGCCGGAAAATGGCCGGCGCGGGCTGGAACTAGCCGCCGCCAGCGCTTCAAGCCGCGCCGCCGCCACGGCGCCGGATCGATGCTAATATCGAGCCCCGACGACGCCGCTAACGGCGGTCCCGAGGTATGAGTACCATGCGATTGGCCAAATATGTCAAGTTCCGCGAAGAGAAATTCGGCGCGGTGCTGTTCGAAACGCGGTCCGAGAAGGTGTTCACGCTCAATCCCACGGGCACGGCCATCGTGCGCGAGATCGAGGCCGGCGCGGACGAGACCGCGATCGCGGCGCGACTGAAGGCGCGCTTCGACGACCGCGACGCCGCGATCGAGCGCGAGGTCGAGAGCTTCATCGCCGACCTGCGCCAGCGGGGACTCGTCGAGGGTTGAGCGCGTGACCACGGCGGCGACGGAGACGAGCGCGCCGGGCGCGATCCCGGCGCCGGCAGGGGGCGCCACCGAGGCGGAGGACCTCGCCGCGCCGCTCTACGTCGCCTGGCAGATCACCAACGAGTGCAACCTCGCCTGCCTGCACTGCATCGAGGAAAGCGGGCCGGGCAAGGCATTCGCCGACGAGCTCGACACGGCGCAGGTGTACTCGGTCATCGACCAGCTGCTCGAGCACGAGGTCCCGTACCTGTCCTTTTCCGGCGGCGAGCCGATGCTGCACCCGCAGTTCTTCGCGATGGTCGAGCGCGCCTGCGCGCGCGGCGCCCAGCTCAAGATCGAGACCAACGGCCACTACCTGTCGGCAGACAACTGCGCGCAGATGAAGGAGCTCGGGGTCAAGGCGGTGCAGGTGAGCCTCGACGGCGCGGCGGCAGCGTCGTTCCAGAAGATGCGGGTGCGCGGAAGCTTCGACACCACCGTGCAGGGACTGCGCAACCTGCGCACCGCCGGGGTGCCGGTGGAAATCAACTTCTCGCCGGCGCGCTTCAACGCCCGTGAAATCGGCGCCACCGTCGACCTCGCCTACGAACTGGGCGCGTACAGCTTCTACACCGGACGCACCATGTACACCGGCAACGCGGTCAAGGCCTGGCGCCACCTGCAGCTGCCCGACGAAGAGTACGAGACATTCTTCGCCGTGCTGCGCGAGAAAGCCGAACAGTACCGCGGCCGGATGCGCGTCTATTTTCACGAGGCGGGGCTCCTAGACGAGCTTCGCTACCGGCTGCAGCACCCGGCGGCGCTGCTGATCGTGCTCCCCAACGGGCTGGTCAAGCTCATCAACGCCCTGCCCTTCATATGCGGCGACTTTCGCCGCCAGAGCCTGCCCGAGATCTGGGCGAATTTCCGCCGCGCCTGGCAGGACCCGCGGGTGGCCGAGTTCGTCGACGCGCTCGCCGCCGACCCGGGCAAGACGCGAACCCTGCACGAATGGGTCTATCTCTGAGCACGGCCCGCGCCGAGCGGGTCGTGCCGGCCCGCGCCGCGCTGCACCGGCTGCTCGCGGTGTGCAGCATGGTGCGCTACCGGTTCTTTCTCTACGCCGGGCTGCTGCCCTATCTGCTCGGCGCCGCCTGGGCCTATGCCGTGGGCGGCGCGTTCGACGGCCCGATCTTCTGGAGCGGCTTCGGCGGCGTGGTGCTGGCGGTGATCGGCGTCGAGGCGTTCAACGAGTATTTCGATTCGCGCATGGGCACCGACCGCGTCTTCAACCCGGCCGATCTCCCGCCGATGTCCGACGCGGTGCTCTGGCTGGGCGTGATCGCCTTCGCCGCGGCGCTCGCCGTCGGCGTTTACCTGACGGTGCGCGGCGGCTGGCCGGTGCTGGCATTGGCGCTGCTCGGCGGAGCGGCGGCGATCTTCTATGTCGCGCCACCGATTCGCTGGGCCTATCGCGGCCTGGGTGAGCTCGTCATCGCCCTGTCGTACGGGCCGTGGATGGTGGAGGGCAGCCTCTACCTGCACACGCGGACGCTGTCGTGGGGAGCGCTTCTCGCCTCGCTCGTGCCGGGATGCCTGATCATGGCGCTGGCGGTGGTCAACGCCATTCCCGACTATCACCAGGATCGACTGGTGGGCAAGCGCAATCTCGTCGTCCGGCTGGGGCGCCGGCGCGCGGTCTGGCTCTATCTCGGCCTCGCGGCGGCCGGGCTCTTGACGGTGCCCCTGGGCGTGGCGATCGGGGTCTTTCCCGCCACCTGCCTGGGCGCCCTGCTCGCGCTGCCGCTGCTCGTCGGCAGCGGCCGCGCGGCGCTGGTGAGCTACGAGACACCGCGCGCGTTCGTCCCCGCAGTGCGGCGGATCGTCGCCTGCTACCTGGTCGCGGTTGGCCTGTTCACGCTCGGCGTCCTGGTCCGGGCCTGGTGGCCTTAACCATGAACCGCATCGATCTGCTGCGCGCGCCGCTGTTCGTATCCTGGCAGATCACGCGCGATTGCGACCTCGCCTGCCTGCATTGCTGCACCGAGTCGGCGCCGGGCAAACGGATGGCGGACGAGCTCGACGCCGACGAGGCGCTGCGGCTGGCCGGCGAGATCGTCGGCAATGCGGTGCCTTACGCGATGCTCTGCGGCGGCGAGCCGCTGGTGGTGCCGCACTTCTTCGAGCTTGCCGAAACCCTCGGCCAGGCGGGGGTCCAGCTCAAGGTCGAGACCAATGGACAGCGCTTCGACGCCCGGATTGCCGAGCGCCTCGCCCGCCTGCCGATCCGCTCGGTGCAGGTGAGCCTGGACGGCGATACGCAGGAGACCTACGGGTGCCAGCGCCCGGGCGGCTCGCTCGCCAAGGCGCACGCGGCCTGCGCCGCGGCTCGCGCGGCCGGTCTGCCGCTGGAGATCACCTTCGCACCAACCCGGCTCAACATCGACGAGGCCGAGCAAGTCATCCTGCGGGCCCAGTCGCTCGGCGCCTTCCGCTTCAACACCGGACGGCTGATGCGCGTGGGCACCGCCGCGCGCCTGTGGGGAAAGCTCGAACCCTCGGCGCTCCAATACCGGCAATTCCAGCGCCTGCTCAAGCGCATGTCGAAGCGCCTCGAGGGAACGCTCGAGTTCTGCCACGTCCCGTTCGACCTCGAGGAGGGGCTGCGCGAGAGCCTGCGCGCGCCCCCGGCGACCCTGCTCATCCTGCCCAACGGCTGGGTCAAGGTGGCCGCGGCATTGCCCCAGATCTGCGCCGACCTGCGACAGAATACGTTGGCGGAGGCGTGGGAGGCCTACCGCAATGCCTGGATGAGTGATACAGTACTGATGGCTGTACGGCGCGCGGCCGCGGATCCAGCGCAGCATGCGCAGGCCAACCGGTGGAACATGATACCCGTCGCCCGGGTGTGACTTGACGGAGGGATAGATGAGTGAGCTGAACCTGACGATCGAAGCCGCGAAGACCGGCGACGAGCGCAAGAACGAGACCGCGCAGCCGGCGCAGAAGCCGGCATGGGCAACGCCGAAGCTCGAAGACGTATCCGAGCAGGTGATGGCGCAGCCCTACATCCGCTTTACCTAAGATACCCAGCAATTCTGCAATGCCGGGGCGTTCGGTCGATGAGTACCGAGCGCCCCTTTTTCTTGCCTGGCAGCTGACCAACCGCTGCACGGCGCGCTGCCTCACCTGTTGCGAGGAATCCGGTCCCGACAAGGCGTGGGGCGACGAGCTTCGCCGTGACGAGGCGCTCGAGCTTGCCCGGCGCATCGCCGCTTTCGGCATCGCCTACGTCGCCTTCGGCGGTGGCGAGCCCCTCGGCGCCCCGCACTGCTGGGATCTGCTGGAACTGCTCGCCGCGGCAGGGATCGCTCTCAAGATCGAGACCGACGGCAGTCGCATCGACGCCGCGGCAGCCGACCGCCTGGCGGGGCTCGCCGTCGAGTGCGTGCAGATCTCGGTCGATGGGGCGACGCCGGCAACGCACGAGCGGGTGCGTCCGGGGTCGAGCTTCGCGGCGGCGATCGCGGCCATCGAGCGCCTGGCGGCGCGCGGCTGCGCGCCGCAGCTGGTGTTCGTCCCGACCCGCTTCAACCTGCACGAGATCGTCCCGGCGTTCGACCTCGCTGCAAAACTCGGCTGCGGCGCATTCGTCACCGGCCCCTTGATGCGCATCGGCCGTGCCGCGGCCGATTGGCAGCGCATCGCCTGCAGTGAGGAGGACTGGGCGCGCGCCGTGGCGGCGCTGCGCGAACGCGCCGCGGCGCACGGCCCCGGCATCGCCCTGTCGATCTATCCCTGGGACATCGTCACCGAGATCGAAACGCGCCTCGAGCAGCCGCAGGCGATGCTGCTGGTGGTGCCCAACGGCAAGGTGAAGCTCTTGAACGCGCTGCCGTTCGCGGCAGCCGATCTGCGCCGCGATTCGCTCGAGGACGCCTGGCGCCTCTATCGCCACGCCTGGCGGGCGCCGGAGGTGCGGGAATTCGCTGCCCGCTGCCGCGGCAACCCCGCGCTGCTGCAGCACGCCAACGAAACCTGGCCCGTACCGGGGCTGGGCTGATCGGCGCTTCCCTACGCCGGTTCTCAAGCCTTCGCGGCGCCGCCCGCAGGGCGGCGCGCGGCCAGGGTGCGTGTCAGTGCGTGTACTCGAACTGCGCTTGCAGCGGGTTGGGGTCGCCCGGACGCCGGATGTCCACCGTGATCCGGTATGGGCCCGCGCCACCCATGGCGAAATAGTTGCCGTAGGTGCGCGAGCTGGCGATCGTTACCGGTTCGAGGGTCTGCTCGGCGCCGCCTTGCGTCGCCGTCGAAACGCGCGCCTTGACCATGGCGTCGTCGATCCGCTTGCCGTTGCCCGAGTCGAACAGGGCGATGGTCACGTAATACTGGGCCGGCCCGGAAGGCGCGGCGGCGGCGAGCTTAGGGTACTCGCCGGGGTGGGCGCGGATGACATCGGCCGATACCACGCCGAGGTAGACGGTCGTGGTGCCGACGACCGCGACGTCGTTGCTGGCGACAACGCGGGCCGGGGAGCCTTTCGGTGCCGCAACCGCCGCCGGGTTGTACATGTACACGACGGCGCTGCGCAATTCGGCATCGGTGAGATCGGCCGCTCCGCCACGCGGCGGCATGCCGCCATGGCCGTTGATCACCGACAGCACCAGGCTGTCGACACCCTGCTTGAGCCGCGGTATCCATGCCGAGCGATCGCCGATCTTCGGCGCGCCGCCGGCTCCCGCCTGATGGCACTTGGCGCACTGGGAGTGCACCACCTGCTCGGCGCTGCGCGCCGGCGGTGGGCTCGCCCTGTCGATGGGCTCGATCCAGTGGCCGCCCGACTGGTTGACCATGTAGGTGACCGCGCGCTCGATTTCGAGATCGGAAAGACCGGGGTTGCCGCCATGCGCAGGCATGCGGCGAATGCCGTTGAGCGCGTTCTGGGTGAGGCTCGTGAGGCCCTGCTCGGCGCGCTTCTGCCAGGCTTTCGCGTCGCCGATCTTCGGCGCGCCGTTCAGGCCCGAGCCGTGGCAGGAAATGCACGTGGTTTCCACCACTTCCTTGCCGCTTTTCTGCTCGTGCTGGGCCAGGGCCTGGCCGTGTGCGACTGCCACGGCCAGCGTGATGACCGTCATCATCGTCAGTTGCTTCGGCACGTGCGACCCCGCTGGTTGAAACCGCGACAAGCTCAATGTTCGCATACCTTCACACACTTAGGCGACCTTCGGCATTGATGCGCGTCAATGGCCGGCTCGATTAGGGGTCATGGCGAAGCGGGCAAAGGGGGTCCGCCCCGCGCAGCGCGGGCACGACGGGCCAGGAGCAGGCGCGCAGCCAAACGCCCGATTCGCTTCGCAGGCCCGGATATCGGCGGCCGAAAGCCTGCGCAGGAAGTGCGATCGCCGCCGCGACGCTTCAGCTGCGAGCTGGCGGCTGGCCATGGATGCCTGCGAGGGCAGCGCGGCGCAGGAACGCGTTGTCTCGCCCGAGCATCAGCCGTACCAGGTCCTCGAGGACCGGCTCCTCGATCTCGGTGCTGTGGAACATCAGGGTGGTGCGATCGAAGCGATCGACGTTGACCAGCGTCACCGGCACTTCTCCGGCCTGGTAGTCGACGCGGAACATTACCGCCGCCTGGATCGCCGGCGGCACTGAAAAGACGCACTTGTGCACGGTGCCATCCATGGCCTCGACGCGCCGCGACGTGTATTGCAGCGAAACCGCCTCGAGGCTCTTCTCGACCAGTTCAACCCCGCCGGGTGCGACCTCGATCGTCAACGGCTGGTGCGCGGCGATCTCGTAGTAGATGTTGATTTCATCTACCACGGGATAACCGACGATACGGCTTGAGTGCTGGCCGATGTAGCCGTGCGCAAACCGCGGCGAATCGAACACGAAGCCGTGACCCAGATCGAAGCGGTGGTTGAGCGAAGGCTTGATCCCGTCCAGGTATGCCACCGCCTTCTCGAGCCAACGGAATGCCTTGCGCAGCCGGGTGTCGATTTCCTGAAACCCTTCGCCCTTGGCCTGCCCCGGCGTCGACCGACGCTCGGATTCGTACTGAACACGCAATTCGTCGAGCAGAGAGACTCGGTCCGGCATCGCGAGGCCCCACAGTTTGATATTGACCGCGATGAACGACGCGCCAGCGACCACACTCTCGTCATGGTCAACGGCGAACGCCAGTAAACCCCCATGATCATTCTACGATACCACGGCGGATCAGCAATTCCCGCCCCGTCAATGGCCTGGCCCTGCAGCGCGGCGTGAACTCGCTTTTCCTCGCGTTGCGTCGCGCAATCTGGCACGATACGCGCACAAATTCCGGAAACGCAGGTATCTTTGCAGCGGCGACAGATCATGCTCGACGCTGAAGGTTTCCCTGTTTTCCAACGCAGCGGGCGTGGCACGCCCGCCTGCACGGTGCATCGCAATTCCCGCGGTGCAATCGCCGCCCCGCCCATCAAGACGGTTTTCTCTTCGGGAGCAACCCATGCCTAAGCTCACCAGCACCGCCATGCCCGCTTCGTCCGACACTTTCGAACCCGATCCCCGCGCGCTATTGGCAACGCTCGTCTTCCTGGCTGCTTTTCCATTCTGCGGGTCGGCGCATGCAGCCGGCGACGCGGCTGCCGGCAAGGCGGTATTCGCAAACCAATGCGCGACGTGCCACACGATCGAGGCGGGGAAGAACGGCTTTGGTCCGTCGCTGGCCGGCGTGTTCGATCGCAAGGCGGGAAGTCTTGCCGGTTACAACTATTCTCCTGCGATGGCGCAATCCGGACTGAGCTGGGACGAGAAGACGCTCGACGTTTTCCTCACCGCGTCGACCAAGGAGGTGCCGGGAACGTCGATGTCCGTCTCCCTGCCCAACGCAACCGATCGAGCCAACGTCATCGCCTACCTCGAAACGCTTGGGCGGACCAGCGCGCCGGCAGCCGCGGCAACGGCGACGCCCGCGTCGGGAGGTGAACCGTCAGCTCACGGCCCGACACAGGACGAGTTGCTCAACGCGGCGCGCAACCAGCACGACTGGCTCTACGCGAGCAAGGATTACATGGGCCAGCGCTTTGTCGACTTGCGCCAGATCACGCCCAGGAATGCCGGGCAATTGCGCGCTGCCTGCATCTATCGCTCGAACAATGCCGGTGCCACCCAGACCAGCCCGCTCGTCTACAAGGGCGTGATGTATCTGACCATCGACAAGGCCATCGTGGCAATCGATGCGGCGACCTGCCGTGAGCGCTGGACCTACAACTGGGAGGGCAAGGGGGCTGTGCTTTCGCCGACCAACCGCGGCGTGGCCATCAAGGACGGCCGCGTGGTTCGGGGCACGGCGGACGGCTACCTGATTGCGGTCGACCTCGACAAGGGGACGCTTCTCTGGAGCCAGAAGATCGCCGATGCAAAGAGCAGCCAGTACTTGAGCATGCCACCGCTGATCTACGCGGACCTGGTGATCTACGGCCCGGCCGGCGCCGACTGGGGGGCCAAGAACTGGATCGGCGCCTTCAGGCTTTCAACCGGGGAACAGGTATGGCGCTTCAACCTCATTCCGGATGCCGGCGAGCCGGGCGCGGAAACCTGGACCAATCCGGAGTCGCGCGAGCACGGCGGTGGCAGTCTGTGGACGCCGCTGTCGCTCGACGCGGCAAAGGGCGTGCTCTACGTTCCGGTCGGCAACCCATCGCCGGACTTCTACCCGGACGTTCGCCCTGGAACAAATCTGTACACCAACTCCGCGGTCGCGCTCGATGTGCGCACGGGCAAGATGCTTTGGTACCACCAGTTCGCCCCGAACGATGCCAACGACCGGGACTTAAGCCAAGTAAGCCCGCTCTTTAGCGCGAAGGTAAAGGGCAAGCCGCGCAACCTGCTCGCCGTCTCCGGCAAGGATGGCTTGCTGCGGATGCTCGATCGCGACACACAAGAGGTGCTCTACGAGCTGCCGATCACCACGCGCACCGATTTCGACAAGGTCCCCACCGTCGCTGGCGCGCACGGCTGCCCGGGACTGCTCGGCGGCATGGAATGGAACGGCCCGGCCTACAGTCCGCCGACCAAGACACTGTACGTGGCGACGGTGGACTGGTGCGGAACGTTCACCAAGTTCGATAAGCCGCCACAGTTCACCGAGAACGCGCACTATTACGGCGGCGCGGTGACGCCGGATCCGCGCGACCAGGCTAAGGGCTGGCTGCAGGCTATCGACGCCACGACGGGCAGCGTGCGTTGGCGCGTGCACTGGCCTACCCCGCTGGTCGCTGGCGTCACGGCGACGTCGGGGGGCGTGCTCTTCACCGGCGACCTGAACAACGATTTTCTTGCCATCGACGCGAGCAACGGCAAGACGCTCTATCGTTTCAACACTGGCGGTTCGGTCGGAGGTGGCGTGATCAGCTACGACATCGGAGGCAAGCAGTACGTTGCCACCACGTCCGGCGTGGTCTCCGGCTTCTTCGGCGGAAGCGGCACGTCGGCGATCATCATCTTTTCGTTGCCGTAGGTCCGCGGAACGCCACTGCGCACGGAGGATCTGGCGGCGTCGATCGTTCGGGCGGTCCGCATTGCCGTCCATTGCGGCAACGGTCGGCGCGTGCTGCTCCTCTCCGCCATCGATGGCGGCGAGGCGCTATGCCACCTGCCGCGCGATCGGCTCCCCAGCCTCGCCTGCTTGCGCGGCTTGCGGCGCCGGATCTGCGGCGGCAGCGATGGGGTGGGCGATCGCGTCGCCCCTGATCCGGAGGGGACCCTTCGCCGCCGCGGCTTCGCGGGCGTCCATGCGCCCGCGCAGCGCCTCGTCGCAGCGACGGCAGGCGTAGTAGAAGCGTTTGACCTGGCGCTTGGACAGACCGCGGCGCAGGTTGTACTCCTCCATGCTGATGACCTCCTGCTGGAACAGCGGATCGAGCGCGCGCAGCAGGTAGTCCGTCTTCTCGATCAACTGCAGATAGCGATTGGTCAAAGGCGAGATGATTTCGGCAGTATGGCAGAGCGGCGGCGAGCAATTCGGCGTCTCGATGACGGCGAGGGTGATGCCATGCGCCCGCATCAGCGCCTCGGCCTGGGCGATCGCCTCGTCGACGGCTTCGTTTGCCTGCAGCACCTGGTTGCGAAGCTCCGCCTCGACCCTGGTGACGACCTCGTTGGCGAGCCGCGAACGCGCCTTGAAATGAATGAAATGCACGTGCTTCGAGGCGTAGCGGTAGAAATCGACGTAGTAATTCTTCATGTCCTGGATCCACAGGCGGACCGGATACGGGCTGTAGGAGCAGCCCAGGCCGAGCAGCGGGTTCTTCTGCTCGAGTTGCTGCAGGAGTTCGGCGTTGGAGCGGCGCGAGCCGGACATGATGCGGAGCCTGGAAAAATACGATCGCCTGCACCGATGCTCTCAACGCCATGCCCCGGAGACCACCCGATAAGCCGGCACGAAGCCGATGCTTTAGCCGCGCCGCGGAAAGCCGCCTGGCGAGGGTCCAAGGATCAGGACGCGGAACCGCGCGCGCTCGGGTAAGACCCGCCGGCGCGATCGTCGCCGCCGCCGGCGAGCCGCAGGGTACTCGCGAGCGCGGCGCCCAGGTGCGGATGATCGCGCTCGGGGAAGCGGCTGTGCAGGCGACGATCGCGCCGATAGCGGAGCGCGAGCTTGCAGAACGGGCAATCGCGCGCGTGGTTGGCCACCGCGACCGGAGGCGCCAGATAGCGGCAATGGCAGTGACTGCAGGCGCTGGCGTGGAAGACCGCCTCCCTCGCCGCCCACACCCAGAGGCGATCGGTCCAGGATACGACGTAGAAGACCCGGTCGAAGGACAACTCACGGGTCGCCCGGCGGGTGGAGTAATGCGCATAGGCGGCGAGCAGGGAGTCGGCCGGATGCGGCGAGCGGTCGCGGAAATCCCGGTAGATCGCATAGACGATCGAGGCGGCGACCCGGTTCACCATTGGCGACGCCTCGATCGTTTATGCGAGCTACCGGGATTTCCGCGACCGCTCGCCGCGTC
>Ga0074044_10001119_pt1 | contig 24649 bp, 11 predicted proteins | sample BogForMeECP23OM1_FD_94443 | JGI IMG/M metagenome (GOLD analysis project Ga0074044, IMG submission 94443) | Bog forest soil microbial communities from Calvert Island, British Columbia, Canada - Bog Forest MetaG ECP23OM1 | ecosystem: Environmental > Terrestrial > Soil > Wetlands ... | reverse complement strand
GGCTCAATGAGATAGACCCAGTCGGTGTTGGTGACGGTGCGCAAGCTCTTGAGGCGCAGGGAAAGCTTGGACTGCGAGACGGACTCCGGTGAGTGAAGCAAAGTTTTTGCTTCGTCGAGGATCGATTCGAGCAGAGCAAATTTAAGGAAGGGTGCGACGTACCAAAGCTCATCTACCGTGAGCGGTTCGCGCAGCTGCAGTTTCTGGATGAATGCGGAGAGGGCTGGACCGGAGAAGACGCCATCGACAGCGCGCAGATAAGCCGTGGCGATGGCGGCGACACGAGGTTCGTCCTCTTGTCCCGATACGACGCGTGGGAGACGCGCGACGAGGCTGGGCCTATCTGAAACCGCGCTGACAGCGGTCCGCAACATGCGTGGGTTCGCGCGCAGATCGAGCAGTTCGGAGTGAAATGGAATGGGTTGAGCAGCGTCAGAAGGAGAAATTGGCAACCGGGAAAGCTCCGCCTCCAGCTGTTTCAAATCGTTGCGACGTGCTTCAACGCGGCCCGGGAATGTTCCTTTGTTGTCGGGGCGATGCTGAACTTCCCACGTCTCCGCTTCGCGTGCCGCGTTCTTTATAGGCTCGGGAGTGTTGTCTGCGGGCAATGGCACGGGTGCGGGTGGGGGTACGGGCACGGGATCGGGATCGAGAATCTGGGCTGCTTCGCTCATGGTAATCATCGATAACTGGCGGCTTGCATTTCAAACATGGCGGCGTAGCGGCCTCCCAACGCCATGAGTTGTGCATGACTTCCTTCTTCGACGAGTCGGCCTGCTTCGAGAACCACGATGCGGTCGGCCATCCTCACGGTAGAAAAGCGATGCGAGATAAGAAGTGCCATCTTGCCGTAGGTGAGCTCGGCGAAGCGCTCAAAAACTTCGAGCTCGCTGCGTGCGTCGAGGGCCGCGGTTGGCTCATCGAGAATAAGCAGCTGCGCATCGCGAAGATAGGCGCGCGCCAGAGCCATCTTTTGCCATTCGCCGCCGGAGAGATCGACGCCACCTTCGAAGCGGCGGCCCAGCATCTGGTCGTACTTTCCCTGGAGTGTGGCTACAACGCCAGCCGCGAGGCTTTTTTCGGCAGCATACTCAATTTCTTCCTGTGCGTGCTCGACTTCGATGCGGCCTACCTCGATGTTTTCGCGAGCCGTCATTTCGTAGCGCATGAAGTCCTGAAAAATCACGCCCATCTCCGAGTGCAGATCGTCCAGGTCGTATTCGCGAAGATCGACGCCGTCGAGAAGGATTTCGCCCTCGGTCGGGTCGTAGAGGCGAGTGATGAGCTTGACGATAGTCGTCTTTCCCTGGCCGTTCTCGCCGATAAGGGCCACGCGTTGGCCGGGGCTCAGCGCGAAGTTGAAGTCTTTTAGAACGCGCCGGGTTGTGCCGGGATAGGCGAACGAGACATTGCGGAATTCGAAGCCACGCACGATGGGCCGCGGCGTACGCAACCCGTTCACTTTCGATTCGACGCGGGGCTTCATTTCAAAGAACGCAAGCAGGTCGGTGAGGAAGAGTGCCTGGTCGGCCACGCCGGATGCGGTGGAGAACGCCATCTGGATATTGGCCATCGCCTGCATGATGGCGGTGGTAATCAGGGTCAGGTCGCCGATGCTGTATTTGCCCTGGATGGTGCGGTAGATACTGAAGCCGTAAGCGCCGTAGTAGCCAAGCTGGCCGAGAATCGCCAGCAAGCCGCCCCAGAAAAGCCTCCGGCGATTGAGGGCGACATTCTCCACGTAAATCCCGTGCGAAAGGGCGGAGAAACGGTCGGTGAGGTACTTGCTCAGGTTGAAAAGCTTTAGTTCCTTTGCCGCTTCTTTGCTGCCACCCACCTGGCGCAGGTAGTCCATCTGGCGACGCACGGGGGTCTGGCGGAAGTTTTTGGCGTAGGTGAGGAAAGCGAAGTGACTTTCGCCGAGGAAAGCGGGAATGATGCCGGCGATGAGAAGGAAAAGCAGGAAGGGCGAGTAATAAATAAGGACCGCGGAGAAGGCGATCGCTGTGACCGATTGCTGGATGAGCCGGCCCATCTGCTGGATCATGGCCAGGCGGTCGGTTGCCTGGACACGTGCGCGTTCGAGGCGGTCGTAAAAGACCGGATCTTCGTAGACAGTGACGTCGAGGGCCGCGGCTTTGCGCATGACTTCGACGCTGACGTGGTGGGTGTAGCGATCGGCGAGCAAATTATCGAAATAGTCAACGGAGCGGGAGAGGATGCCGGTGAGGACGGCAAGAGCCATTTCGCTGCCCACCAGCCACCAGAAATTTCCGGGAAGCGGCTGGTGCAGACGGATGCGATTCACGCCATCGATGATGTACCGGCCGATGATGCCGATGCCCATGGGCAGGAAGGCAACGACGATGCGGATTGTGATGTTCCAGAAAACGACGGCGGGACCGGATTCCCAGACGAAGTGGAGAACCGGGGGCACATTCTTGAGGGCCCGCAGCCGGTCGCCCCATGCGTTTCCGGGGTCCTTTGGCGGGTTTGAAGATTTGGCGCGAGACTCACCGCCCACTTGCGCGTCGGTCATGGCTGAGGACATGGCTCCCTTCCGGGCCAGCAAGGCTGCGGGCACACGGCACGCCGGATTCCTTAACCAAGGTGCTTACGACGCTCTGATTAGGGTCGGCGTCCTAGTTCCTGTGCGCTGCTAGATGCGATGCAGGGTTGCCACAGTTTGTTGTTCGCAATACCCGTAAGTACCCTGCGGCCACGGGTTGCGTAACTGGCCAACCGGGGTCGCCGCGGAATCGCTATGAAGGAGAGGAATGAAAGCTTCAACCTGCTACGTCGCCTCAGGCTGATAAGGCTTGAACCCGGCATTCGCCATACCGCGCTGAGCTTCAGGGTTCTTCATAAAAGTATCCCATACAAATCCCGATCGCGCATTCTCAGCCATAAGCATGGTGATTCCCGTATCGATGCCGACGACGTCGGTGTCATACCACTCGGTGAGGGGATTGAAGGCGTCCACAAATCCGTAGCGGGACCAGGCGTTGGGATAGTGATCGTGGATGGTTCGCAAAACGCGCATGGTGGCGTCGGGCAGGAACGGAATGGAGCCGCCAGGCGCCGCGGGAACAATGGTGCCGTCGATGGGTCCCATGGCCGGGGGGCCTCCCCACACCACGTACCCCTTCTGCGAGTCCGATGCCGTGATGCCCCACAGCGCGTTGCTGTAGTCAGGAAACTCCGTGTTTAGCTCGATGCAGAACCGCCGGTGTACGTCGGTGGCGATGGTGGAATTCTTGAAATAGTCCGCGTAGCGGTCGCGCTTGCCACGGAAATCAAACCACGCCTGCGAATACTGGTGCACAAACAATGGTGCAAAAGAACCGATATAGCGCAAGCCATCGTATTCAAAGACGGTTCTTTTCCACGCGAACCACGCGTCGGGTTTGAGGGGGTGGGACGAAGACCCGAGCCCGAGAAGATACATCATCATCAGTTCGCTGTATAAATCCCATCGCGACGGGATAAATCCCAACTCCGGTGTCCAGCCATGGGAGAGGAGGGTCGTGTCCTCTGAGAGCCAAGTCCAGTCGACGCGATCGAAGATGGCATGGGCGAGATCGCCGATGTCTTTGTCGTGAAAATGCTGGCGGCACATGAGGACTCCGCAAAGGAGCATCGCCGTATCGACCGACGACGCCTCGGAATCCCAGATACGTTCGCCGGTATTGATATTGGCGAAGTGATAGAAGAAGCCGCGGTGGGTGGGTAGCTTGTGCCAGATAAAGGACAACGCATCGAGTACGCGAACGCGCGCATCTGCGCGACTGACAAAGCCACGTTGCTCGCCGATGCAAATAGCGGTGAGGCCAAAACCGGTGGAAGCAATGCTGGCTGCCACGGTGGTGTCATTCGTACGGACGTTGCTACGGTCCTTCGTCAGCCCTGTTTTTGGATTCGCCTGCTCCCAGAAGAAGAGAAAATTCGCATGCTCCAAGTCGTTGAGAAACTGGTCATCCTGTGGCGAGAGGGCCGTAGGTGAGGGCGAGGGTGCCGGGCTTGTATGCTGTTCCGGCGCGTGTTGCTCGGGCTCTTGCTGTCCGATTGGACCTTTTCCGAGAAGGGGGAGCATTCCAGAGCGCGAGATTGGCAGCCCCAAAGAGAGACCGGCCATCCCGCGTAGTAATTTACGGCGCGACTCGGCAACGGTTAGGGCCTCGGCTCTTTTTCGAATGTGCATGCTCCTTTCCTTGACAGATCGTTCAACCCGGGGGGCGAACACGCGGCCCGCAGCCCGGAAGGGCCCGGAACGGACCTCGGCGGCTACCGATTATAGATGCAATTGCATCCTAACCGTAAGAGATGGCGGGTCGGCAACCAAATTCCGCGGGGTAAAATTGCATCCGGGCGGATGAAACATTCATGCGTTGGAGATGGATAGCGGTCTCGGCAATCATCGGGTCGATCGCCCTCATCACGATTACCGTGCTGGTGGTGCGTGCGCGGCGCTGGAATTCGACTTTGATGACCCTGCAGGGCGCGGTGATTCGCCGGGAAAGCGACACGCAAAAAGAAGTGCCGATTTCCGATGCACAAATTACAGCCACGCGTGGAGCTATGACGATCAGTACCCGTTCTGATGCGTCAGGCTACTTCAAGATCAAGTTTCCCGAAGTTATCTGGCCCGGACAAACAGTGGTCCTGGCTTTTCGTCATGAGGATTACAAACCACTGGACATCGATTTGCATATCCAATTCCGGTCGATGATGCGACGGCTGAATATCGCAGCGATGGAGCCCGTTCCCAGCGCGCCACAGACCAAAACGCTGCCGGGCAAGCCAACGACCGTAGTCTCGAATATTCGGGTGCGCTATACGGAAAACTTTCAGACTGACGAAGATGTTGGCAGCGCCGTAAGGACCTTCCAGGTGGTAAGCCACGGCAATATTCCGTGCCGGCGCGAGGCTCCTTGTTCGCCGGATGGAAGCTGGAAAGCAGCCAAGGCTTCGGTCACACTGGACGCCGGGGTGGGCAACCAGTTCCGCAATGTCAGAGCTTCCTGCATCGCCGGTCCCTGCCCCTTTACGCGGATCGATTCGAGCGGATTTCAGGAGCCGGGTCGAACTATCGAGGTTTCGGCCTTCGATTGGTCGGATACGGCGACATTTCTATTGGAAGCTGAGGTCGTACGCACGATGATAGCTTCCAATGTGCGCCACTCGTATCCCGTCATTTTCGACCGATCGCTCAACTTTACGGTGCCGCCCACACAGGAGGGAGTGAGTCTCGAGGCGGAGGTCAATGGCACTCCCATGGTATTTCCGATGGGTCCGGATCTATATCTGAGCTGGGCCACCTGCACTGTCACCACGAGTACCGACGCGGAGAAATCCAAGGCTTACCGCTGCGAGCTCAAGCCGGGATATCGCTTCTAAGGTCACCGCGGTGTGGGGTTGGCTCGCTTCTCGCTGACGATTGAGCGCACTGGCGCCTGCGAATCATCTCTTCCGCTGCAGCCGCTTCGATTTCGCTGTTGATTTCCGCGCCAAGCAGCAGCATAAGTCCTGTGATGTAGAACCACGTGAGAAGAATGACGACCGCGCCGAGTGAACCGTAAGTGACAGAGAAATTGTTGAAAAAGTGGAGATAGATGCGAAGTCCAAGGGAGATAAGCAACCAGCCAAAAATGCCGACGCCTGTGCCGGGAGTAAGCCAGTGCCAGCGGCGACGCTTCCAATCGGGGGCCCAGTAGTAGATCAGGGCGAAGGACAGTGCGAGCAGAGCTGTCGCGATTGTCCAGCTGATGATGCGGGCGATCATGCCGGCTGCCGCGGCGAGTAGGTGATCGTGCAAGTGGCGGTAGGCGAGCGCCGCGACAAAATCGCCTGCGAACATGGCTGCGAGCGTCAAGCTGCCGACCACCGTAAGCAGAAGCGTCAGTGCGGTCGCAGACAGACGCGCGACGAAGTAGGAGCGGGACTCCTTGATTCTGTACACCGCGTTGAGCGTATCCTGGATGGCCGAGATCCCGACCGAAGCGGACCAGATGGCCGCAATGGTTCCGAAGGTCAACTTGTCAGAACTGGCAGCTGCTGTTGTCTCGTTGAAAGTCTTCAGTACGGTGCCAAGCGCGGAGGTTGGAATTACGAGCTCAAGATAGTCGAGGAGCCGATCGTATATTTGGTCCGCTGACCGGGCGGCAAGGCCGAGGATTGAACCAGCACAAAACAGCGTCGGGAACAACGCAAACAGGAAATAGAATCCCAACTCGGCGGCATGTCCGAAGAGGCGGTCCTCGATCACGGACCGCCAAGTCCGCTTGATGAGGTCGCGAATGCGAAGGCCGTGCAGATTCCACAGCGAACCGATTGGCGAGTGAGCCACAAACTCCCACACATGCCGCTCGGGGCCGCCTTCTCGGCCGCCCTCTCCTGGATAAGTGCTGATTCCCATGCTCGGATTGACAACCTCTCCGGGTGCTTAAGGAGCCCTGGTCGCGCTGTCGCAATAGATGCGACGAGACGAGGCCCCGTGGCCAGTCGAAGAGCAAATCTTTTCGCGCGCATGTAGGCCCGGCGCATAGATTTAGTTCCAATCAGGGTTTGAACGAGGCTGGTACCCATGCGATAAAACCTACCGGTTTCGCTTCGCATCTGAGAACAAGGTGACATGTGGTATTCCTGCCTTCAGTTCTCGAACTCGTTCACAATTTCCCACAGCTGGAAGGCTCTCTAGTTGCGTGCGTTTCTGTAAGTGGTCCTTCATCGTCTTGACGTACGGCCATTTGTTCGTCGTTTACGCCCAAAGCTCCGCAACGAATCAGGCTTCTCAAACAACGCAACAAGCGGAGCCGCAAATTCTCTCTTCCTACGAAGGGCAAACCGTCTCGAGCATCGACATCGCCGGCCGCCCGGATCTGGACGCGTCGCAGCTCAAGTCATTCTTCATACAGAAAGAAGGTCAGCCGTTTTCGAAGGAACAGGTCAATCAAACGGCGGCGGGGTTGAAAGCTTCTGGGAAGTTCGACAATGTTCGGGTCGACGTGGAGCCTGAATCGAGCGGAGTCAGGGTTCAATACATTCTTGAACCGGCCGTTTATTTCGGGATTTATCAGTTTCCCGGAGCCGACCAGTTTGCATATTCCCGTCTTGTGCAGGTCGCCAACTACCCGATTCAAACGCCCTTCAACCGAGTCGACTTGAATCGCGCACATGATCACCTTCTCGCGTTCTTTCGGCAGGAAGGCTACTTTCAAGTCGAGGTGAATCCTGAAATCAATGTCGACTCCCGGCACAAGGTAGCCAACGTGGCCTTCCATGTTGCGCTTGGCCGCAAAGCGAAGTTCGGAGTCGTTTCCATTGATGGTGGGGCGGCGGATCAAGCAAACCTACAACATAAGATCAGTTCGCCTGTAGCCCGTCTACGCGGGGCAGCCATTCGCCCTGGGGAGAGCTATCATCACTCGACGCTTAGGAAGGCACAGGAATACCTGCAATCGTTGCTGCAGAAGCAAGGATTCCTGAGCGCGCAAGTGAAGCTAAGCGGGGCCGAGTACCACGCCGACACGAATCGGGCTGATATTCATTTCACGTTGAATCCAGGCGCGCGGACAAGCGTACAAATTGCAGGCGCCCACTTGTGGAGCTGGACTAAAAAGGCGCTGCTGCCGGAGTACCAGGGAATCGGCGTCGACGACGAGTCAGTTCAGGAGGGCCAAAAGGCCTTGGTCTCCTACTTTCAGGCAAAGGGCTTCTTCGATGCGAAGGTAGAGTCGCAGCTTACAACCGGCGCGAACGGCGATACAGTAATTTACCGGATTACCAAGGAGAAGAGGCACAAAGTTACATCGGTCCAGTTATTGGGGAATAGGGATCTGCCGTCTTCTGAAGTGAATCCGTTGATTGTCGTGCAAAAGAAGCATCTCTTTTCGTCCGGAAAATTCAGCGATGAACTGCTTCGCACCAGCGTGAAGAATCTCAAGGCGACTTACGAGTCTGAAGGGTTCAGCAGCGTTGAGATAGGTTCGTCGGTGATCAATCACGGAGGAGACATTCAAGTAGCGCTCCGCGTAACTGAGGGTCCGCGCGATGTAGTGAATTCACTCACAATCGAGGGTGCGGAGACACTTCCCCAATCGCAGTTCGCACCGGACGGTTTGAAACTCGCTGTGGGGCAACCCTATTCGCAGGCGCATATCAAGGAGGATCGCGCCAACATTGTGGCTCACTATCTCCAGGCGGGTTATCTGAATTCGAGCTTTCGCGAAACGGCGGGCGCGGTTTCAAAGAGCGAACGGCATCGCATCAACGTGGTTTACCACATATATGAAGGGCCAAAGGTCGTAGCTGGCGAGTTGTTAACGCTCGGGCGCGTCGATACGCGGCAAAGACTGATCAATCGAGAGATCTCGGCGATCAAGCCGGGCCAGCCCCTGACCGAGACGGATCTTCTCACCGCGGGAAGCCGACTTTACGAACAAACAGGCGTCTTTGATTGGGCAGAGGCCGACCCCAAGCGAGACATTACCACCCAGACAACGGAAGATGTTCTTATAAAAGTTCACGAAGCGAAGAAGAACGAATTCACCTACGGCTTTGGCTTTGAAGTCATTAATCGAGGCGGCAGCATTCCGAGCGGCACTGTGGCGCTTCCGAACCTTCCCCCGGTTGGATTGCCGTCTAACTTCACTGCCAGCCAGGTTACATTTTACGGACCACGCGGCACCGTGCAGTACACGCGCAATAATCTTCGTGGCATAGGCGAGTCTTTGTCATTAACTGCATTCGCAGGAAGACTCGATCAGCGCGGCGCAATCTATTACATTGATCCGATTCTTCACTGGTCGCCGTGGAAGGCAACCACGTCGTTTTCCGCCGAGCGCGACGAAGAAAATCCGATCTTCTCCTCGCAGGAGGAAATCGGCAGCTTCCAGGTTCAGCGACCACTGGATCGTGCAAAGAAAGACACCTTGTTTCTACGTTATAGCTTCAGTCAGACTGATCTGACACGCATTCTCATTCCGGCACTGGTTCCAACGGCGGATCAGCATGTGAGGTTATCGACACTGGCGGCCAACGTCACGCGCGACACGCGCGATAACGCGCTCGATGGGCATAGAGGGGTATTGCAATCACTCGAGACGGACCTCAGTACAACGAAGCTCGGTTCGAGTGTGAACTTTGCGAAGCTGACCAGCCAGGTTGCCTATTACAAGCAAGCATTTCATAACATCGTCTGGGCGAATAGTCTTCGCATTGGATTGGCTCAGCCATTCGATAACAGCCGCGTGCCTTTGAGCGAAGCATTTTTTACCGGCGGAGGTAACTCGCTGCGCGGCTTTCCGTTGGACGGTGCGGGACCACAACGCCAGGTGCAAGTTTGCCCGAATGGCGCGACGAACTGCAACACGTTCATCCAGGTACCTGCCGGCGGAAACGAGTTGCTCATCATCAACTCGGAAGCGCGCATTCCGCTCCCTATCAAGAAGGGTCTCAGTATTGTTCCCTTTTACGATGGGGGAAACGTCTTTCCAGATGTCGGATTTCATGACTTTGCATCTCTATATTCAAACAACGTCGGGCTTGGCTTGCGCTATGCAACCGCCGTGGGCCCGGTCCGTATCGACCTGGGACGCAACCTGAATCCAGTGGAAGGCGTGAAAGCGACCCAATATTTCATCAGCATCGGCCAAGCGTTTTAGAGGAGGTTTGCCGTGGGAGCACCGCATTTAAGGCCCGATTACCCGGAAGCATCGAATCCAAAGCGCGGGCCTGAACTCCACGAACCGGCCAACCCGGAGCGGCCGAATTCATCGCTGCGACTTACTGCGGTTTTGGGCTGGGTGGGCACGGTCCTGGTTGCCCTTGTGTTCGTTGTCTCTGTTGGTGTCTTGGCGCTTCTAAATAGTCCCAGCTTTCATCGTTATCTGCGCACAACGATCGAGCAGCGCGTGAGCCGGACCTTGGGTGTGGCGGTCCGGTTACAGGAATTCACTCTACACTTATCGACGCTGAGTCTGGATCTCTATGGAGTTACCATCCACGGTGCGAATCCGCACCCCGACCCCCCGTTGCTGCAGGTTCAACACATCGAGGCAGGAGTTCGGATCGTTTCCATTTTTCAACGGAAGTGGTATTTCGACAAGATTGAGATCGATCATCCTGTGGTGCAGGTATTGGTCGATAAGGATGGAAATTCGAACTTTCCTAAACTTACGAGCAGAGGCAGAAACAGCAGCAATACGAGCGTTTTCGATCTCGGAATCCGCCATGCGCTTCTCGATCACGGCGAGGTCTTCTATAACAATCAGCCCGCAACGTTAGCAGCGGACCTGCACGATTTCGATTATCAGGGCTCGTTCAATGACCTGCTTCAGATGTACACGGGTAGGCTGTCTTATTCAAATGGACGCGTGGAGTATGGAACATTTCGTCCGTTCGTTCATGACTTCGAAGCGCAATTCAACGCGACGCCGAGCAGCTTTCAACTGAGCCATGCGAGAGTTGCCAGCGGAGCCTCGAGCATTTCGATTTCTGCGAACCTGAGCAACTACAACAATCCGCAAATCCAGGCAAAATACGATGCGAGCTTGGATGGCACGCAGTTAGGCATAGTTCTGCAAAGCCAGTCGGTGCCTGCCGGAGTAGTACGCGCCGCGGGAACGATGCAATTTCAGCAGTCACCCAATCAATCCGTGCTCCATGCGCTTCGGGTCAACGGGAATTTAATAAGTCAGACACTTGCGGTGAAGGAGGGGGGCCTTGCGGCGAGTGTTGAGAACCTTGCGGCGCACTATTCACTTATCAATGGCGATGCGACTCTTAGCGATTTGCGGGCCGACATTCTTGGCGGTCGGCTTACCGCCGAGGGCACGATGAGGGACGTCGGCGGCAATTCGCATTCGAATATAGAAGCGGTGGTCCATGGCGTGTCCCTCGCGGCTGTGCGGCGTGCGCTTGGACGCGCGGCGCCTTCAACGAACCTTGCCCTGACCGGCAATCTAAATGCGAATGTGTCTGCAGTGTGGGGAAAAACACTTGACGACCTTGTCGCGCGAACAGATGCAACGATCAATGGGGCCGTGACAAACGGCTCAAGCCGCGGCAGACCTATCGCGGTGCATGCAACGCCTAACCTTGCCGGCACAGGTCAACTGCCAGCGACGATTCCGATCGCTAGCGAGATTCACGGGACTTACTCAGCCAAGAATCGGCAGATTGCGCTCAACAATAGTTTCGTTCACACACCGCAGACTGACTTATCCATGAACGGTGTCGTCGGCGACAGGTCAAGCCTTGCGCTTCGACTGCGAGCGAATGATCTTCGTGAAGTGGCGACGATCGTGGAACTATTCCGAACGCCGGCGCCTGGCCAGTCTCTGCAGGGGCTGGATCTTGCAGGCAAGGCGACATTCCGAGGGAGTGTAGGGGGCCGTATCAGCGCTCCGCACCTGACGGGCGACTTGGTAGCGGAGAACTTGAGACTCAACGGGACAAACTGGAAGATGGTGCGGACAGGAGTGGACGCAAGCCCGTCCCGAGCGAGCCTGCTTCACGCCGAATTGGAACCTGCGTCTCAAGGTCATATCACGTTGAATGCGAGCACGGGACTCACAAAGTGGTCCTTCACCAATACCAGTCCAATTCAAGCCGATTTGAATGCAACGCAGATGAGCCTGGGAGATCTTGAGAAGTTAGCCGGGCAGGATATTCCGTTGACTGGCACGCTGAATGCGAACCTCCACGTTCATGGTTCGGAGTTAAATCCGCAAGGGAATGGCAACGTCTCGCTTGAGAAAGGTGTCGCTTATGAACAACCGTTTCAATCGGCAAAGGTCGATCTCTCGGGTAACGGCGACGAGGCACACGCCAGCCTGCAAGTCCAACTCCTGTCAGGTAGTGTGCAGGGAAATGTGAGCGTGCGGCCTAAACAGAAGACTTACACTGCGCAACTGGCCTCCACTGGGATTCGTTTGGATCAAGTGCAGGCGCTGGAAGCGAGAAACATTGAAGCGACGGGCGTCGTTTCAATGCATGCGAGTGGACACGGCACGTTCGACAATCCGCAGTTGGACGCGAGCCTGCAGATCCCCACGTTGACGATTCAGAAGCAGAGCCTCTCCGCGGTCAACCTGCACATGGATGTTGCGAATCATGTAGCCAATGCAACGCTCATTTCGACGGCGATCGATACCTCCATTCAAGCGAAGGCAAAGATCAATCTAACTGGAGACTATCTCGCCGATGCTTCCATAGATACGCAGAAGATACCGCTCCAAGCTCTGCTTGCCGCCTACGCTCCTGAACAAGCTGCGAATGTGACCGGACAAACCGAAGTGCATGCAACGTTGCATGGTCCGTTGAAGAATCGAAACCTGCTGGAGGGGCACCTGAATATCCCAGTTCTGAATGTGGCGTACAGTAATAGCCTTCAACTAGCTGCCGGCGCGCCCATTCAGATTGACTATAAGGGTGGGGTCATCAACTTGCAGCCAGCTTCGATTCGCGGCACAGGCACGGATTTGCGGTTCGAAGGGTCCATTCCGACTGCGCCCGATGCGCCGATGTCTCTGAAGCTCATGGGAACGGTTGATCTGCAACTCGCGCAGCTTTTCAACCCCGACGTCCGAAGTTCGGGACAACTGAAGTTCAACATCGACTCCAGCGGCGCGATTGCGAAGGGAGCGAATTTAGGCGGCGAAATTGATGTAGTCGACGCAAACTTCGCTTCAAGCGACCTACCGGTCGGCCTGCAACATGGCAATGGTGTCCTCAAGCTGACCACAGACCGTGTCAATATCTCCAAGTTTCAGGGAACGATTGGAGGAGGAACAGTCGTAGCGCAGGGCGGTGTCGCATTCCGCCCCGGAATTCAATTCGACCTGGGCTTGGCGGCAAAGGGAATCCGTGCGCTTTACCCGCAGGGTATGCGGGAAACTGCCGATGCTTATCTCCGCCTCACTGGTACAACGGATAGCGCGCTCCTTGGCGGGACAGTGAATCTTTCCGATCTAAGCTTTACTCCGGCCTTCGATTTGAATAGCTTTGTCGGACAGTTTTCAGGCGGGGTTACCGCGCCGCCGTCGGAGGGATTCAGTCAGAATGTTGCTCTGAACGTTGCGGTTCACTCTACGAGTGATGTGAATCTGGTTAGCCGATCGCTCAGCATCGGTGGATCAGCTAACCTGCAGGTGCGCGGCAATGCGAACGACCCGGTGATTCTGGGCCGCGTGAACTTGAACGGCGGCGATGTGATTCTCAATGGCAATCGGTTCGTCCTGACCGGCGGGACCGTTCAATTCGTTAATCCGTCTGAAACGCAGCCGGTGGTGAACCTGGCTCTGACCACAACGATTCAGCAATACGACATCAACCTCCGATTCGAGGGGCCATCGAACCAATTGCGGACCCAATACACCTCGAATCCTGCGTTGCCGCCGGCCGACATCATCAATCTGCTGGCGTTTGGGCAGACAACGGAAGCCGCGGCTAACAGAACCGCGAGCACCAATCAAACTGCGGAATCGGTGGTTGCGTCGCAGGTATCGAGCCAGGTGACGAGCCGGGTCTCCAAGATTGCGGGCATTTCGCAGCTTTCGATCAACCCGGTTTTAGCAGGGAGCAACAGCCAGGGGCCGCCAGGCGCGAACATCACGATTCAGCAGCGGGTGACTGGGAATCTATTTGTGACGTTTTCGACCAACGTGGCCTCCACGCAGAGCCAGACGATCCAGGGGCAATATCAGGTCTCACCGCGTGTAGCTGTAAGTGCCACGCGCGACCCCAACGGCGGGTTCGCTTTCGATACGCTGATCAAGAAGACCTGGTAAAACATCGGGTTATCGTCGGAAGCGAAATTGCACTTGGCGATCCGCGGCGAGGGCGCATTTGTCTGCAAGGTATTCGCTTCGCGGAAATCAGCGGGACGGTAGAGAATGTCCTCATTCTGGCACCGTGATTCACATGGCATTCATCGTAGATTCACAAGCCATTGAATGATGGCTCTTACGCTCGCAACATGACAAAGAACACGATCCTGCACCGAGTTGCTTTTCTTTTTGGCCTGCTGATTGCAATGGGAACCGTGGCAAGGGCGCAGTATGAGGATGGAAGTTTGATGGGCACCATCCGGGATACGAGCGGCGCGGTGGTGGCTAATGCCAAAGTCACTGTAACCAACAACAATACTGGAATCGTGACGAAAGTCGTCTCAGACAGTTCGGGCGACTACGAGGTTCCGTCTCTGCATGTGGGCCTCTACACCGTCGAGGCGGAGGCGTCCGGTTTCGCACCTGCAGAGGCCAAGAACATCAGCATCGCCGTGGGAGCGCGGCAGCAAATCGATCTCACGCTCAACGTGGGCCAAACCGCCGCAACCGTCGAAGTGAGCGACGTGGCGCTGCAGATTGAAACGACCACCAGCGAGCGCGGCCAATCGATCTCGGGTTATCAAACGGAGGCTCTCCCGCTGGTGAGCCGCAACTTCTCCGACCTTCTCGGCCTGGTGACGGGTTCGCGCCAGGCGCCTACTGCCGCAACTACCAGTTCGATCAGCAGCTTGGTGCGCGCGGGCGCGTACAACGTCAACGGGCAGAGAAGCATGTTCAACAACTTCCTGCTCGACGGCATGGACAATAACGCCTACGGCGAAAGCAACCAGGGATTCGATAACCAGATCATCGCCATCGCGCCCGATTCTGTTGCCGACTTCAATGTGGTGACAAACAACGAGACCGCCGAGTATGGCCGTTCTTCAGGCGCCACCGTCAACGTGGCCTCACGCAGCGGCACGAATGCCTTCCACGGCACGTTCTATGAATTTCTACGCAACACGGACCTGAACGCCGACGGCTTTTTCAAGCCGACGCTGGTTGGCACCTCCGGGACCACTGTCCCCTTCCAGAAGCCGGCCTTCAACCGCAACCAGTTCGGCATGAATTTCGGTGGCCCTATCCTCAAGAACAGGCTCTTCTTCTTCCTGGACTACGAGGGTTTTCGCCAAACGCTGAAGCCGCTGTATGTGTACACGCTTCCTACGCAGAACGAGATTAACGGAATCCTGGTGGTCGATGTAAAGAATCCGCTGACTGGGGTCACCTACCCGAAGGGGAGTGCTATTCCCGCCTCTGCCATCAACCCACTTTCCGCTCAGATCCTCAGCTACTACAAGCCGTTCATGAGCACGTTGCCGCTCTCTGGCGTCAGCACAACCGGTCTCAACTCCAACGACTACGCCAAGGAAGTTCCCTTCACCGATAACTCTGACAAGGGCGATCTTCGTCTGGACTATCAGCAGTCGGCGGCTTCCTCCTGGTTCCTCCGCATCAGCGACCGCAAGGAGACGGGGGTCAACTATCCGGTTATTCCACTGCCGCTCGACAGCACAGCCAATGGCACGATCCGCGTTCTCGATCAGCAGGTCGCGCTCGGTTATACGCACCTTTTTGGCGCGAACAAGGTGTTGGACGCGCGACTTGGCTTATCCCGCACCAAGGCCGGCAAATTCACTCTATCGATCGGCCAGAACGCCTTCGCGATCCCTGGCCTTCAAACCGTGCCCGCCAGTATCGCGGGCGGCCTGCCCCAGGTGTCCATCACCAACTTCACTACATTTGGCCGCCAGAGCACGAACCCGCAATGGCAGGATCCGGCGCTGCTTGACCCCAAGGTGAACTTCACCTGGATCAAGGGCAAGCATTCGCTGAAGTACGGCTACGAGTACGAGCACATCTGGATGGCGGTCAACGATAACAACCCGCTGTACGGCTCCTGGACTTACAGTGGCGGCTACAGCGCCACCAGCTCCACTAAGGTTGCCGACAACTACTGGGCGGACTTTCTGTTCGGCCTCACCAGCAGCTATCAGTTGGCCAACTACTTCGTAGTCCACCTACGCCAGAGCCTGGATAGCGCCTACGCTCAGGACGACTGGAAGGTTCTTCCCAACCTCACTTTCAACCTTGGCCTGCGCTGGGAGTATGGCTCGCCTTTCTCGGAGCAACACGATTACATTTCCAACTTCGATCCCGTCTCGCAAACCGTACTGACGATCGCTCCTGGGGCCGTAGCGGGCAATGGCATTACGCCGGTGAGCCCTGGCGGCACCTACGGCAAGACTCTGGTGAATCCCGACTACAAAGACTTCTCACCGCGCATCGGCTTCGCCTATGCAGTTACGCCGAAGACCGCTATCCGCGGTGGCTTCGGCACCGGCTACGCCCACTACACCCGGGCGGGCTCGGGCGATATCACAGGCATCAACGCTCCCCAGGCTCAGTTCGCCGCGGTTGTCCAGCCCACGCCGAGTGCCACGAACCACTGCAACCCGGTCCCGGCGCAAATCATCAAAGTCGGATCGACAACGCCGAGCTGCTACGTCACTTCCGACCAGGGATTCCCGACAGGTCTGGTCACCACATTCAATCCGGCCACCGACAATATCACGTGGGTGCCGAAGAACAGGTCAGACAGCTACGTCGAGAACTACTTCCTCAGCGTGCAGCGGCAACTGACGAAGAATACCCTCCTGGACGTGGCTTATGTCGGCAACCATGGACTTCATCTTGAGGGCTTTGTGAACGCAAATCAGCGCGTTCTCTCCACCCTCGGCACCGCAAACGTACAGAGAGCGTACGCGAACTGGCCCAGCGACATCACCGAGGCGCTGAACGAGTTCTATTCTAACTACAATGCCCTTCAGGTTCGCTACGAACAGCGCTTCGTCGCGGGGCTGACGTTGCTCAACTCGTTCACTTGGGAGCACTCGCTCGACAACGCCTCGGCCTCTCTCGAAGGCAACACACCCTCGCCGCAGAACGGCCTCAACCCCTCGGCGGACTATGCTCAGTCTGACTACAATCTGCCGGTGGCCAACGTTACCAGCCTGGTCTACGAGCTTCCTGTCGGGCGCGGACGGCAACTCCTCTCCAACGCGAACAGTTTGCTGGATAGTGTCATTGGCGGATGGCAGATCAGCGCTATTAACACTGCGCAAGCCGGCACGCCGTTCAACTTAACTTACTCGCCCACCGCGAACCAGCAGGTCTCTCCCCAGATCTCAGCCACCTACCGCGGCGCCAACGAATACCGTCCCAATGTCGTGCCGGGAAAGAAGGTTATCCAGGGAACCTCTTCGCGCCAGGCCAACACCGGCTACGTGAATTACGTCAATTACTCGGCCTTCGTGATTCCGCCCGCCCAGGATGCTTCCAAAAACTATCTCAGCCCGTTTGGCAGTGCTTCGCGTAATCCGGGCCGTACTCCTCCGTTCAACGAAACTGACCTCGATTTGAACAAGACATTCCGCACTCCGATCGAAACCCTGAAAGTCGAGTTCCGTGCCGAGGCCTACAACGTCTTCAACCACACTAACTTCTATCTGCCCGGGAACATCAGCGGAAGCCAGGGCACCATCGCCGCTAACACGACTCTGGGCACCGGCGCCACACCGCCCCTCTCGGCAATCACCGGAGGCGTTCCGAGCGGCGGCGGACAGATCACCAGCACTTTCGAGCCGCGCATCCTCCAATTCGCCTTGAAGGTCATGTTCTGATGTTGGTGCATTGAGCAGCAACGGCCCGCGCAACGTCCGCGCGGGCCGTTGCTTTTGCGCAAATTCGCGCGAGCGGAAGCCTGCCACTGCGGCATCCGCCTCCAACCTTGCCATTGCGCCTTAGTATGGATGCCTGGAGGCTGAAGCAATGTTCACGCCACAGGCAATCGGATTTATTTGCACCCCGTACAAGGAAACCTCAGCCATTCCGAAAGGGCTTGGAGCGAAGCACGACGCGGAAGGAGTCCTTGAATTCCTGCCGGAGTTTGAGGCAGGGTTGAAAGATGTTGAGGGATTCTCCCATCTATTTGTACTCTGGGTGTTCGATCGGTCTGAAGGCTTTGATCTGGTCGGAGCGCCGCCTGTGGACAACCAACCGCATGGCGTATTTGCAACGCGTTCGCCGCGGCGTCCAAATCCCATTGGGCTGACGGTCGTGGAACTTCTGCGCCGCGAGAGAGGATCACTTTTTGTTCGCGGAGTCGATATGCTGGAGGGAACGCCGATTCTGGACATCAAACCCTATATGTCGAGTATCCCAGCGGAGAAGCTTCGGCGCGGCTGGCTGGCGGAAGCAGAAGCGTTGCGAAGATAGTTCCATCAGGATTTCATCGTGAACGCGCTGCGGTGTTGGAAGGTAGCGGTTCTTAAGTCGTCTGATGTTGCGCCGGACGAAATGTGTTGGGAACCGAACCGCCTGGAAAGCCCTCCCTGTGCTTCCGGGTGAATTGCTTTCCAGGCGATTTGAGAGATCTAATTGTCGAGTTGGTTGCAGATAGGCTACCAACGATAGATCGTTAGATTATCCAGATAAACTTTGGCTGACCCCGAAGCACCGAGCCCGTCGATCTGGAAGTTAGTGAGGAGAGTCGGTTCCCAATTCAGAGCAAATGCCGAGGGGACAGTTATGTACAGATCGCTTTCGATGTTATCCAGCCAAACCGACTTATAAGTTACGTTCCCGGCCAAGTCGCGCGAATAGCTTATCTGGACATGGTGCCATGCATTCGTCGACCATTCGCGGGGATTGCATTCGGAGTAGGAATGTCGCCAGATGTCGGAAGGGTGCTGCGGAGTGCCCGCGTTGACGGTGTAGTCCCACCTTCCCGAATAGCCATCGCACTGGAATCCGAAGATCGCAGTCTGCCCGTTCGCCATCACCTGGTTCATATCCAATTCAATGTTGGCAATATCATTGGATGGTCCGGCAATATCGATCCAGGCATCGTAGAAGAAGTTTCTGGATTCCGTGTCCACGCCGAATGGCAGATCGAAGCGTTCACCACTGGAATTTGAATAAGTGGCCGTGAATTCGCGCGCATAGCCACTTAGAGACGGCGAACGCACAATCCCCATACTGCCGCTCGAAATTCCGCTTCCCGTTGCAATGTCGTCAGCGGCCTCCCAGTTCCCCATGGTCTGGAGTTCCGTGCTCTTGATGGCATACGACGGAATCGCCGATGTAGGTGGCGGAACGACCGTGAGGTTGATCGAAGTGACGCAGGACGCTCCTTGATTGCCCCACGATTTGATGTGGAGCACATGCGCGCCGGCCGCAAAGCCAATCACGGCGCTCAGTGAAGCGCCATTCACGATGCTGGTGTTTGTGCTGTTGTCGAAGGAGTAGCCCATAGCGACGATGGGCTGCGCGGAACACGGACTGGCGTTGGCGGAGAGCCAGAAAGGTGAAACCGCCCTGGCGTTCTCTCCTGGACTATTGACGGTTACATTAGCGACAGCGGGCACCGCACTTGCAAGCAGCGCAAGACACACGAGGTATGAAGACTTCATGAAGAGGCCGTTACCATCCATCCGGATCAGAGACCGGAGAACTCGTACGGGCCCCTGCTCAGGATTCGAAAAAATAGGAATGAATTTGCCGACAGAATAGCAGGCAAATCGCTTGAGCACGTGATGAAAATCACTCGAGGTTACATGAAAGTAAGGGGGGCCGCGAAACGGCAAAGCATCAAAAGGATATGCCGGCGACTGCGACAGATATCACTAGGGTTATGCGCATTCTGGCGCGAAGCCGTGCCCTTGCGCCCTTGGATTCTCGAATCGCCAGCGTGTCGCATTGTGAGTTTTTCAGGGATTGAAGGCAGCTAGGAAGATGTTGGGAGTCTTCGTTCGGGAGATTTCCGCAGGGTTTTGCAGAGAGAAAGTGCCCGAAGGTAGGAGTTAGCGACGAACCAATTCGCAGAGCGAATGGACATCAGCGCGCTTTCCTGCCGGACCAAACAATCGACAGGCGTCACACGAACGGACGCCTGGCCGCAAAGAGGCGCTTCCGGGGTGATGTGAGTCACATGTCATTGTGTGTCTGTTCAAAGAGAATGTGTGCGCTGCTGAGGAGCAAACTCGATGGGCACGATAACCGTATCCGAAACCAAAACCATGCTCACCCTTCCTGGGGATGCGGTGCGGCAAATTCAATGGCGATTCGCCGATCGTTTTGACCTGCAGATGCTGGTCCAGTCTGCGCGCGGCGTGGCGCGTGGAACTGTGGCGCGACTCGTGGCGGCGGGCGAACGGAACACTCACGAGTGGACTGCAGCCAAAAATGACATGATGGACGCGTTCGACCGTGCCGGCATCACCACTGCTTTTATGGAGCCCGAGGATGGCGGCTTCATCCTGGGCCCCAAGAACCTGGCGTTCGGGCTGGCTGCATTTGAGTTGGCATGGGTCGATGGCGGCGCGGCAACTGCGAACCTGGCTAGCTTTCTGGCTCTCTCGCCGATCCACGAGCGCGGCACGCCGGAGCAGGTCGCGCGCTACAAGAAGCTGGCGGCGCCTCCTCAGCAAGGAGAAGACCGCAAACCCTGGCGCGGAGCCTTCGCGCTGACGGAGCCGGTTCCGTATGTAGGCGTCGACACCGGCATGTTGAGTGGCAAGCTGCGCATTGCCGAGTGGAAAGACGGCGAGGAACCGTGGCTGCAAGTCGATAAGCGCGGCAGGTTCATCACTGGCATTGCCTTCGCCAACTTCGTGACCGCTGCGGTGAACTCCGACGATGAGCGGATCAAGGGAAGTTGCATGGTGATCCTCGAGGAAGGCGACGAGGGCACATTCGACCGTGGAACGGCTACCAAGAAACTCGTGCATCAGCTCTCGTCGACGGGGGATCCGGTTTTCAACTTGCGTGTGCCCGCAAGCCGCATCGTCGGCGGATACACGGTGAAGGACGGAGTGCTTGTTCCCAACTTTAACCATAGCGAAGTGATTGAAGCGGTATTTCGGCGCACGCGGGTTCCAGTCGGTCTTATGACGGCGGCGAAGCTGCTGTCGGCAGTCGAACCGGTGATTCGCTACCAGCGTCAGCGATTCCGTGGCGCTGAGGGCGCAAAGCCAGGCTCGATTCGTTATGAGCAAGGCATTCAGCAACGCGAAGACGCACTGCACAGATTAGTGGATGTTTGGGCCACGGGCGAGGCTGCGGCATCCCTGGGCTTTGCCACGGCGAGACTGTTCGATGAGCTCGACCCCCTGGAAAAGCAAAAGACTGCACTGATGAAAGAGCGTGGGGTCCAGGGTGGTCGCGCGGAGATGAAAGCGCTCAAAGAGAGCGAGCAGAGAGCTGTCGAACTACTGTCGTTGAATGAAGAAGACCTGCGCCGCGCCGAACTCGCGGCCGATCCGCTGGTGCAATACGTGCTGATGGACGCAGAGGCTAACGTACTTTGCCCCGCCACAAAACTCTGGAATACCGGCCACGGGGCCAACATGATGCGCGAAGCGGTCAGTCTGATGGGCGGCTACGGCATCACCGAAGATTGCCCCGGCTTTCTCGCGAATAAATGGATGGATGCACAACTGGAAGCAACCTACGAAGGGCCGGAGGCGGTTCAGCGGCGCCAACTCACCGTGACCATGACCAGTCAGGTGTTCCTTGCGCAATTTGCCGCGTGGTCCGCGGAGATGCGGCGCATCGCCTCGAGACGGCCCGGTACTGGCGCCTGCACGCTTGCTTCGGCAATGAACCTGTGGGCGTGGACGCTGAACTATCTGCAAAAGACCACTGATCCCGCCGGCAACAAGCTCTATCATGGCCAGCGCCAGGGCGTGACGTTTGCATTGGCCGACGCCCTATGCTGGCTCGTGGCGTCCCGTTGCCAGATTCTCGACGTGCTCGAGTTAGAGAAGAACGGAGCAGAGAATCCAGAAGCAAGCGATGGCCTCCCGGGAACGGTGCAGTTCTTGAGCGACCTGTGCCACACGCAAGCCGCGCATGCAGCGGGCGAGGTTTCGCGCATCTGCGCCGAGTTGGTCTTTGGCTATACGTGCCATCCGGCGTGGAACGAGAAAGAACACAGAAGCTGCTTCCTGGTAGGCGAACTCGAAGAACTTGAAGCGACCATGCCGGGAATCATGGCCATGGCTGTGGATGTGCTGGCGGAAGACGGCAGCCATCCGCCGAAGGCGGGCCCGTGTGCTGGCTGTGCAGGATCGGGCGAGTTTCTGCGGCTGCAAAGCAGATTGACCATGTGCCTGACTGGTTCGCGCCTGGCGAAGGATCGCGCGGCCGAAACCGTAAGCAAGGTGATGATTCCCGAAGCGCTCGATTATCCGGCGGCAGGGCCTGCATGAGTTCGGCCGTACAAGCAGTCGAGACCGACCGACAGACGATGGCAGTGGACATCGCCTGTGTAGGTTTTGGTCCGGCGATGGGTGGTTTCTTGACCACGCTGACGCAAGCGTGGAGTCAGTCCCCCGACGATCCAGCATTCGAAAGCAGGATCGCATCGGGTATGCCCTTGCAGGTGCTTTGCTACGAGCGCGCCGACGATCTCGCTGCTGGCGTGAGTGGCGTGGTGACACGCGCCCACGGAATTCGTGCGAGCTTTCCTGGGCTCGATCCGACGCAGATTCCCATGGCCACGGACGTAAAGCAGGAACGCGTCTTCTACCTTCTCGATCCCGTGGGAGCTAGCCGGCGCTCGTTCACTCTGCGCGCGGCAGATTTCTTTCTTCGACTCTGCGGAAGGCTCTGCGTGAAGGATGACGCATTCGAGCTGCCCTGGACGCCCGCATTCCTGCACAAGCGCGGGGGCCTGGTGTTTTCCATCGGACAGTTCAACCAATGGGTCGCCTCGCAGCTGGTGGCGAGCGGACTGGTGCAAATCTGGCCGGGAATGCCCGTGAGCAGTCCGATCTTCGCCGAAGAATCGAATGAAGACAGACGAGCAGTCGTTGGCATCCGCCTTGCCGATCAGGGTGTGGACAAAAACGGGATTCCGTCCGACGGCTTTATGCCCGGTATGGATGTGCACGCGCGATTGACCGTGGTGGGCGACGGACCGGTGGGCCAAGTTGGCAGAGCGCTCAACCAAAGCGAGGACAGCCCGAAGGGCAGAGACTGGGCGCTGGGCATGAAGATGGTTATCGAACTGCCGGAAGACTCCACACTCGAGCCCGGCACGGTATGGCACACTCTCGGGTTTCCCGAGCCGGAGATCTTCGGATTCCTGTATGTCCACCCGGATCGACTGGCCTCCGTGGGTATCTTCGTGCCTTCGTGGATGAGCGATCCGTTTCGCAGTGCCTACAGATATTTGCAGCACTACATCCAGCATCCGGTCCTATGGAAACACCTCAAAGGCGGCACGCTGCATTCCTGGGGCGCGAAGTCACTCGAGGAAACCGGAAAACGCGGCGAGCCCTTGCTCACCGGTGATGGATTCGCGCGCATCGGCGAATGTTCCGGATCGACCAATATGCTGACCGGGTCGGGCGTGGATGAAGCATGGACGACCGGCGTGCAACTCGGCGAGAGCGTGCTTGAACTGCTGCGCGGCGGACTTCCCTTTACCGAAGTGAACCTTTCCAACACCTACGAAAGACGGCGCCGTGCAAGCTGGGTGGAACGTGGAGCGCGCGAAGCCGAACACGCTCGCGACGGATTTCATTCGGGCTTTGTTCGCGGCATGCTTGGGATGGCGCTGGCCGGGCTGACCGGCGGTCGTCTTTCGCTGAAGACGGAGATACCGTCCGCGCCGCAGCAGATTCGCCCGTTTGAAGCGGATATCGCAGACCAAAAGCTGAGAGAAGCCGCGCTCCAAAAGGCGGCCGACGAGGGCCGTCCCTTCCACGATGAATTGCTTACGGCGCGCGGTTGGCCGGAGATCTCTTTCGACGGTCGTCTGCTGGTCACGCAACAAGACGCGCTCTTGATGGGCGGCAAGGTCCAGGCAATGCCCGGATTCGCGGATCATGTGCGGTTTCTCGACAAGGAATTGTGCAGGTCGTGCGGAGAGAAAACCTGCATCGCAATGTGTTCTGGTCAAGCCATCACGCAAGGTGCAGACGGGGTGCCCGCGTTTGAGCGTGAAAAGTGCGTGCACTGCGGAGCTTGTTTGTGGAACTGCGCTCATGCTCGCGATGGAGAAAGTGGCAACATCGAATTCCTTGCCGGCGCCGGAGGGTTGCATTCGGCGGAAAACTGAAAGACAGCTTTCAGCTCACGGCTGTCAGCTGAAAGCTGTGTGCCGTGGAGAAAAAATGTCCGAATCATTCCACATTGTTGTCTGCGCAGGAATCGTGCCTGATCCATTGCAGACGCTCGAACCAACAACGGGGCCAAATGGTCCGGGTGTGAAGAATGAAATGCTCCTGCCCGCCGTTCTCGATCCATGGGCGGCGAGCGCTCTCTATGAGGCTGCGAACCTGGCTGCACAACGCCCGGGCAGCAGAGTCTGGCTGGTTTCGCTTGGACCGAAAGCCAAACTGCAACAACTGATGATGACCGTTGCGCAGAAGGCGAGTTTCGAACTGGTGCCAATCGACGGTCCCATCGGTGGCTTCACCGATGCGCACGCAACAGCGGCCACAATTGCCGATGCGATCGCCGCAATCCCAGAGCTCGATCGAACAAAGCTCCTTCTTTTGGGAGGCTGGGAGTCCGCAACGCGCGGTGCCGGAATCACACTGCAACTCGTTGGCGAGCGGCTCGGCATTGTGGATCAGTTTCAAGGCGTAGACCAAATTGATTCGCGTGACGGCGGCTCGTTCGAAGTGCTGGAGCGCGTGGAGGGCGGCAAGCACCAGGTTTCGGTTTGTGCGGGAGCTCCCGCGGTATTGGGCTGGGCGACGGGCAATCTCGCGGAGCCGCGCAACAATCCGCAAGTTGGCATGGCG
>Ga0074044_10001118_pt1 | contig 24683 bp, 28 predicted proteins | sample BogForMeECP23OM1_FD_94443 | JGI IMG/M metagenome (GOLD analysis project Ga0074044, IMG submission 94443) | Bog forest soil microbial communities from Calvert Island, British Columbia, Canada - Bog Forest MetaG ECP23OM1 | ecosystem: Environmental > Terrestrial > Soil > Wetlands ... | reverse complement strand
GCCGCGCCAGTTGAGTTGGCGGTGGGAAAATGAGGCGGCGGCTGGCGAAAGCTGAAATTTAAGGACGGCGTTTTCAACCAATAGAATCAAAGACAATCACTTTTCAATTCGTAACACCCTCCGCAGGCGCGCAATGTGCCGCTCGACCAACTTTCGCCGAAGGCGCTGTTTGACGCGGGCCAACTGTCCAAAGGCCAGCCGGTTTATCTCCTTTGCCGTTCGGGCGGACGCGCCACCAAGGCGGCGGAACAGTTCGCCCGGGAAGGATTCGATCAAGGCATCATCGTCGAAGGCGGCACGCAGGCGTGGATTGATGCCGGGCTGTCGGTGACCCGCGGCGCCGCCAGGGTCATCAGCCTCGAACGCCAGGTGCGCATTGCCGCCGGCTCGCTGGTGCTGATCGGGGTATTGCTCGGCTGGTTTGTGCACGGCGGATTTTTCGGACTTTCGGCGTTTGTGGGCGCGGGACTCGTTTTTGCCGGTGTCACCGACTGGTGCGGCATGGGTCTGCTGCTGGCGAAGCTGCCGTGGAACCAAAAGTCAGGCTGCGCCCCCGGTTCCTGTTGCGAAGTGAAGCATTGAAGTTTTTCGCTTCGCAAAAGCCTTCCCGTCCGGCTCACGAGTCTTTTCCTTGTCATGGCGTGAAAACCAAAAGGGTGTTTTGGCATTGGAAAAATTGTTGCTGACAATGTCCGGGCCGGTGCTACAACTTTTGCGGGTTTCGTATCCGGGTGATTCAAGTCGTCGCAACCAAACAAACGTGAACCAATAACATTCATTCTTGCGAAGGAGATGCCATGAACATAATGAGCAGGTTTCAACGGAGCTGGCGGTTGTTCAAGAGTTCCCTTTTCATCATCGCCAGGAACAAACGGTTGCTGGTTTTCCCCATCCTCATTTTTTTCCTGACCATGATGATCCTCCTGTTCTTCCTCGCACCGGTGGTGCTGCGGCCCACGGGTTATTCCTACGCCTCGGCCCAACACTGGCAGGCGATCAGCCATTCGCTGTTCACCCAATCGCCGGCCGCCGCCGCCGGAAACAACTCCCGGGTCGGCCTCACGCCGGGCGCGATGGTTTATCTGGCGCTTCTCTATTTTGTTTCGATGTTTTTCGCCACGTTCTTTAACGTCGCTTTCTACCACGAAATCCTGGCCGCCCTGGGCGGACAGCCGGTGTCCATCGCCCGCGGCTTGAAGTTTGCCGGCACGAAGTGGAAGGCGGTTTTGATGTGGGCTTTGTTTGCCGGGCTGGTGGGACTGATCATCCGGCAACTGGAGGAGCGGCTGAACTTCGTGGGCCGGCTCATCGCGCGGTTTATCGGCATCGCGTGGAGCATCGCGGCGGTCTTTGTAATCCCAATCATCGTGTGCGAGGAGCAAAATGCCAATCCGGTGGCCATGCTCAAGAAATCCGCCGGCATCCTGAAACGCACCTGGGGCGAAGCGCTGATTGGTTACGTCGGCCTGGGCATGGTCAGCGGGCTGATGCTAATCGCCTCGATGGTTTTTCTCTTTGGCGCGCTGGCGGTCTCCATCCTGCTGAAAAATTTCTGGCTCCTTGCCATTGCCGGCGTGCTCTGGCTGGTGGCCATGTTCGTGCTTTCCTATTTGACGAGTTTGGCCGGCCAGATCTACAAAGGCGCGCTTTATCTTTACGCGGCCTCGGGCGTGGTCCCCGAACCCTACAACCAGGAGATGCTCGATTCGGCGTGGAAATTCAAAAAAAGTTGAAGCGGTGCCGGCTGGGTTGAAACCAGCACCGGTTTTGGAAAAGGCGCCATGACAAGGGAAAAAAACGCGAGCGCGAAACCGTCAAGCCATGCCGGGGACGGCAGGCATGCCACCGCGCCCGGTGAAAAACCGCACAAAGTCAAAAACAAACTCTACCGAAAGGAATTGAAGCGGCTGCAAATTGAGCTGGTCAAGCTGCAGGAATGGATCAAGCACAAGAACCTTAAAGTCGTGGTTATTTTCGAGGGACGCGACGCCGCCGGCAAAGGCGGCACCATCAAACGGATCAGCCAGCGGATGAACCCGCGCATCTGCCGCGTCGTCGCTTTGGGGACCCCCACCGAAAAGGAGAAAACGCAATGGTATTTCCAACGCTATGCTCCCCACCTTCCCGCGGCGGGGGAGATGGTGTTGTTTGACCGCAGTTGGTACAACCGGGCCGGGGTGGAGCGGGTGATGGGCTTTTGTACCGGGGCCGAATATCAGGAGTTTCTCCACTCCTGTCCGGAGTTCGAGTGCATGCTGATCCGGTCGGGGATCATCCTGATCAAATACTGGTTCTCCGTGAGCAACGAAGAACAGGAACGGCGGTTCCAGTCCCGCATTCACGATCCCACCAAACGCTGGAAGCTCAGTCCGATGGACCTCGAATCGCGCCGGCGCTGGCAGGATTATTCACGGGCCAAGGATGAAATGATGGCCTATACCGACATCAAACAATCTCCCTGGTACGTGGTCAATGCGGACAACAAGAAACGCGCCCGGCTCAACTGCATTCGACACCTGCTCGAACAGATACCCTACCAGGACCTGACTCCGAAACCGATCCAATTGCCCCGCCGCCCGCCCGACAAAGGATACGTTCGTCCCCCGATCACCAAACAAAACTTCGTGCCGGATTACTACGGTTGAGAACCGGCCGGAGGCGGGACGCGAATTTCACGCATGGGCACGAATCTGCTCCACTAATACCATTTCCCAGAGACAATCGGGACAATGGGTAGGGCGGCGCTGCTGCGCCGCCGGGTATGATGGCCGCGCAGCAACGCGCGGCCCTACCATCTGGGAAATGTGCCGATTGTCTCTGGGATTTGGTATAAAATATCGGGCCACAGGTTCGACGCTGCATTCAGCCCGAACTTCGAAGTTGCCGGTGGTGGCGGGTTGGACGAGTCCTTGTCGGAGTGCACCCCCGATACATCGGGGGCGCAGCCACTGGCTTTATTCAAGCCACGGAATATTTCCCAACCGCCCGCCCACCCCACTTGGCTGCGGCCGGGACGGCCGCACTCCGCGAACGCAGAAATTCAACTTCGGAGTTCGGGTTAATGAGCGGCGGCTGAAGGATTAAAATCCACGTCCGGAAAATTCGAGAACGAGAACCCGCCTTCGCCTGGCTATGGCGGGCAGGCGAGAACGAGCAAAAAACCGCCGCCGGTTTATCCCTGCCACGTGGTGCAGAGTTTTACGTGGCCTCCAGCACGAACCGCCATTGGCAGAAGGTTTCCTTGGGGTGCGGGTCCGGCGGGGCGAAGACGCAGGACACGCGAATCCGGTCGTCGATGGCCCGGGCAAAACTTTCGAATTCCGCGCGGTGCATTTCCTTGCACGCATATTCGCCCAAGCCGCGCTTCAATCGCGCTTCCTGGCTGGGACAGGATGGAACCGTCAGCACCACTTCGTGCTCCGATTCCTGGATTTGGTACCCGATCAAAATCGTCCAGGGATACAGCCTGAGCGCGCGCACAAATCCCTTCAGGCCTTTCTCCTGAATCTGGAAGCGCGCCACCAGTTCTCTGGCCGCCATGCCGCCCACGCGACCCCAGACCTGCTCATTCAAATGTTCGGCGACGCCCTGGCCGAAGCGTTCGGTGGCATAGATGAACCAGAAGGCGTCCGCCACTTTGTAGTGCCATAGCAGGAACTCCAGGTAACGCCGGAGTTCACCAGCTTCCATGGTCTCGAACGTGTTTTGAAAACTGGTGTTCATGATTAAAGATTTCGTTGGCAGGGACATTGGCTGTGCCCTGCCCGCGTTTTCGCATAAACCACTGCACCTTTTCCCACAACCGCGCGAGCTTTTTCACGGTCGAGATGACCGGGCAGGCCGTCGCCCACATCATCATGGGCCTGGGCGGCGATCGCTGAAAACATTTCGACCGCCTACGTGATTCCTCGGTACGGCAATTAATCTGTGTCTCGGAACCGAATATTTAAACCACTTTGCACGAATTCGAACTCTATCGTCCCCTCGAGGGGACGTTTGCCTGACGCACAACGGTGCAGTGACCAAGCGGCATCGCGCCCAACTACCCTATGAAATCGCTCTGGCAGTTGAGTGCAAACAAAGCGAACGTCCTTCACAGCCTTGAGGACAGCCTTAATGACTTCGTTTCGCGGCAGTCCAAACCTGGTTCGATGAATCGAGAAGATGACAGTTTCAGGCTTCACCATCGAACACAACTGGTGCGCAAACAAAGCGGCTTCCAATTCATCGCCACCGCCAGGAAGCCCTCCGTGGTGTGGAAATACCAGGGCGCGGGCGGACGGAGTCAATCTTTGCTTCCTCCAGTATTCGATGCATCCAAATTCGATGTCGCCGCCCAATAACACTGACGAGTCTGGTGCCCCTGTCACGCGAATCGCGGCACTCAGTGAATTTGAAGTCAAACGGTTGCCTCCGAGGTCACTGCCGCCGACACCTCCAAGTGCAATGGAAGCGGGGGGATACAGTACTTCGATATGTGGGTTGGAAAGGAATAGCCCCGGCCGCCTCCACCGTGAGATGGCGACAGCGGATTCGCTTGTTGAGAAAATCGTTCACAGTGGATGTCTTCAACTGATTCATCAGCTTTTTGCAGGTCGCGAGTTTCCCGTCCTTCGGCTCGCAGACAATGAGATGGTTCTCGACAGCGATCGGACTCTTGCCGTTGACGACGGTGGCAGTAGCGCGATAAGTATCGCCTGGACGAGACGTGCGGCGGATCACCACGAATGGCGGTTTGTACGCAAGCCCTTTATGCTTTCGCTTCTCGGTGAAGCTCGTTAGCACAGTCCAAGTCGGGACGCAGCGCGGGTGAATGTAGGCGTAACGCTGTCCTGCTTTCTTGTCACGATATGGCACGACGCGACCGACATGCACATTAAAATAGTCGGCGACCGTTGTGTCGCGGGTTATGCGCGGACCCGGCCACGGTTTTTTTTGCTTGAATTCGTCTTTGCCCTTGCGGATTAGCCGGAGAAGGAACACATCTACATCCGCGCTATCGTCGAAAATTCCGTATGGCTCAATTAGGTGAACTTCGGCCAGTTCGCTGACGCAGTTGCGCCAGTGTTGGGAAAATGATCCAGAACGTAGAACATCAGGGAGAATCGCCAGAATTTCTGTGCCCGGCATAACTCGTTCCAAGGCGGTGACAACGAATATGGCGGCTTCTGTGATCCGCCCGCCAGCCCACTTGCAACCGGCTGCTGCTTTTACCAGTCCAAACGGCGGGTTGAGCAAGAGGTGAGTTGCACGCTTGAACATGGCGCGCTGCTTCAGTCCGTCAGCAACGCGAATATGTGGGAAAAATTTAGCGTATGAAGATTTCAACGGCTCGTCGGTTTTATGCCGCTGTCGTGCCAGCAAAACGAGGCGTGTTCTCGCACCTTCAACAAATTCATGATGAAGGTCTGTTCCTGTGAGTTGCTGTCCCCACTGGCGTAGCGTTTCCGGTAGTGTCTTGCCGAGAGGGAGTTTCTTGGCTGCTGCCAGCAGCAAGTCGCCCATGCCGCATGAGGCGTCGCAAAAAACGCTTGTTTTATCGAATGAAGCACGGGCAATTAGTCGTGAACTGAGGTCGGTGCCCGTGAAGAAAGCTCCAAATCTGCGCCGTGCTTTCAGCGATGCGACCCGGCGCAATTCAACGTTTGCCTGACCATTCAAAGCCGCAATAACATTGGAGTTCCAATCATCTGCACTGCACGATTTCTGCGCTAAATGTTTCAGATCCAAAACGTAAGCACCATACCTACGGAATGGATTGCGATCAGCTTTTTTGGGTGCGGCAGTCATCGCCGGGGCATCGTAAGCCGGAAATCGTTTTTGGCAATTGCAAATGTCCACTAAGAAACACTGCCGGATGCCAGATGGCGCTACGGGTCGGGCGGCCATTGGCCGGTCGGGTTGAAATTCCGATCATTCCTTCCACAATAATCGTGTGGCCAGTGCCCGCATACGGTTCGTATAGTGATGGCCATGAAGCTGCAACAAGGCCAGGTCTGGAAACAGGGCAGGGAATATATCCGCATCGTGCGCCTGGAACGGCTCGAAGTGGAATACAAATCCATGACCAGCCTTAACACCAAAGAGGGCCGGAAGCTTGTTACCAGCAAAAAAGATTTCTGCCGGCTGCTGAAACAGGCCCGATTGCTGCCGCCCGCCAAAATTCTGCCCGCGCTGATGTCCTCAGTCGGGTTTTCAAAATCTATTTATAGCTGCGGAGCAGCGACCGATAGCAGCCCACGGTGAAACCATGGGTTTCCAACCGCAAATCGCCCAAGCCCCGGAACGGGGCGAAAGAAACGTTTTGACACCAGTTTTCTGCCACCCCTACCGGGGCTTGATTTTTTAACGCCCAAACCCACGGTTTCACCGTGGGCTACTGGCTTGCGCGCCTCCGGCGCTGACACGGCAAACTGATTTTGAAAGACACGCCCTAAGGTTGCAGACGAAGGTTGCGCAAAAAAGTTCTACTTCAGCCGCCAGGTGATGCGCGCCTTGTCCAAATCGTAGGGCGACATCTCCATCTTCACGCGGTCGCCGACGGTCAGGCGCACCCAGCGTTTGCGCATCTTGCCGCAGATGGTGGCGAGCACGAGGTGTTTGTTGGCCAGTTCAACCCGGAACATCGTGCCGGGCAGCACGGTGGTGACGCAACCTTCCACTTCAATGTGTTCTTCTTTCATGACGATAAATTGGCAATGGGAATGAAATCAAAAAAGACGGGGTCCGGTTCACCCGAACCCCGCCGTGAAAACCTTGCGGTTGATTAGTAGCGGCCACGACCGCCGCCGCTGCCGCCGTATTCACGACGCCCGCCGCCGCCAACCGGACGCTCTTCGCGCGGCTTGGCCACGTTGACCGTGAGGGCGCGACCGCCCAATTGCGAGCCGTTCAACGCGCTGATGGCCTTTTGCGCCTCCTCGGCGGAGTTCATGGTGATGAAACCAAATCCGCGCGGACGGCCGGTTTCCCGGTCCATCAACAGGTTGGTTTCCATGACCGTGCCGTGCGCGGCAAACGCGTCGTTCAGGTCGTTTTCGGTGGTGTCAAAGGAAAGATTCCCGACAAATAATTTATTGCTCATGTGATGTTTTACTGTCCGACAAACCGGTACTTTCCACAGACTGTTCCCGAACGCCGGGTTTAAAATCATCACTGAACCGAGTTCACTTGAAGATTCACCATGCCTTGAAAGAGACAAGCTATCTAACAGACCGGTGCAGCATGGCCGGGTTCTGCCGCAATAGCGACAACTATCGGCAACTATCTTTTTGAGCCCTCTCCGGCCTCATCTACGGTAACACCTACTTTTGAGTCAACTCGCGGCCGTCAGCCGATGTAAAATACTGCCACAAAACGTCGGAAGGTTTTCCATCAATGTCAGTGTGTGTCCAAACCCCTTTGGAGAGCTTCAGGCAGGGGCCGGGACAATCCACCTTTCCATCCACGCAACCGGGCACGGGACACGGCACCGTGCCTTCCCCTTTGCACGCGAAGCAGACCTTCTCCCCGGGGCCGGGACCGGCCACCACCTCCGGTGCCGCGGAATTGGTGGCCACGGTAGCCTGACTTTTGGGGACGTCCGATTGCTTCCCGCAACCGGCGATCAGCAGCGCGCCAAGAAAACACGCGAGCACCGGGTAAAATGCGAAACGCCTCAGAAGTGGAGCCGCGTTGGCCATGCGCCGAGATTATGGCCGCAATGCTGGCATGTAAAGTTGAACGACGCCGGGAATTCATCTTCAGCCACGGAGTGGCGGAGATCATAGCCCACGGGGTCAATCGTGGGAACCGGTCAAAATAGCCATAAGCCCCGGCCCGCCTCCGTTTAACTTTGTCGCAGCAAATAGGGGCGACAGAATCACGTTTTCCAAACGGGTTTTCTTTCGCCGCTACGCGGCTCGGAATCTGCAACATTTCAAACCCACGGCTGACGCCGTGGGCTACTCTCTGTCACTGCTCCGCAGCTATTCGGTTCACTTCACAGCCATCGCCTTCCCGGCAAGCCAGCCGGTCGTCCACGCGGCTTGAAAATTAAAGCCGCCGGTGATGCCGTCGATGTCGAGCAACTCGCCGGCAAAATGCAGGCCGGGGCAAATCCGGCTTTCCATGTTCTTGAAATTCACCTCGCCCAATCGCACGCCTCCGCACGTCACGAATTCGTCCTGGTTCAGGCTCTTGCCCGTCACCGGTAATTCCGTGCGGATCAATTGCTGGACGAGCTGGTGTTGCGCGGCACGCGAAAGCGCCGCCCAACGCGTGTCACGCGCAATGCCGGCGGCCAGGACGAGTTGTTCCCACAAGCGCGACGGCAACGGCGTCACCGGCACGTTGACGACGAGACGCGCAGGTTGCGCTGCCTGGCGCGATTTAAGTTCGGCGGCAATCGCGTCCGCGTGAAGCTGCGGCAGCCAGTTGACCTGCAGGGGAAACTGGTAGTTGAATCCGTGCAACGTCCGTGCGCCCCACGCCGACAATCGCAGAATCACCGGCCCGCTCAAACCCCAGTGCGTCACCAGCAACGCACCGCGCTCGCGCAACCGCGCGCCGGCCACCGATGCCTCGACCGGTTCGACGGAAATACCGGCCAGCGCGCGCAGCCACGGCGTCGCAATGTGAAACGTGAACAGCGACGGCACGGGCGCTTCCAGCGTGTGCCCGAGCGACACGGCCAGTTGCCCCGCCACCGCCGCGCGGCATCCGCCCGTGGCCAGCAACAGACGGTCGCAGGTGATTTTCTCGTCCGCCATTATTTCTCCCTCGCCCCGCACGGCGGGGAGAGGGCCGGGGCGAGGGGTTCGTTCATTGATTTGAATCGGCCTCCTCGCCCCGCCCCTCTCCTCCAGCGGAGGAGAGGGAGTTGATGCCTTGTTTGCGATGGTCACCTCAAATCCACCCGCACGCCTCGCCACGCGTTCGACGCCGCAATTCAGCCGCAACTTCACCCCCGCCGCTTTCGCGGAATTCATCAGGCAATCCATGATGATTTGCGACGAATCGCTGACGGGGAACATGCGGCCGTCGGCCTCGGTTTTCAGCTTTACGCCGCGTGATTCAAACCACGCCACCGTGTCACCCGCTTGAAAGTTTTTGAAGGGCGCCAGCAACGCCCGCCCGCCGCGCGGATAGCGGGCGGTCAATTCACGCGCATCGAAGCAGGCATGGGTGACATTGCAGCGACCGCCGCCGGAAATGCGGACTTTGGAGAGGAACTGCGGTCCGCGTTCCAACAGCACAACTTCGGCATCGGGCGCGGCCTCGGCGCAGGTGATGGCGGCAAAAAAACCCGCTGCGCCGCCGCCGACCACAATGACCCGTCGCGAACTCATGCGCGCGAATTTAACCGGGCGACTCGCCAAAGTCTCTCCCCAAGAACAGTCCGTCCGCTGTCGCAAACCGCCTCCAAGCCGTCGCATAAACTTCCGTTTCACAGCGACTGGTGGGGCGAGACCACCGGCGAACCGAAATGAGGACATTTTTCATTCGGTTTACGGCTCGCGGGTACGCTCGCCCCACCAAACCGACCCACTACGGATTTTTCTTTGCCTGGTTTCTGGTATAGTGCCGCCATGCGAAAGTTGCCGCGCTCATTTTACGACCGGGATACGATTGCGGTCGCGAGGGAATTGCTGGGCAAATATCTGGTCCACGGGGAGCGTGTCGGCCGGATTGTGGAGGTGGAGGCGTATCTCGGCCCGCACGATCTCGCGGCGCATTCGGCCCGGGGGCTGACCGGGCGGACCAAGGTCATGTTCGGTCCGCCGGGCCACGCCTACGTCTATTTCATCTACGGGATGTATCATTGCATGAACGTGGTGACGGAGCGCGAAGGTCATGCGTCCGCCGTGTTGTTGCGCGCCATCGAGCCGGTGCGCCATGTCGGGGGCCGGACCTGCGGTCCCGGCCTGCTCTGCCGCGCGCTGCACATTGACCGGCGCCTGAACGCGCACGACCTGCTCAGTGACGATTTTTACATCGCCGCGCCACCGAAAGCCGGACCGGTGGTGATTGTGAAGCGCCCGCGCGTGGGTGTGGATTACGCGCGGCATTGGGCGAAGCGGCATTTGCGTTTTTACATCAAAGACAATCCGTTTGTGTCGCTGCCATAGCATGCCCTGGTGAACCGCGCTGAAACCTTGACCCTTCCCAGAGCGGCGTTATCCTTGCGAAATGAATTCTTTCACGAGTCTTTCCAAAACTTGTGTCACCGCAGTGATTGCCGGCTTCGTCCTCGCGTGTGCCTTCGGTGTCCTGGCGCAAGGCATACCGTTGCCGGTGATTCCCAACGCGACCTTTAACGTCACCAACTACGGCGCGGTCGGCAATGGCCAGACGATGAACACCGCCGCCATTCAGAAAACAATTGATACGGCTTCCGCCGCCGGAGGGGGCACGGTGCTGGTTCCGGCCGGGAAATTTCTGACCAAGCCATTCACGCTCGCCAGCAGCATCAATCTGCATCTCGCCAAGGACGCCTTTATTTTAATCAGCGACGAACTGACGCATTACCCGGGTGCCAATGGGAGATACCAGGACAGCATCACCGCCAGTGGCGCCCATGACCTCGAAATCAGCGGAGAGGGAACGATTGACGGCCAGGGCAATGCCTGGTGGACGGCCTTTCGGGCGAGCAGATCCATGGCGCACCGGCCATTCATGATCAAGCTGTCGAACTGCACCCGGGTGCGCGTCCATGGCGTCACCCTGAGCAACTCGCCGATTTTCCATCTGGTGCCCCAGAATTGCATGGACGTGACGATCCAGGGCATCACCATCAAGTCGCCGGCGGATGCCCCCAACACCGACGGCATTGACCCTTCCGGATGGAATTACCTCATCGCCGACTGTACGATTGATGTCGGGGATGACAACATTGCCATCAAACCCACCGGCAGCCGCACGCCGGGGAACAAAAATTTCACGGTCAAAAATTGCACGTTCGTGCACGGGCATGGATGTTCGGTCGGCTCAGGCACCGCCGGCGGGATTGAGAACTTGACGGTGAGCGATTGCACTTTCAGCCAGACCGACGCCGGCATCCGCATCAAGACGACGCGCGGGAATGGCGGTTTGCTGCAGAATTGCACGTATGAAAACCTCCAGATGACGGCCGTGAAGAACCCGATTTACATCATTGATTATTATCCAGAACGGAATGCGCCCAAAGACCCGGCAACCGAGCAGCCCGAACCCGTCACCGACCGGACGCCCTTCAACCAGAACATCATCATCCGCAACGTGACCGCGACCGATTGTACGACCGCCGGCACGATCCGGGGTTTGCCGGAAGCGCCCATTACCAACGTGACGCTTTCGAATGTGAACATTTCAGCCAAAGCCGGAATGAAGATTTATTACGCCAGGAAAATCAGGTTTGAGGGGTCGAAGATTGTCGCTGAAAGCGGAAGACCGCTGATGACCTTCGATACCGAGGTAACGGGACTGAAATAATTCGCAAAAAAAGGCGGGGTCTGGTTTTACCCAGGCCCCGCCGTGAAATCTCAAGCGCTATTAGTAGCGATTGCGACCGCCACCGCTGCCGCCGTATTCACGACGACCGCCACCGCCACCAGCCGGACGCTCTTCGCGCGGCTTGGCGATGTTGACCGTAAGGGCGCGACCGCCCAGTTGCGAGCCGTTGAGCGCCGCAATGGCTTTCTGCGCCTCTTCCGGCGAGTTCATGGTGATGAAACCAAAACCACGGGGACGGCCGGTGGTCCGGTCCATCATCAGGTTGGTTTCCACGACCGTGCCGTGCGCCGCGAAGGCGTCCTGCAAGTCGTTTTCAGTGGTGTCGAAGGAAAGATTCCCTACAAACAATTTATTACTCATGTGATGTTTAACTGTGAGACTAACCTTGCTCTTGTCAGACTGTTCCCGTTAATCGGATTTCAAATCATCACTGAACTGAAGTTCACCTGAAGATTTACCATGCCATGCAATCGTTAAGCTATCTAACAGACGGATGAAATATCGCTGATTCTGCCGCAATAGCAACAACTATCGGCAACAATCTTTTGGGACAAAACGCGGTTTCAGAAACGCGGGTTGCAATTCATCAATGGGCGGAAAACTGCCACCGGTCGTCCGGCTCCATGACCGAACGCGGACCGGGGCCATTCAGCCACGCGAGCGCCCCGGCATCGCCGCGCAGATACGCATCCCAGAATGCCGTGGACAGCGCAAGGATCACGCGATGATGATTCGGATTCCGCGGCTCGCGGTCGCCCAGCAACGGCCGGTCGGTAAAGGCGGAATGCTCCGCATTGTGAAGCACCACTTCATACTTCGGCGCACTGTGGAGCGTCGGATACACGGCCAGGCGCGACGCCACGTCCTGGTCGCCGATGGGTGCTACGTCCTTGGTGCCGGTCATCAGCATCCAGGGAATCTTCACCGAACCAAAGGCCTTCGCCGCGCTGCCGGTCTTCGGACTGCTGGGACTGAACGCAATGGCCGCCCGGATGCGCGGGTCGGTGAATGGTTGACCGCCAACCGGCAGGGTTTCGCCACTCACCGCCTCGGTCGTCACCGCGCCGAAGGAATGGCCGGACATCCCGACTTTTTTCAGGTCCAGCCGGCCGGAGAGACGATTGGTTTTGTCCGCATTCCAGATCTCGAGCTGATTCAACACGGCGGGGACATCCTGCACGCGCAACAGGAAATTATCCAGCGAAGCCGCCTGATTCATCGCGCGCATCCGCTGCTGCCACGGCTCGTCCTTCCACACCGAGTCGTCGCTGCCCGGATGCTGGAGAAACACCGCCACATAACCGCGCGCCGCCCAGTGCTCGCCGAGAAAAACGCTGCCTGCTCGAGAACCACCCAGGCCGTGACTGAACAAAACCACTGGTTCCGGCGCGGTGTTCGCGGGCAGATAAACGCGCACCGGAATGTCCCGATTACGCGCCGCGTCATGAACGGTCAGGTCCACGTGCGCCGGGTGGAACGCCGGGTCCACCGCCAGCGGATCGTAATTCCCTGCACATGCCTCCACCACCGCCAGCGCCAGCAGCAGCAACAACACCTGCACAGCAATCGTCCAAACTCGTTTCACGCCATTCTTGACGAGCGGCAAAGCAGGAACGTTACAGCATTTGCGCAACTGACAGGGGTCACACGGGGATTTTGGCCGATGCGACGCCGGCAGAGCAGTTCAATTTTTCCGCGGATCAGCCAAACCCGCCGTCAACCGGAAACGCGCGACTTCCATCGCCCCGCGGGTTCCGGGAATCAACGCGGCGACGCCCGTGTCTGCTTCCTGGAAATAAAAAAACAACAACACGCGCCCGGCAAACGCCGCGTTACCGTGATAAAACCGATGCTCGCGCAACAAAAACAGTTTCGCTTCATCGAACGCCACCCTCCGGCCCAGCGCCTTCGAAGCCACGTGCGCCAGCACCGCGAGCAAATGCGGTGCGTCATCCGGTTCGGAAGCGTCCAGAAACTTCACATCGCCGGCGAACTCCTCCAGGAAATAATGCAGCGCCAGCTCATAGTCGGTGGGATGCAGCATCCGCTCGCGCAGGATGCCGAGATGGTGCGGGAGGTTTTGGGAGGCGGTGTTCATTTGCCTGCCGGAACCTCTCTGGGTTCGTCGAAACCCGTACGCACAAACGCGCGGGCTTCGGGAAATGGTTTTTCTGTCTCGCGGCGGATCGCTGCGAGTTGTGCCAGCAAATCCAGGATGCCGTCCGGATCGTCCCCCAGCACCTCGCGCAATCCCGCCCAGGCGCTGATCGAACGGTCCATTGCAATGAGTGCAATCTTCGCCGAGCCATCGGAGTCCTTCGGGAATTGCTTCATCTCCTCGTCCGTTTCCAGTTCCTCGCTGGCCCGCGAATCAATTGCCCGGCACAGCTTCACGTAAATGAAATGTTGATACCACCGGATGATCTCCACGAACTCCGACAATTCCGCCGCTTCCGCCCGCGGATTGCCGGTTTCCAGCCGCGCCAAAGTCTCCAGTTCAATTCCTTTCGCCGCGAACAGGGGCCGTGCCGCTTCAAACCATTTGTCCGTCGCTTTGACATAAGCCATGGCCGCCCGCGCGAGCGGACGGTTCTTTGCCGCCAGCCGCCGTTCCGCGCGTTCCTGCGCCTTCACTTCCGCCTGCAACTTCGGGTCCTCCAGATCAATCCCGCGCGCTTTGGCGTCCTCGTAAAGCATTTCCAGCGTGCTCTGGAATTTTCGATGGAGCCGGTCCCAAAACTTCCGGTTCGACAAATCGCGCGCCGCTGGATCGCCGTCGTCTTCCGCCTGCTCCATGGCATGATTGAGACACCGATTCGACAACGGGCACCGCTCGCACCAGCGGTCGCAATAATTGTAAACCCCCGGGATAAACCGAGGATTCGCTGCCAGCTTGCGAATGTCTTTGGTTTTCATGTTATGCGCTAGCGCTCATCATTTCTTCAAAACCGTGTCCTTCGCACATTTCAAAAATCGTTCGGCAGCAGGAGCCAGCCCTTTCGCGGACCAGGCAGCACCAATGATCAAAGGCTCGGGCGTGGGTGAAATGGGGATGAGTTTCAGGCGCGGCCCGGTGAGGCAGGCCACCGACTCGGACACCAGCGCCACACCGCCGCCGGCTTCGACCGCGGCGATCAGGCTGGTGATGCCGTCGTGTTCCTCGGCAACCTGCGGTTTGCTTTTGATGGTCGCGAAGTATTCCGCCAGTAATTCGTGATACTCGGGGTACTCTTTGCGGCTGTAGGCAATCAGCGGTTCATGCACAAGCTCCGCCAGTTTCACGGTTCGCCGCCGGGCGAAGGGATGTTTGGGCGCGACGGCGAGGCACAGGGAATCGCGCATCAGTTCCTCGAAACGCAGCCCGCGCAACATGGCCCGCGTGGGCCGCACGAGAAAGGCGATCTGCAACGCGCCGTCGCGCAGCCAGGCGAGCATCTCCTCGGTGGACAAATCATGCAGGAGCACGCGCACGTTGGGCGACCCGGCCTGAAAGGCGCGCAAGGTCGGCGGCAGGATCCGCGTGGTGAGTGACGGCGCGTAGCCGACGTGGAGTTCGCTGCGCCCGCCCGTGGCCACGGCGCGCGCCGTTTTCAACGCTTCCTCAACCCGCTGGAGAACGGCGCGCGCTTCGCCTTGAAAGGTTCTTCCCGCTTCGGTCAGATGCACGGATTTGGCGCTGCGTTCCAGAAGCATAAAACCGAGTTCGTCCTCCAGGTCGCGAATCTGCCGGCTCAACGCCGGTTGTGACACGTGCAGCTTCAGCGCCGCGCGCGAGACATTTTCTTCTTCCGCGACGGCGATGAAATAGCGAAGGTGGCGCAGTTCCATTTCGTCATCGAGCATACTCTTTGATTATGCTGAGGCAAGAAACATGGTCTTTCTCAAATCCACCAGCGGCGTGGCATAGTCCTGCCATGATGAAAATTCGGAAAGCAAACGAACGCGGCCACGCGGAACACGGCTGGCTGGACACGTATCACACGTTCAGCTTCGCGGATTATTACGACCCGCAATGGATGGGTTTCCGCAGCCTGCGCGTGATCAACGACGATCTCGTGATGCCCGGCATGGGTTTCGGAACGCATCCGCATCGCGACATGGAAATTATCACCTACATTCTCAGCGGCGCACTGGAGCACAAGGATTCGATGGGCAACGGCCGCGTGATCCACGCGGGCGAGGTGCAATACATGGCCGCCGGCACGGGCGTGCAGCACAGCGAATTCAACCCCGCGAAGGACGAGGCGGTCCATTTGCTGCAAATCTGGATTCAGCCCGACCGCAAGGGCGTGACTCCCCGTTACGGTGAAAAATCGCTCAAGGACGCCGCCACCGGCACGTGGCATCTCGTAACCAGCAAGACGGGCCGCGACGGCTCGATTGCGATTCATCAGGACGCCGACCTCTGGCTTGCGAAACTGGAAGCGGGGCAAACCGTTTCCCATTTGCTGGCGGGCGACCGGCACGCGTGGATTCACGTTGCCGAGGGCGAAGTGAAAATGAACGGCAAAACACTCTCCGGCGGCGATGCCGCTGCCGTCAGCGGAGAATCCAATCTCAAACTGGCGGCAGCCAAGCCGTCGCAAGTGCTCCTGTTCGACCTCAACTAAAACCTGCAACCATGCAACAACCACATCCAAACCTATGACCAAATTACTCGTTCTCTATTACTCCATGTACGGCCACGTCGAAACAATGGCCAAATCCATCGCGGAGGGCGCGCGCTCCGTTGATGGCGTCGAAGTGATGCTCAAGCGCGTGCCGGAACTCGTGCCGGAAGACGTCGCGCGAAAGCACGGCGCAAAGGTTGACCAGGCGGCATCCATCGCTTCGCCCAAGGAACTCGGCGACTACGACGCCATCATCTTCGGCACCCCGACGCGCTTCGGCAACATGGCGGCGCAGATGCGCAATTTTCTCGATCAGACGGGTGGCCTGTGGATGAACGGCGCGCTCGTCGGCAAGGTCGCCAGCGTCTTTGTCAGCACCGGCACGGGCGGCGGCAACGAATCCACCATCCTTACGTTCATCCCGACGCTGCTGCACCACGGCATGATCTACGCCGGCCTGCCCTACGCCTGCCCCGAGTTGACCGACATCAGTGAACTCAAGGGCGGCAGCCCTTACGGCGCGGCCACGATTGCCGGCCCGGACGGTTCGCGCCAGCCCAGCGCCAAAGAACTCGCCATGGCGCGCTTCCAGGGCAGACACGTCGCCGGCATCGCGGCGAAACTGAAAAAGTGAATCACCCATGAACCCCGGCAAAAACCTGAGCCCCATCGCTCCCGGCGTCAGCATCGGCCACGTGCATCTCAAAGTGGCTGACCTGGAGCGCGCGCTGGGATTTTACTGTGGCGTGCTGGGTTTTGAACTCACGCAGCGCTTCGGAACGCAGGCGGCCTTTGTTTCCGCCGGCGGCTATCATCATCACATCGGCCTGAACACCTGGGAAAGTCACGGCGGTTCGCCGCCGCCGCGGAGCGCGACCGGCTTGTATCATCTGGCGATTCTCTATCCCACTCGCGCCCAACTCGCCGACGCGCTGCGCCGCCTGCTCGCGGCGGGCATCGAGATCGACGGCGCGACCGATCACGGCGTGAGCGAGGCGGTTTATTTGCGCGACCCGGACGGCAACGGCGTGGAGCTTTACCGGGACCGGCCAAAGGAACAATGGCCGCGCACACCGGACGGCGGCCTCGCGATGTTCACGCGCCCTTTGGACTTGGAAAAACTGCTCATGGAGCCGCCGAACGGGAACGGAGCGCGGCTGTGTCCCGCAAAGCGGGACCAGCCGCAGCACTTCCACAGATACTGACGCAGCAAGTTGTGTAAAAACTTCGCCATCTCCACCCGCTGCGGCTGGCAGTCCGTGAATAAGCAGCCGACGACGTGAGCCGGCACTGACCTTCCTTCGATTTTCACAGGGAATTTGCGCCGACTCACGTCGGCGGCTACGAGAGGAATGTTTTTTACGGGCGGCTACGGATCATCACGTTTCGGAGTCAGAATCGCCGGGACCGATGGCGTGTCCGACACGAAGATACAGCCATCCTGAATCTTTACATCATGCACCGCCTGCCGCACCCCGAGTTCCAAGGGCATGTTACCGGTCGCAATGTCGAATTTCCAGCCGTGCCATGGACACGCGACGCGCAGCACACCGTCGGCTCCGCGCTCGACGTTTCCTTCGGCCAGCGGGCCGCCCTCGTGGGGGCAGGTGCCGCCGAGCGCGGTGATTTTTCCTCCGAAATGAAACAAGACGACATCCTGTCCCGCGAGCGTCACGGCCTTTTGCGTTCCTTCGGGAAGCTCGGAAACGGCAATGGTCTTCGTGTAATTCATGAGGTTGTTGTTTTCCGGCGGTGCATCACGCCTTCGCGCAAATCTCTGCACCTTTTTCCACAAATTCGCGAGCTTCTTGTTCCATCCCGGCTTTCAATGCCTGTGCCCAAGCCGTCTTCATTGACCACACGGGATGGCAGGTTGCGTCGGTCGTTGCGGCCCTCGCGCTGTTCCTGCTCTGGCGTCACCGGGCCAATTTCGCCGGCCTCTTGAAGCCCTGATTCGAACAGTCATTCAACGACCGGCGAAGATGTTGAGTCCCTTGCCGGTTTCCAGGAAGGATTTCATGCTGGACAACACGCGCGGCCAGCCCCAGGAAACCCCGCGCAACATCTTCGACCCCGCCTTCAATTTGTCATGCGTCACCTTGAGACATGCCATATCTTCAATCGCCTCGATCTCAAATGTGACGCGCGATACGTCGGTGAGCTTGTCCGGATCGGCCCAGCTCAACACCAGTCGCTTGGTTGGATTGCATTCCAGCACCTTGCCGGTGATCCAGACCTCTTTCTCCGGATTGAGATGCTGCCATTCCGAGCCTTTCTTCCAATCTGAAACGTTCGCAAACCCGCCCCAATACTGGCAGGTGAATTCCGGTTTGGTGATCGCGTCCCACAATTTTTTCGGCGTGGTGCGAATGAAGGTCGAATAAACTAACTTGGTTTTTTCCATAACGTCATCCTTTCTTGTTTGATTTGGTTTCTTCGAGACCTTTTTTCAAATCGCTCAACGCCTGTAGGCGATGGCGTTCGTATTTGCCAATCCAGCGCTCGGAGATCTCGTGCAACGGCACCGGATTCAGGAAATGCAGCTTCTCGCGCCCGCGCCAGACCACGGCCACCAGGTTTGCCGCCTCCAGCAACGCCAAATGCTTGGTGACCGCCTGCCGCGTCATGTCCAGATCCTTGCACAGTTCCGTCAGCATCTGCCCGTTGCTCCGGTGCAACTGGTCCAGCAGCTTCCGACGGCTCCGGTCGGCCAACGCTTTGAACACTGCATCCATCTGTCGCCATAATATGCAACCAACAGGTTGCATGTCAAGCGCCAAATTGAAATAGACGCGACTGAACAATTATAAAAGGCAGAGCGGCAGCTTGCCCTACCAATTCAAATCAACAGTAGGGCGGCGGTGCTCCGCCGCCTGAGCCCTGGTATTGTTCGTCGCTGACCTTTTCCATCCAGTCAACCACTTTGCCATCGAGCTGTTCCTGAATGGCAATGTGCGTCATGGCCGTGGTTGGTGAAGCGCCGTGCCAATGCTTCTCGCCCGGCGGAAACCAGATCACGTCACCCGGCCGGATTTCTTCGATCGGGCCGCCCCAGCGCTGCACACGTCCGCAGCCAGCCGTCACGATCAGGGTCTGCCCCAGCGGATGTGTGTGCCATGCTGTCCGGGCACCGGGTTCAAACGTAACGATTGCGCCGGTAACACGTGCGGGATCGCTTCCCTTGAACGGTGAGTCAATGCGCACCGTGCCGGTAAACCAGTCGGCCGGTCCTTTGCTGGAAGGCTGTGAGCCACTTCGTTTGATTTCCATATTTAATTCCCTTTCGCCTTACTGTTTTTTAACCACAGATGAACACGGACAGAAGGCAAAGGGCGTGACGCGAATTGCGCGAATTAACGCGAACCAACCGGTGTCTTCGAACATTCGCGATAATTCGCGCAATTCGCGTCTGGTATCCGTGTCTATCCGTGATTTTAACTGCTGTTTGCCAATTGCTCAACGCCCGGTCAGTTGCTCCAGCTTTTCCGGATACCGGGCGCCATGCACCGTGATCTTCGCGGCGGCGCTTTCGATGTCACGTAGGTCATCCGGTGTAAGTTCGACTGCAACTGCTCCGATGTTTTCGTCCAGACGATTCAGCTTCGTGGTGCCGGGAATTGGAACAATCCACGGCTTCCGGGCCAGCAGCCACGCCAGCGCGATTTGAGCCGGCGTCGCCTTCTTCCGTTTTCCAATCGTGCCAAGCAGATCAATCAGGGCCTGATTCGCCTTGAGCGCCTCCGGCGTAAAGCGCGGCAGCGTGCTGCGGAAGTCGGAGCTGTCAAACTTCGCGTTTTCGTCAATTTTGCCGGTGAGAAAACCCTTGCCCAGCGGGCTGTAGGGAACGAAGCCGATGCCGAGTTCTTCGAGGGTCGGTATTACTTCCTTCTCCGGGGTTCTCGTCCACAGCGAGTATTCGCTCTGGAGGGCCGTGAGCGGCTGAACGGCATGGGCGCGACGAATGGTTTTCACGCCGGCTTCAGAAAGGCCGAAGTGCTTCACCTTGCCTGCCTGAATCAGTTTCTTCACCGCTCCCGCGACGTCTTCGATGGGCACGTTCGGGTCAACCCGATGCTGATAAAGCAAATCAATCGTCTCGAGCCGGAGCCGCTTGAGCGAGCCTTCGACGGCCTGTTTGATGTGCTCGGGCCGGCTGTTCAAGCCCGCCGCACCGGGCCGCGTATCGCTGCCACTGAGGTCGAATCCGAACTTGGTGGCGATCACCACTTTTCCGCGGAACGGCGCGAGGGCTTCGCCGACGAGTTCTTCGTTGGTGTATGGGCCGTAAACTTCAGCAGTGTCGAAGAATGTGACGCCGCGTTCCACGGCTGCCCGAAGCAGAGACGTCATCTCCTTCTTGTCTTTGGGTGGACCGTAGGAAAAGCTCATTCCCATGCAACCCAGCCCGATGGCCGAGATTTCCAATTTGCTGTTTCCAAGTTTGCGCTTTTGCATATTTGAATCCTTTCTTTCAGTTAGCCACCGCCATCGCTTTCATGGACTTGCTGGCGAACCATACCCCGCCGCCCCAAAAATGCAACTTGCACACTGCCTCACAAGCCGGGGCAAGTCAATCGCCGGAGCGCGGCTGTGTCGAAGACCAGCCGCAGCGCTTCAAAAACTCAATACACCAAACTCATCCCGAAATCTCGCGCTGCTCCACAACCATGTTTTCGGATCAAGAACCAGACCGGCCTTTGCTGGATTGTTCTCGATATAATTGCGTGTCTCCAGTTCATGCTTGCTGTCGCGCATGAATGTATCCCAGTAATCTGCCTGCCAAAACTCACCGCGACGCCCCAACAGTCTGTTCACCTTTTGCGCCGTATGTTTCTTCCAACTCTCCAAAATTTCCGCCATTGGCGTGTTGTCAACCTTGAACAACGCGTGAACGTGATTCGGCATCACCACCCACGCGCGGAGATCGTAGCGCTCGTCGTTGAAGAACCGCACGGCGTCCTCAACGAGCTTCGCAATTTCCGGTCGGTGCAAGTGGCACTCGCCACGCCCCTTGTCGAGATACGATTCCAACTCAGCCCGGCGCTGTTGGTCGTTCTCAATCTTCCAGAGATGTTCCCACTCTGAGCGGAGTGATTCAGGAAAACTGTCGGCCAATCGGAACGTGACAAACTGCGTCAATCCCGGCTCGTCGCGATGTGGTAGATAACCGCGCTCATGCCAACCCCCATAATCAATATCATCAAATCACTTATGGAAACCACGCTGAATGACATTCGATCTCTTTTTGAGCGAGGCGTTTTCAAGAACGAGGAGCACATTCGGGTTTGTGTTGTGTGCCGAATTCTTCTGGAACTTGGCTGGAACATTTGGAATCCGGACGAAGTGAATCTGGAGTTCGCGGTCGCCCCCGACGAAGACCAAACGAAGGTCGACGTGGCGTTGCGGTCAACACCATTGCAACCGGATGCATTCATCGAAGTGAAGGCGTATGGACATCTCTTCGACATTCGGACGCGCTGCGGCTGGTCTTCGACACAGCCGCGCTCCGAAGATCACGCCTTCGCGTAGAGCTCATTTCCCTTTTCGGCAAACTCCTTTGACTTCGCCTCCATGCCCTTTTTCAACGCCTCTTCCTCGGCAATGCCCTGCTCCGCCGCATATTTCCGTACATCCTCGGTGATTTTCATGGAACAAAAGTGTGGCCCGCACATGGAACAAAAATGCGCGGTCTTGGCGCCTTCCTGCGGAAGGGTTTCATCATGAAACTCGCGCGCGGTCACGGGGTCGAGGCTGAGGTTGAATTGGTCTTCCCAGCGAAACTCGAAGCGCGCCTTGCTCAGCGCGTTGTCGCGGTATTGCGCGCCGGGATGGCCCTTGGCCAGGTCGGCGGCGTGGGCGGCGATTTTGTAAGCAATCACGCCGTCTTTCACGTCTTTCTTGTCCGGCAGGCCGAGGTGTTCCTTGGGCGTGACGTAGCACAGCATTGCGCAGCCGTACCAGCCAATCATCGCCGCGCCGATGGCGCTGGTGATGTGGTCGTAGCCGGGCGCGATGTCGGTGGTGAGCGGGCCAAGGGTGTAAAACGGCGCCTCATGGCACCACTCGAGCTGCTTGTGCATGTTTTCCTCGATCAAATGCATCGGCACGTGGCCCGGACCTTCGTTCATCACCTGCACGCTCTTGGCCCAGGCGCGCTCGGTGAGTTCGCCCTGCACCTTGAGTTCGGCGAATTGCGCCTCGTCGTTGGCGTCGGCAATCGAGCCGGGGCGCAGACCGTCACCGATGCTGAAGGCCACGTCGTAGGCGGCCATGATGTCGCAGATTTCGTCCCAGTGCGTGTAGGTGAAATTTTCCTGATGATGCGCGAGGCACCATTTGGCAAGGATGCTACCGCCGCGGCTGACGATGCCGGTCATGCGGCGCGCGGTCATGGGAATGAAGCGCAGCAACACGCCGGCGTGGATGGTGAAATAGTCCACCCCCTGCTCCGCCTGCTCAATGAGGGTGTCGCGGTAGATTTCCCAGGTGAGTTCCTCGGCTTTGCCGCCGACTTTTTCCAGCGCCTGGTAAATCGGCACGGTGCCGATAGGCACGGGGGAGTTGCGTAGAATCCATTCACGCGTGGCGTGAATGTTCTTGCCGGTCGAAAGATCCATGACGGTGTCCGCGCCCCATTTGGTGGCCCAGCGCATTTTCTCGACTTCCTCCTCGATGGACGATGCGACGGCGCTGTTGCCGATGTTGGCGTTGATTTTCACGAGGAAATTGCGCCCGATGATCATCGGCTCGGACTCGGGATGATTGATGTTGGCCGGGATGATGGCGCGGCCGGCGGCGATCTCAGCGCGGACGAATTCGGGGGTGATTTCGACTGGGATGCGTTGGGGGAAGCGGGAAAAGACGCTGGGCGTGGTTTTGAGTTTTGAATTTTGAGTTGTGCGTTGGGCAGAACCCGCGTGCTGCTTGTTCAGGTCGTTGCGGACGTTGTCGTGTGAAAGATCGCCGATTCGGGACGAATCGGCGGACAGGCGAGACGCCTGTGCCACCCTCATTTGCTCACGAATCGCGATGAATTCCATCTCGGGAGTGATGATGCCGGCGCGGGCGTAGGCAAGCTGGGTGACGGCTTTGCCGGGCTTGGCGCGGAGAATCTTCCGTTTTGGCAAAGCGGTTTTGTCGAGGTGAAAAGACGTTTCATCCTGGCGACGCGCCTGCCCAAGTCCACGATGTTTTTCCGAAAGATAACCGTCGTCGATCGGCTGAGGCGGACGGCCGGCGAATTCCTCAACATCGCCGCGCTTCAAAATCCAGTCGCGGCGCAACGCGGGCAAGCCCTGTTCCACCGTGCCCTTGAAACCGGGATCGCCCCACGGCCCGGAGCAATCATAGACGCGCACCGGTTCGTTTTGCTCGATGGCGCCGGTGTGGGATTTGGTGGGCGCGAGTTCAATTTCGCGCATGGGCACGCGGACGTCAGGATGGATTTGACCCGCGACGTAAATGCGTTTGCTGTTGGGTCCCGCTGTGCGGGATTCGCTGCTGTGAGGCTCGAACGAATCTTTGGTTGCGATCATGGCTAAGTTTTCAGTTTCAAGTTTTCAGTTTTCAGCGAACACAGGGAAATGCTTTAGAAGAAAGGTGGCCCGGCACGCAGTGCCTTCCTACGCCAGCATTACCTGGATCAGGTTCCACGGGTCTTCGGCGTTCCGCGCCGAACTCTCAGCCTTCGTCGTCCCTGCGGACGGCCGGTTGGCTCCCCGAATAATGGAAAGCTAGGCTGCTTCGCGCACAGCGTCAAGCCCGTGAAAGCTGGTTTTCCACGCCGTTTCAGAACTCCCAGTGCAAACGCGCGCCAAACACGGAGACCGGTCCGCGATCACGGTTGAAAGCCGGGTCGGCGATGAATTGGTAATCCACGGTGGCGTGGATGGTTTTCCAAATCTTGAAATCATAGTAGCTCTCCAGAATTTTTTCCCAGCCGTAATTCAGCGCGCCATCGCCGGCGAGGATGCCCGTCCCGCCGACTTCAAAAAATTCCTGGTGAACGTGCGAAAGGCCGTTCAGCACCCCGGCCAGGCCAATCGTGTCGTCGGGCCGTCCCCACGATTCGCCTTTGACGCTGATGCCTGCTGTCGCCGTGTAATCCACGTCGCTGAACACCCACGCTTCATTTTGTCCATCACTCCAGCCGACACGCGAAAAGACGCCGACATTTTTGACGATTTCCTGCTCCACGTTCAGGCCGAAACCGTATTTGTAACGATAGGCGCGCGTTTGGGTGATGTCCGTGCCCGGAACGGAAAGTGCTGCCTGGTAACTGCCCATGTGGGCGCGGTTCAAATAGGCCAGAAAACGGACTGCGCCGGGGTGATCGTTCAGGGCGTAACGGCGTTCCAATTCCGTCACCATGCCCCAGGCCCGCAAAAACGCCGGGTCTTCCGCCATCCCGTTGGCCCGCTGCGGCACCTGGAACAATCCGTAGCGCAGCGCCCAATTGCGCTGGTTCAACTCGGCCGCGAATCCCGTCATGTAGCCCATGCTGTTGGCCGGATAATCCCACGCTTCATTGCCCACAAGAGCCCAGTTCAAAAACTGCGCTGTCGGGTCGCCGGCGTAGGTGTTTTGATCAAAAATGTCCAG
>Ga0074044_10001116_pt1 | contig 24686 bp, 18 predicted proteins | sample BogForMeECP23OM1_FD_94443 | JGI IMG/M metagenome (GOLD analysis project Ga0074044, IMG submission 94443) | Bog forest soil microbial communities from Calvert Island, British Columbia, Canada - Bog Forest MetaG ECP23OM1 | ecosystem: Environmental > Terrestrial > Soil > Wetlands ... | reverse complement strand
GGGCGGTGGAGAAAATCCAGGAACTGACCATCACCGACGATTGCACGGGCCTGTTCAATGCGCGCCATCTGCACAAAACGCTGGAAACCGAGGTCTACCGCTCGGCGCGCTTCGGTTACGAGTTCAGCGTGATTTTCGTCGACCTCGACCATTTCAAGCTGGTCAACGACACCCATGGACATCTGGTGGGAAGCCGGTTGCTGGCCGAAGTCGGCTACCTCATCAAAGCGCAGTTGCGGCTGATTGATTTCGCCTTCCGCTATGGGGGAGACGAATTTGTCGTCCTGCTGCCCCAAACCATCAAGGATCAGGCGGTGGTGGTGGCGAAACGTTTGCAGGATTCCATACGTGCGGGGATCTTCTGCACCGAGCTGGGCTTGAACCTGAACCTTCGCGCCAGTATGGGACTGGCGACTTTTCCCCACGATGCGATGACGCCACACGACATCATCCGCCAAGCCGACGAGATGATGTACATGGTGAAGAACACGACCCGCGACAACATCGGCATTGCCTCGCGCGGGCTGCTCGAGCCGTAACTTCTCCTTATCCCGCGTGGGGACAGCCGCCCTCGGGTGGACAGAATTCCTTCCGGGTGGCCCGTCCCTCGCACGATCAGTTGAAGGCTTGAATCGCTGAGGAATGAGTTTCGACTCGATTTGCACCGCTACCTTAGGCGCTGGCCACGGCCGCCAAGAGTGGTTGTGCCGGCGCATCCGCCACCAGTAACTTGATCGTTACACGTGCGCCGTGCGGTTTCAAGTTTTCTATTTCGAGATCTCCACCACGTTTCTTGACGATCCCGTAACAGACGCTCAACCCGAGTCCCGTTCCTTTGCCCACGGGTTTCGTCGTATAGAACGGGTCCAGCGCGCGGTTCAGATTGCCAAAGCCGGGGCCCGTATCCTCCACTTCGATCACTGCGCGTGGGCCGCTCTGGTAGGCGCGAATGCTGATCTGCTTGTTGCCGGCCATTCCCTCCAGAGCATCGTTGGAATTGTTGAACAGGTTGAGGAGAATCTGTTTGATTTCGTCCTCGCTGACTGCCAGAAAGGGCAAATCCGGTGCGATGTCGAGTTTAACTCGGACGTTGCCGATGCGCGTGTGATATTCGCGAAGCGCCAGCACCTGCTGCACGACCGGAGAAAGTTGTACGGCCTGAGTGTCACCCGCACTTTGCCGCGAAAATCGAAGCAGGTTGTCAACAATCCGTTTCATGCGGCGGGCTTCACTCACCAGCTTCGCGAGTTGATCGCGAGCGTGCGGCGTCGCGATGGCATCGCTAATCAGCTCACCGTAACCCATGATCACGGTTAGAGGATTGTTGAGCTCATGCGCGACTCCAGCCAGCAGTTGCCCCAGGGCAGCCAGTTTTTCCGACCAAACCAGCTGCGTGTGCAAGGACCGCAGTTCGACGGCCAGCGCAAGGTCGGCAGCGAGCATTTCGATGCGGGACAATTCGACCGCATGGATCCTGCTCGTGTCTCGTGGCCCAGCCAGGCGGATGCAGCCCAGGTATGCGCCTCCATTCGAGCAAAGCGGGATCAATAGCTCTTCGCCGAGCTCTCCGCCGTTCCAGCCGCGCGCAGTCGGGTCCGCGCGCAGCGCGAACGGAATTGCTTCCTGGGAAAGCAGCAAGTACGAATTCTTCGCCATGAGCTGCGCATGGGAACACAAACTCTTAATGTGATCGAGGGTCCAGTCTTCAGTTTGAGCTTGCAATCTCCGCAAAGATTCTGCCGACAGTCCACTGCAGCCAGCCACCCGTAACCTGCGCTCTGCATCTTCCAGTTGGACCACCGCCACGCGGAAGTTGCTGACGTCGGTGATCGCCGAAGCGATGGCGGGGCAAATGGTATCCAGCTCCGCACCACTCAACAGCCGGGAAGTAATCGCCGAGAAGCGTTGCAATTGACGATTGAGCCCTTCTGCCTTGCGTTGCATGCCGGCAATCGATTCTGATTTGTCTTCCACCACCCCCAGAATCATTCCAAGAGCGACGAAGAGCTCGGGAGTGTTCCACAGTTCGCCTGGAATCATCAAGTTTGGAGTGAGACGCTCGATCAACCATACGATGGGAAACGCGGCTCCCCAGCTGAAGAATCCACCAGCGATCGTCAGAGTAGCGGGTGACGCGCGCCAATGGTTCCGGCAAACGAACACGCCCGCGAAACCAAATCCGATGGCAAGGAGTGCAATCGTCCCTTCCTTAAAGGAGCCGCGGAGGGCGGCACGAATCGCCCACACTGCGGTAAGCGAGCACAGGAAGGTTGCGGCCTCCGCGTACAGTGACATTTTGCCGCTTACCCCAATGAAGAAGCACGCCGCTCCGCCGAAGCAAGCTGTAAGGCACAAGACATAAGGCCAGCGCGCCTGCACGCCGTAGCAGGTGCACACCACGTACACCACGGAGGGCACACCCAGCACGAGCAGCAGGAGTGTCCGCTTCGCGTAGTCTTCAACCACTGAGGAGACTGAGACCAGAAAGGTGACCACAGCTGCCTGCAACGATCCGGAATCGACGGCCAACAGAAAGGAATTCGCGGGGCCGTGATCTGGCTCCAGCAACTGCGCCAGGAAATGCGTGAACACCAGTGTCCAGCCTACCGTCCAGAGTGTCAGGCGGGGACTACGCGCTTGGCGCTTCAAACACACAAAAATAATGACCAGCACACCTACGATCAAAAATGTCGGGATCTTTTCGATGACACTCATTAAGAATTCATAGGGGGGAGAGGCATAGCTCAACAGTCACCAACAGTAACCAACCGTTGAGCCGTTGGTCAACGCCAGAACGTGCCATCAGCGTGGCACCAAAGTTGCCAGCATGCACGCTAGTGCCATGAGGTCGCGGCACGATATACCTTGCGGCAGATCGGACGATTCTGGACCACGAGTCGGCAATCCGGAAGCTGTCGTCCCAGATTGAAGGTGGCCTCGCGCCAAGCAGTTGTCGCCTACGGTTTTCTCGCTTTTGCAGATCCTCGGGCTGGCCGGTTTTCGGCGGCGCTTCTTTCGGGTCGGGCTTCCACGCCGAAGCGTTGGCGGGTGCGGAAGAGTTGACGCCGAAGTCCCACACATAGAGGTTCATTCCTTCTTTGCCCAGCATCTCGGCGACGGCGTATTCGCCCTCTGCGAGAGGCTCGGTGGGTGTGAGTTTGACCCAGCCCCCGGTCATGGTAGTAAGGGTGGCCGCGACAAAACGTTCGTCGGTTCTTGTCTTTCCGGTGACCGCGATCTTGACCGCGCCGGCCACGCGTTTGCCGCCCTTCACCTCGATGCGAATGATCTTGAAGCGGTCGCTCTTGCCGGGCGCGAGCGGCGGAGGCTCGCCGGCGGCCTGCACGGTTGCGGGCGCACCCTCATTCGTGTCGATTTTGATGTAGAGCGAAGGCACGGTGGTATGTGACTGAATCTTGGCATGGCTTCCCGGGAGTTCCATGGTCTGCCTGGCACCGGCCAGCGGATTGATCGCCGACCGCAGAATATTCGACTTCGTGTTCTTATCCAGTTCGCTGCCCGATTGCTGCAGTTCGGACAACTGCGGCTGATTCTGGTAGGTATCGAGGAGGAAGACGCCACTTTCGTCGGGCAGGTGCAGTCCGGGCGCGACCTGCGGGGAAAGGGCTTGTTCGGCTTTGCGTTCAGCCTCCAGTTGTTTGTCGAGCTCGGCGGCTTCTGGAGATAGCTTGCCTTCCTCGCGGCCTTGCTCAAATTTGTCGGTGGCGTCCCAGTCAATCAGCGCTTTCGGGACTTCCTCCCACTCGCCGCGCTCGGCGCTAAAATAGTGGACGCGCTCGCCGTGTATCTCATACTTGGTGACGGACTGGTAAGAGCCATCTTTCAGAATGAGGCGGCGGGCCTGGGTCTGGGCGAGAACTGGCAGAGCAAGAAAGAGCACGGCCAAACTGACGGCGAGGATAGGTCCCGCCTTGCAAATTCGGAATTTCATGCCGGGGAACATTATCGCCCTTGCCGGTGTCACTTGAAAATTAGATGCGGGGAGGAACTGCGGCGGCATCCAAAGTACTAGCTGCAGGGGGTGGTCATGAACTTTTCACAAAGCTCTGCAACTCACGACCTATTCGCCGTTTTGCGGATCGTGGCTTACGTTGTCGCGACGGCTGCGCTATCAAGCTGCCAACAAGCGACAAGCCCTGAAGCAAGCCATGACCAGCCGCATCAACTTCTCTATATCGTGGATTCTGACCGCGGCATTTCTGATTCCCACGAGCGGCTGTTCGCTCTGGATCCCGAGCGCAAGGAGATCGTCAAGACCTATCCCACCGGCTCCCGTCCCGACATAGCGCTTTCACGCGACGGGACGCGCCTTTACGTGGCCAGTGAATCGCGAGTGCCGGAGGGTCCAGAAGGAGCCGGGGCGGGAAGGCTGGACGTTGTCGATACCGCGACGGGTGCGACTCTGGCTTCTGTCGCCAACCCTCACCGCTGGGTTGCGATGGGGCCTTTGTATGGTTCCGAGATGGCGCTTTCCGCCGATGGACATTGGCTGTATGTGTACAAGTTGGCGCCAGGGCCGGAGAACACCGTGTCAGAGTTTGTCGCGATATTCGATACCGCCGCGAACAAGTTCCTGCCCGATACGATCTCGCTACCGAAGTGTGGCGCGTCGTTCTTAGTACCTTGGCCGAACGGGCGGACGCTGTCAGTCGCCTGCTTTGTTACCGAGGACTTGCGGACCACGCAATTCAGCGATCAGGGCATCCCCACGACGCAATTGCCGACGGTCATAGCCATTCCTCACGATTGGGGGCGCACGCGGTTGGGAACCGCGTTTGTGTCCGGGGAAAATGAAGTGACCGTCTTGATGACGGACGGCAAGTACAGAAGGGTCAACGTCCAAACCGGGACCACTGTGCAGGAAGGCGAGATTAACTTTTCTCCGCCCCTCACTCCCCCTGGTTGGCACCCGCCAATTCCGGGCGCTGAGCATGTACCTTCGTTGGGGCGCAGGATTATCGGCTCGCGGATACTGGAATCCCACGGGAGGCTCTACGTTCCACTTCATAGATCTGATCTCTATCTGCGTGCGGCCGACGCCATCGCAGTTCTCGATGCCAAGACGCTGCAGCAGGAGGATTTCTTTGAGCTCAAGAGTTCTTTCTTGCGTCGTTCCTGGAATCTCTTCTCGGACGCTGCCGTTGGAAATGGCGGCAAACGGCTTTACCTGTTGGCAGTGGAGCGCAAGGGCGGAACGGTTCGGGTGCTGAGTCTGCCGGATGGGAAGGAAATCGACGCCATCGAAGGGCTCGGAACAACTCTGTCGAACGTGGTTCCTTCACCCTAGCAGCCCGTGTCGAAGGTGATTTGCCTCGGAACTCAAACGGCACTACCCGTGGCAGCGGCGCTCAGGTCCACGGGTCCTGCAGGTCTCCGAGTTCGTTGACGGCTTCGGCCACAATGGCCCGTGGCATGTCAAAGTGCTTCTCCACCTCGGCGACGAGTTGGTCGCGACTCGTTATTGATCGAACAATTGATTCGCTTCCGCGGGACTCGACCAGCATCAAATTGTGGATCATTACGGCCCGGTCCGAATAAAAGCGCGTCAGCAGCAGGGAGTTCAGAAAAGTTGCATCCGGCCGAAAAGATCCTGCAATCACCTGGCAAAACTCCTCGATCCTCCTGGCCGGCGGCTTGGCTAAATAGCCGTGTTTCCGCTGGCCATCCCGATACATCTCCAAACTCGACCGGCCATTGTCGTCCTGTGGCCTCAGGACATAACGGTCTCGTCCGAGCTCGACGACATAATCGGTCGCAAGATCGCGAGGCATCGGCGACAGAAACGGTGCACCATAACCGGCGTCCACGAGGTACTCGCGCCCATCCACGTTCACCATGATCACCATGTGCACGTCGGGATTGGTCATGTCCGCGCCGCACAGTTTGACCTCATATCCCAAAGTTGCCAGCAGCGAGTAGAAGTGGAAGTTGTTGGAGTAGCAAGTGCCGCCAAAGTGGTAGCGCTCGATGCCGTCGAGATAGAGTTGGATGGACGGCAGACCAGCGAGTCCGTGGTGCTTCCGGTTGTAAAGCTTGGAGATGTTCTCGAACGGAACATGCGTAAGATGGGCGCACACCAGATCCCGAAGCGCCTCCGGCGTGGGATCCGGCCGCGATATACCCAGTACCGCCAGGTACCGCGAGATGAGTTCAGGGGCGAGCGGCGGAGCTGACATCAATGTCTCTCGGAAGGATTGTCAGAGCTGGCCAGCGAAATGTCGAGCACTGAATTAGGATACCGATTAGCGGCTGATGGCTGACGGCTGCTTTTTACACATTCCCTTCCAGAAAGACTTCTGCCATAATTGATCGTGCACCCCAGCCCGCACAATTTTCCAAACAAAATCAGAGCGAGGAAGCGATGTCGGCCAAGTACATCTTTGTAACCGGCGGTGTGGTGTCTTCATTGGGCAAGGGATTGGCGGCGGCGTCCATCGGATGCCTGCTCGAAAGCCGCGGTCTCAAGGTCAACCTGATGAAGTTCGATCCCTACCTGAACGTCGATCCAGGGACGATGTCGCCGTTTCAGCACGGCGAAGTTTTCGTGACCGACGACGGCGCGGAAACCGATCTTGACCTGGGCCACTACGAACGCTTCACCCACGCCAAACTTTCTCGCGATAACAACTGGACGACCGGCAAAATTTACGAACAGATCATCGCCAAAGAGCGGCGGGGCGATTACTTGGGCAAGACGGTACAGGTGATTCCACACGTCACCAACGAGATCAAGGCGGCGGCCAAGAAAGTGGCGCAGGACGTCGACGTGATGATCGCCGAAATCGGCGGCACCGTGGGCGACATCGAGTCCCTGCCGTTCATCGAAGCCATCCGCCAGATGCGGCAGGAACTGGGGCGCGATAACACTTTGTTTGTGCACGTGACGTTGGTGCCGTTTATCGCCGCCGCGCAGGAATTAAAGACCAAGCCGACGCAGCACTCGGTCAAGGAATTGCTCAGCGTCGGAATTCAGCCCGACATCCTGCTGTGCCGCACCGACCGTTTCCTTTCGAAAGACATCAAGTCGAAAATCGCGCTGTTCTGCAACGTGGAAGAAGAAGCGGTGATCACCGCAAAGGACGTTGCCTCCATCTACGAAGTGCCGGTGTGTTTCGCGCATGAAGAGGTCGACACGCTGGTCCTGCGCCGCCTCAAGCTGGAAGCGAAAGATCGCGATCTTTCGAAGTGGAACGATCTGGTGCACCGCGTCTACAACCCGAAAGATGTGGTCAGGATTGGCATTGTAGGAAAGTACGTGGAGTATGAGGACAGCTACAAGTCACTCAAAGAAGCGCTGGTACATGGCGCGCTCGCGCACAATCTGAAGCTGGAAGTGAATTGGATCGAAGCCGAGGGATTGGAATCCGCCGACAAAGCCGACAAGAGTTATGAAGCGCAGTTGCAAGACTACGACGGGTTGCTGGTGCCCGGTGGATTCGGCAAGCGCGGCATTGAAGGCATGTTGAAGGCGATCCAGTACGCGCGCGAGAAGCTTGTACCCTATTTTGGAATCTGTCTGGGGATGCAGACGGCTTGCATTGAATATGCCCGCAACGTCTGCGGATTGGCGGATGCCAACTCGAGTGAGTTTGACCAAGCGACTCCGCATCGCGTGATCTACAAGCTGCGCGAGTTGCTGGGCGTGGAAGACCTGGGCGGCACCATGCGCTTGGGCGCATGGCCGTGCAAGATCGAGACGGGAACGCTGGCGTACCAGATCTACGGCCAGACCGAGATCAGCGAGCGCCACCGCCATCGTTACGAATTCAATCGCGAGTATGAGGAGACCATGGTGGCCGCCGGGCTGCGCATTTCCGGCTCGACTCCGGATGGCACCTACGTTGAGATGGTGGAGATTCCGGGACATCCGCATTTCATCGGATGCCAGTTCCATCCCGAATTCAAATCGAAGCCGCTGGAGCCGCATCCTCTGTTTAAGGCGTTCGTGGGCGCTGCCTATGAACACGGGCAGAAAAAGAAAGAACGGAAAGATGCTGCGGTAGTCGAGATGTTCCTGCGTCCGGAAAAAGTGGGGAGAAGATAGATCGGGTGATCTGACCATCGGGCCATCGGGTGATCGAACCGCGCGTTTCGATGACCCGATGACCCGATCACCCGATGACCCGATGACTCTATCTTTCCAAATCGATAACGTTCGCGTCGGCGCCGGCGATTTGTTCCTCATCGCGGGGCCGTGTGTGATTGAGAGCGAAGAGCACGCCCTGCGCATGGCGGAGATCATCAAGGGCGTGGTGCGTTCGCTGAATTTTCCCTTCATCTTCAAAGCGTCGTACGACAAGGCGAACCGCACCTCGATTCGCAGCTATCGCGGTCCGGGGATGACGGAAGGCCTGCGCATTCTGCGGAAGGTGAAAGACGAGGTGCACATTCCGGTGCTGACCGATGTGCATCAGGCCGTCGATGTGGCCGCCGTGGCCGAAGTCGTCGACGTGCTGCAGATTCCCGCGTTCCTCTGCCGGCAGACCGACCTGATCGTGGCCGCCGCGCTCAGCGGGCGTCCGGTCAACATCAAGAAGGGGCAGTTCGTTTCGCCCTGGGACATGAAGCACGCCGTCGAGAAGTGCCGCGATGCCGGGAACAGCCAGGTGTTTGTGACCGAGCGCGGCTCAAGTTTCGGCTACAACAATCTGGTCGTCGACATGCGCTCGCTGGCCATCATGCGCCATTTCGCGCCGGTGGTGTTTGACGCGACGCACTCGGTGCAGCTGCCGTCGGCTTCGCACGGAGATGAAGATCAGCCGGCGGTGAGCGGAGGCCAGCCGGAGTTTATCCCGGTGCTGTCGCGCGCGGCGGTGGCGGCGGGCGTGGACGGCGTGTTCATGGAAGTCCACGACAATCCAAAAGAAGCGAAAAGCGACGGCGCCAACGCGCTCGACACGCGCAACCTGCGCGGCCTGTTGAAAGAATTGCAGGCGGTGAAGAAGGCGTTGGACGCCGCGCACGCGACTCCGTAGGACGGGTTGGGAAACATGCGTCGTGAACGCTGCGCCCCAGTCCCGAAGGGACGACCCAGCTTAGCCCAGCGCTTCAGCGCTGGGTCCGCTTCCGAGGAAGATCAAGTCCCGGAGGGACGGCCCACCTATCCCAGCACGTGCGTCGGATCGTAGGCAATGCTGTATCGTTTGAGCAACTCCAGAAATTCTTCCTCGTAATTCCGCTTCTTGTGATGCTCGAGTTGGTTCTTGATATAGTCGACCACTCCAGCCGTCTGCGACGCGCTTACGCTGAACGCGCCGTAGCCTTCCTGCCAGGCGAATCCCGTTCCCGCCATACCCGTGTCATTGAGCCATTTGAAGAACAACCCTTCAGAGTTTGCACCACTCTTGACAATGGCATTGGTGCGGGCAGCGCGATCAGAGCGTGGCAATGATCTTCAGCGCCACCAACCCCGATTGCCTCGAATCCGTGATGGCGGGCGATGCCGGCGATGTAGGCCCAGAGTTTTGGTTGGAATTCCTCGCGAATGCGTTTCTGGCGTTCTTTGGTGCTAAAGATCACGTGAATACGCATGCTCGTGTAGGTATGCGACATGGGCCGTCCCTGCGGGACTTGATCGGGCATCCACCGCCTACCCACCGCTGAAGCGGTGGGCTAAGCTGGCTCGTCCTCCGGACTCAGTTCGCCCTAGTCCTCCGGACTCATTCGTTCTAGAGGGTTCAGGGGGATGAATCTGTGATAGCCATCACCGTGCTTTTGTTCATTTCTGAATCTGCTGCCATTCCCACCTCATCTCAATCTTATCTATGCATTGGTGGGCATCGATCGCCGGCATTGCTCTGATCTTCATCATCCTGATGGATGCATTTGAGACCGTGGTTTTGCCGCGGCGCATCAGTCGGACCTTTTTTCGCATCTCGTCCCGGTTCTACAAGAAAACCTGGCGCCTCTGGACCCGCGTGGGACGGCATATCAAATCCGCGAACCGGCGCGAAGGCTTCCTGGCGTATTTTGGACCGCTTTCGCTGTTCCCGTTGCTGGGCTTTTGGGCGCTCGGGCTGATTTTTGGATTCGCCTGCGTGCAGTACGGATTGGGTGAACATCTCACGCTGGCCAATGAAAAGATCACGTTCGGGAAAGTAATCTATCTCAGCGGGGAAACTTTTTTCACGCTGGGCTACGGAGACATCACTCCCAACAACGCCGCCGCTCGCGCCCTCGCCGTGATGGAAGCGGGCATGGGCTTCGCGTTCCTCGGAGTTGTGATCGGGTATCTGCCGGTGATCTACAACTCGTTTGCCGCGCGCGAGATTGAAATCTCGCTGCTCGATGCGCGCGCGGGGTCGCCGCCCAGCGCCGCCGAATTTCTCAGCCGCTTGGGTTGCTGTCCCGAGCAGTCCGTGCTCGACGAAATTTTTCGCGACTGGGAGCGCTGGTGCGCCGATTTGCTGTCGAGCCACATTTCCTATCCAGTGCTGGTTTTCTTCCGCTCGCAGCACAGCAATCAGTCCTGGTTGAGCGCGCTGACGGTCATGCTCGATGTCACTTCGCTGGTCATGACCGGAGTGGACGGCATCCACCCGGACCAGGCCAAGCTCACGTTCGCCATGGCGCGGCACGCCGCCGTCGATCTCGCCCAGGTGGTGGACGCGGCATACAATCCGCACGAGGTCGACCGACTCAAGGCAGAGGATCTGACCCGTTTGCGGGCGGCACTCGCCCAGCATGGCGTGACTCTCAGCGTTGCTGTAGACGACGGTGCGGACGCGCCGGAGCGGTTGGCGGAACTGCGGGTTCTCTACGAGCCTTATCTTCACGCGATCGGTCGCCGGCTTCTGATGGCTCTGCCGCCGTGGATCCACGCGGACCGCAAGAAAGATAACTGGCAGGGCAGTCCGTGGGACCGCGCAATCCAAGCGCGTGCGCTGGAACATCCGGGGCATGTGGGACGCGCGGCGGACGATCACTTCTAAATCGGGGGTGGTGGCGAAACCGTCTTTTAATAATTATGGCTACGGGCTGTGGGTGAACCCACAGCCCCGGTTTAAGCTCGCCCTCTGCCTACTTGCCCATCGAAGCCATGCCGGTACACGCCCAATCACTATCGCCGTCTGCAGTGCGTGTTCCAGAGCAGGTCCCGGAACCCTTGATCCCCTTGGATTTTCCGGTGCCGCTCAGAATCTTCCACTTGTTGGAGGCTGGTTTTGTGATGTCGGTTGGAGCAGACCCTTCGTACGTGTAATAAACCTTGTCTCCATTGTCCATTGTCACGTTGAAGCGGCCATGGTTGTTGTAGGAGGTTTTCCACGTCTCTCGGAATTCCGTGTAGGCGCCGGTCTTTTCCTTGAAGCCGCTGTCGGTTGAGGTCGCGTTGCAGCTGCCTTGCGCGATCGAATAGCTGTGATCCGGTGCGTCGCCGACGTCGAGCATATGCTCCGCCGCCGGCTTCGAGCAGTGCCACTTGGTTTCAATCTTGCCCTGGGCCATCGCTACGGACACAGACACAAGTAAAGCCAATGCCACCAGCAAAAGCTTGCGCATCTTTTTCTCCTTTGTGATTTTGAGTGGGAAAGCCGGATAACTATAGTGCCCTCACCCCGTTCTGGCAAGCATCGGGTTCTTAGGGTTTGGCGTTCGAGCTAAACGCGGTTTTGAGAACGCCCGATCACCCGATGCTCTCCTCCTTCTGCTAACATTCCTCCTTCATGAGACACGTAGGCGAGAACGTGGTGCGGATCGAGGCGGAGGCGTTGCGGGCCCTGGCCGACCGGCTGGCGGGTCCGATGGGCGCGGACTTCAACCGGGCGCTGGATCTCATGTTCGGCTGCCGGGGCCGGGTGGTCGTGACTGGGATGGGGAAAAGCGGGCTGATCGCTCGCAAGATCGCGGCCACATTGAGTTCGACCGGATCGCCGGCGCTCTACCTGCATCCGGTGGAGGCGCTGCATGGCGATCTGGGGATGATCGTGCGCGGCGATGTCGTGCTCGCGCTTTCTGCCAGCGGCGAGACCGAGGAAATTTTGCACTTGCTGGCGACGATCAAGCGGCTGCGGGTTCCGCTTATCGCCATGACGTGCGATGACGCAGAAAAAGCCGCCGGCGGGGGCACCCGCTCCACCTGGGCTTCTACTCTCGCATCTTCGGCTGACGTGGCTTTGGACTGCTCGATTTCCAAGGAAGCTTGCTCGCTCGGACTGGCACCTACCGCCTCCACCACGACCATGCTGGCTCTAGGCGATGCGCTGGCGGTGGCGCTTTCGGAAAAACGCGGCTTCAAGGAAGAAGACTTTGCCAACCTGCATCCCGGAGGAAAGCTGGGCAAGCGGCTGGCGCGGGTGGAATCGTTGATGCACTCGGGAGACGCGGTTCCGCGGGTGACGGCGCAGACCAAGATGCCGGACGTGATTTACGAAATGTCGCGCAAGAAGCTGGGAATGACAGCCGTGGTCGAGGGTGATCGTCTGCTGGGGGTAATCAGCGACGGCGATCTGCGGCGACTGCTCGAGCAGCGCGGCAAAGATGCGCTCGACCTCACGGCGCAGGATTGCATGACGCGGACTCCTAAAACCATCGGCGCGCAGGAGTTCGCCGCCTCCGCGCTGGCGCGCATGGAAGAAATGAAGATTACGTCGCTCGTTGTTGTTGATAACGACGAGAACAGCGATCAGCGCTTGCTGGGGATCGTGCACCTGCACGATCTATGGGGCACGGAGATGGTGTAGGGACAGCCAGCCCCTAACCGGTTGCTCGGAAGTCCCACGGGACTGCACCAAAGGACGGTGATAGGAGAAGTGGCAACTTCACCAGCACCCGATGTGGCCGCCAGGGTAGCGTTCGACGCGATCATCGTCTGCTGGTGGATTTTTGGCCTGACCTTCTGGCTGAGGAAACGTCCGCCCCGGGCCCGCGAGGCGAAACGCGATTGGACTTCACTCATCGGATTGTTGCTGCAGGCCGCAGGCTACTTCTGCGTCTGGTCTTTTCCCCTGCAGCGGAAACATTTCTCGACCGTCGCGCCCGAGTTGCCCATGGTGGAATGGGGACTGGCAGTGCTGAGTGTGTCCATCGCCGTCGCTTCGGTGTGGCTGGTCAACGCCGCCGCGCGGCGCTTGGGCAAGCAATGGGCTCTAGCCGCGCGCCTGGTGGAGGGCCACACGCTCATTCAGGACGGCCCCTATCGCTTCGTAAGGAATCCCATTTACACGGGCATGTTTGGCATGCTCGTGGCAACCGGACTGGCTGTGGGTCAGTGGATCCCGCTGCTGGTCGCGATTGCGTTATTTGTTCCCGGAACCTACATCCGGATTCGCAGTGAAGAGCGGTTGCTGCGCGAGGCCTTTGGCCCCGAGTTCGAAGAGTACGCGCGCAAGGTGCCGGCATTGATTCCGGGAATTTACTAGAGCCGGACTCTGCTCGTGTGGGGACGGGCGACCTCGCCCGTCCAAGCCGAGCACAGCTCGGCGTCTGCCTGTGGTCACAGCAACTCTACGCGTACCGCTCGCGCATGAAGTCGCCAATCGCCGAGTACGCGGCGGCCAGCGTCTTTTCGTCGGGCAGGAAAACGATGCGGAAGTGCTTCGTCCCGGGACGCTGTCCAAAGCCGGAGCCGTGCACGACGGTTACATACTTCTGCCGGATAAGTTCCTTGACAAAGACGTCGTCGCCTTCCGGGATCTCGATGCGTGGATACGCGTAGAAAGCCCCGCGCGGCTCGACACAACTGACGCGTGAAGTTTCGGCGCACCACTTCATGGTCAGGTCGCGGCGGCTGCGCAGCTTGCGCTTCACTTCGACGAGGTGATCCTGCGGGCCTTCGAGCGCGGGCTTGATCGCGTACTGCTCGGGATGGTTGGCGCACAGGCGCGCCCGCAACAGCTTGTTCACGCCTTCCAGGTACGGCTTGATAACGGAAGCCTCGCCGCTGGCAATGCCCCATCCGATGCGCCATCCGGGGGCGAGATAATTCTTGGAGAGCCCGCCGAACGTGATGACCGGGACGTCGGGCGCGACGGCGGCCATGGCGACGTGCGGGGTTTCGTCGATTATGAGTTTGTCGTAAATTTCATCGGCAAAGATAACCAGATTGTGTTGGCGCGCGAGTTCGGCAATCTGTTCGAGCATCTTGCGCGTACAGACCGAGCCGGTCGGGTTGTTGGGATTGATCAACACGATCCCGCGGGTCCGCGGCGTGATTTTCTTCTTGATGTCGTCGAGATCGGGCTGCCAGCCGTCTTCTTCGTTGAGGTAATAAGTGTTCAGTCCGATTTCGAACTTCGCCAGAACCGCGGAATAAAGCGGATAGTCGGGGCAGGGAGTAAGCAGGTTGTCGCCCGGATTGAGCAACGCGGCCAGGCAAATGTCGACCGTCTCGCTGACGCCGGAGGTCACGAAGACGTCCTGAATGTTGGCGATGCCCTTGCGGGCCGCCTCGCCGCGAATCGCTTCGAGCGCGGGCTTGATGCCGGAGGAAGGCGAATATCCATTCTTGCCGTCGCGCATCGCCTGATAGACGGCTTCGATCATGTGGGCGGGCGTCTGGAAATCAAAGTTGAGCGGGTCGCCGATATTGAGCGGCAGAATTTTGTTCCCTTGCCGGGCAACCTCGTCGGCGATGCAGGCCAGGTCGCGAATGGCGTAGCGGACGTTTTCCAGACGGGCGGCGGGGGCGATTTCGCGAAGCTGGGTTATGGGCATCCTGGTCAAATCTCCACAGTATCTTCAAGCCGATATTGAACTTTCGGTATATTTCGGAATTCCCCGAACCTCATCACGAACGCTTATTCCAAAATCGTTCACAACAGAACGGAATTCTTGCCATTCGGGTGAATCCGGCTGCGACCGCCTAGCCCACGTACGCATCCGCCGCAAATTGTGGACGTAATAGTAGGCAGCTCTTATTTCCGTATCACTCAGCTGAATCCAGTCGATGTAAACAGACGCCTCGAAAAGGGCCCTCATTTGAAGATTGCTTGCATAAACGGCGCCATTGGATAGGAGAATCTCGATCCCGTCAAGCATGGCTACAGCCTGCCGTAATAGCGTCGCTAGAATGATGGCGTCTGCCAGTTTCCTATCGCTAGATACCATACATCTGGGGATTAGGTTGGTTCCATAACTAGTGATGTCACGTATTAGGCGAAGCCAGGGCTGAAGATGTTCTTTGACGTCTGCGAGCGTCCTATCGCGATCGAGAAGCGGCTTGTATTCGGTTTCCGGTGCACTAATCAGCATTCCAGAGACTGGCATGTTAATTCCCGATGTTGGTGGCTATTCTACCCGGTCGATCTGCGCCTTCTGCAGCTTGTCGGAGTAATCCACGTATACGGCTTTCCACTCGGTGTAGAAGTCAATTGCGCCGATGCCGCCTTCGCGGTGTCCGTTGCCGGTGGCCTTGGTGCCGCCGAAGGGCAAATGGACTTCCGCGCCGATGGTCGGAGCGTTGATGTACGTGATGCCAGCCTCCAGGTCGCGAACTGCCGCAAACGCTTTGTTGACGTCCTTGGTGTACAGCGACGACGACAGGCCATACTCGATGTTGTTCGCGATGGCGATGGCATCTTCGAGGTTGTCGCAGGGGATGATCGAAACCACGGGCCCGAAGATTTCTTCCTGGGCAATGCGCATCTTGGGATCGACGTCGGTGAACACCGTGGGTTCGAGGAACCAGCCGTGCTGATATTCGCCTTGGTCGAGCCGGTTGCCGCCGGTGACCAGCTTCGCGCCCTCGGACTTGCCGATCTCGATGTAGCTCAGGTCGGTCTTGAGCTGATTCTCGTTCACCGCCGGACCCATCTCGACCGTCTCGTCGAGGCCGTTGCCCACTTTGATCTTCTTGGCGCGAGCGACGAAGTGCTCGACGAACTCGTGGTAAAGGCCTTTCTGCACGATGATGCGGCTGGTCGCCGTGCAGCGCTGTCCGGTGGTGCCGAACGCGCCCCAGAGTCCGCCTTCGATGGCGAGGTCGAGGTTGGCGTCGTCGAGCACGATCATTGGATTCTTGCCGCCAAGTTCGAGCGAGCAGTGTTTGAAGGTCTTGGCCGCTGTCGTGCCCACGATTCTGCCTACCTCCGAAGAGCCGGTGAGCGAGATGGCGCGAACCACCGGATGTTCGGTCAGCGGCGTGCCCACTTCCGAGCCGAAGCCGGTCACAATGTTGATCACGCCTTTCGGGATGCCCGCGTCGGTCAGCGCCTGCACCAGGTTGAAGGTGGAGAGTGGAGTGTCTTGCGCTGGCTTGATCACGCAAGTGTTGCCGCAGACAACCGCGGGCAGCAGCTTCCACGAAGCGATGGCCATGGGGAAATTCCAGGGCGTGATCATGCCGCAAACCCCGATCGGTTGGCGGACGGCCATGGCGAATTTGTTGGGCAGCTCCGAAGGCACGGTCGGACCGAACAGGCGCCGGCCTTCGCCGGCGTTGTAGTAGGCGGCGTCGATGGCTTCCTGCACGTCGCCGCGAGTTTCTTTCAGCACCTTGCCCATTTCGCGGGTCATGTCGCGGGCGTGTCCTTCTTTTCGCTCAATCAGGATCTCCGCGGCGCGGAAGACCATCTCGGCGCGGCGGGGCGCGGGCACCAGACGCCATTTGGCAAACGCACGCTTGGCCGCATCCACGGCTGCGTCCACATCCGCCTTATTCGAGCGCTGGAAGATGGCGACGACTTCGCGCGTGTCGGCGGGATTGCGGTCTTCGAAAGTCCGTCCGCTGACGGATTCGACCCATTCGCCATCAATGAAATTCTTGAAAACCTTGGTCTTGGTCGTGCCGCCCGCGATCGCCGGGCTGGTCAGGGTATCGGTCGCCATGGAAGCCTCCTCGGAGTAGTGCAGAAGTTCCATGCTAACAACCGGGGTGAAGACGGGCAAGCCAGTGCCCATGGTGGTGAACATACCGTTTGGGGTCGCGACTTGGATGTTTCCGAGCAGCCGACGGTCCGCCCAGAGCCTCTCAGCTCAAGAAACCACTTCCTCGCTAGTCTCTTTATGCGTCCACTCCACCATGCAAACACAATCCCGATGCGGATGCCGTGGGATGCCTTACTTCACTCCTAAATCGTCGTGCTCGTGATAATTCGGGTACGGAGGGCGCTTGATCTGCGGCAGCGGATGCTCTTTCAACTGTAGCATCACGACTTCGATGGCCTTGTCGAGCTGCGCATCGTGGCCCTGACGCCAGGCAACGGGATCGAGGTCGACCTCATAGTCCGGCGGGACGCCGTGGTTCTCCACCTCCCATTCCCCGTTTAGGCCGTAAAGCGCTGCCCGCGGCGCCGTGACCCGGCCACCGTCGATGAGTTCGGGATATCCGCCGATGCCGACCAGTCCGCCCCAGGTTCGCGTGCCGACCAACGGGCCGAGTCCTGCCTTGCGGAAGTACCAGGGCAGTGCGTCGCCGCCGGAGCCGGACATTTCGTTGATGATCATGACCTTCGGTCCGTAGATGGCTTCTGACGGGCTTGACCAATCCTGGCCTTCGCGCGTGACCACTCTGCTCGTCAGCGGGCGCCGCAGATAGTCAATGATGTAGTCGGCGAGTTGGCCGCCTTCGTTGTAGCGCTCGTCGATGATGACGGCATCCTTCCCGACTTGCGAGAAGAAGTAACGGTTGAAGCTGGTATAGCCGGCGCCGGCGGTGTTGGGCACATAGACGTAGGCGACACGGCCTCCCGTGGCCTGATCCACCTTGCGGCGGTTACCTTCGATCCAGGCCAGGTGGCGCAGGTTTTCTTCGCTATCGACGGGCACGACCGTAACCTCGCGCGCGTCTTTGCCGCCGGGATTCGCGCCCACCTTCAGCACCACCTGCTTCCCCCCAGTCTCTTCGAAGAAGCTGTAGATGTTGTCGGAGGAACGCAGCTCGCGGCCGTTCACGGCGAGAATGTAGTCGCCGGCTTTCACATTGACGCCCGGCTGGGTCAGCGGAGCCTGCAGGCCGGGATTCCAGTTCTCTCCGTCGTACACCTTGGCCACGCGGTAGTGGCCGTTTTCCAGACTGAAGTCGGCACCCAGCAGTCCAACTTTGAACTTCTTCGGCTCGGGACGCTCGCCGCCGTCCACGAACATGTGGCCGACCGTCATCTCGCCCAGGCATTCTTCAAACAGATAAGTCAATTCGGAACGGTGGGAGATGCCTTCGAGATAAGGCTTGTACTTTTCCTTTACCGTGGCCAGATTGAGGCCGTGATAGTGCGGGTCATAGAAGAAATCACGCTCGATGCGCCAGGTTTCGTTGTAGATCTGATTCCACATGGCGCGCGGCTCGACGTAAACCTCCCAGCCCTCCAGCTTGAGCGGCCCGAAGCCGGGCTTGGGCGGGCTTCCGGCGCCGGCGCTGGGCGGTTCTTCGGTGGAAGCCGTGGCCCAGGCTTCGGCCTTGCGGTAAAGAATTTTTCCGCCGTCAAACGAGACGATGTAATCATTCACTTCATCGAGAAACTTGTCCACCTTGCGCTTGCTCAGATCAAATTTCTGGATGGTCTGCGGCAGGTTCTCGAAGCTGTCCTCTGTGAGGACCTGCGGGCCTTCGGCGAGAAACAGAATGCCTGTCTTGCCCACCAGCAGGTTGACGTAGTTCTTCGCCGGAATGGGAAGTGAGAGAACGCGCTGGCCGATGCCCTCGAGATCGAGCTTGACGACAACTGGCTCTTCTTTCTTTTCTTTGTCCTTGTCTTTGTCTTTATCTTTGTCGCTGCCGTCTTTACTGTCTTTGGCTGCGTCGGCGGATTTGTTGTGGCTCTTGTCCTTATCTTTGACCTGATCTTTCGCCTTGTCTTTCTCCGGCTCGGCGGCTTTCTTTTCTTCCTTTGGTTTCTCCTCATCGCTTTCCGGCGCGAGCGGCGACTTCTCGTCTTTGCTGAGGACCGCCACGTACACCGCACGGGTCACGCGATGCTCTTCGCTCGACATATCGAGCCCAGCGGTGGAGAGCCCCACGTCAGTCGACGCGGTGAAGTAGAGATATTTGCCGTTCTTGTCCCACGCCGGATAGAGCGCGTCGCTCATGCCGTCGGTGATCTGGGACGACTTACCTTGGTCGAGCGAATAGACGAATACCGCGTGCTGGCCGCTGGGAAGCTGCTTCACATAGGCGATCCACTTGTTGTCGGGCGCCCACACCTGGCCCAGTTGCGTGGGACCGAACCCGCCGAACAAATCCGTGTCGACGAGCTTGGGCTTGGGGTTGTCGAGATCCACGTACCACAGGTTCAGACGCTTGTCGGAGTAGGCGACCTTCTTGCTGTCGGGCGACCAGGTCGGTGTGTAGAAAAATGATGGCGGATTGCCCAGGTTGATGTGGCGCACCTCTCCCTCGCCGCTTTGATTGCGAATGCACAACTCATATTCGCCGGACTCGTCGGAGAAGTAGGCAATCGACTTGCCATCGGGCGACCAGGCAGGATCGCGGTCGGCCACGGCGGGACTGTGCGTCAGATTGCGGATGTCGCCCTTGTCGGTGGGCACGGTGAAAATCTCTCCCCAGGCTTCGAACACGGCGCGGGCGCCCGTAGGCGAGATGTTGAAATTCTGAATGCGCTTGGGATCAACTTTGGCGAAGTGGGGACGCACCGAATCAATATCACCGTTAACGCGAATGGGAATGTTTTTCGCCTGATGCGTGTTCAGATCGTAGAGTTTGATGGCGCCAAACTGCTCGATGACGATTGCATCCGGTCCGGCGGATGCGGTCTTGAAATCGAGGCCGTCGCTGTGCAGGGCTTCGGTCACCTGTTTCGTTTTCGTGTCGTAGCCGAACAGGCTGACCGGGCCGTTGCGGTCCGAGAGGAAATAAACTGTGTCGCCGACCCACATCGGGTAGTGATCGTTGGAGTTCTCGCGCGGAATTTTGGTGATGCTCGAATCCTTCAGATCGGCCACCCAGACGGGCGTGGTCTGGCCACCGCGGTAACGCTTCCACGCTTCCTGCCATTGGATGTGGGGCACATACGCCAGATGCGAACCGTCGGGCGAGAACGTAGCCTCGATTCCGGTGGGAAGAGGAAGTTGTGTGGGAAAGCCGCCTTCCACGGGAACGGTGTAGAGCTGAAATTCGAAATGGCGAAAACTGTTGCCCCAGGACGCGAACAGAATCTTCTTGCCGTCGGGCGTCCAGCCGAGGACGTAATCGTCGGCGGGATGGAAGGTGAGGCGGCGCGGCACGCCGCCCGACGCCGGTATGAGGTACACATCCTTGTTGCCGTCGTACTCGCCGGTAAAGGCGACCATCGTGCCATCAGGCGAGAATGCCGGTAGTGTCTCATCGCCGATGCCGGAGGTGAGGCGGCGCGCATCGCCGCCGTCGCGGTTGACGATCCACAGGTCGCCGGCAAAGTTGAAGACGACTTGCGTCTTGCTGACCGTGGGAAATCGCAGCAACAGCGGCGGATCGCTCTGGGCAATGGCGGTTTGCAAGAGCAGCGGGACAGCGATAACCGCGAAGATCACCGGGAGAAGCTTGCGCATATTAGGCTCCTGAGGAGGGACGGCCAAAACGAAAGAAAATCTTAGTGTGCCCGGTAGAGGGGGTCAAGGCAGACGCCGGCTTGATCTCAACTGACACCCCTTGGTCACTTTCGTAACCCTCCCACCCCCCGACCCAAGTTTAATACCCATCCCTCCAGGGATATGATGGTCACAGTGCTAGAGATATGCGCGGAAAATATCCCGTATATCGTAATTTTGAAGTGAGGTTGGCGCGGGCCCGTGGCGAATAAACCGAAGCCGGGACTCTATGTTGCATGGAAGACGGTGACGTACCGCAGCGTGATTATGGCGCTGCTGGGTGCGGTGCTGATCTTTGGCGCGGTCATGCACGAGGCGTTTCCAAAATTCACCGACTCCACGGTAAAGGCGGCAGGGCAGCTTTCCACGGGCTTGCTCGAAAGGGTTGCCGGCCTCGCGCCTCCGCTCAAAGGGCCATCGCCCGCGGTTTCACAGCAGGCGCACTTCACCGCGCTCGATGGCACCATCAAGGTAAGGAAAGGCGATGGCAATACCTGGATCAACGCCGACTACAATGTGCCGCTCGAAAAGGGCGACGTGGTGCAGACCGGCGCCGAGGGCATGGCCAAGATTGTATTCAACGACGGCACCAACTACACCGTGAAGCAGGATTCGTTGATCGTGATCGAAGAGAACTCGGCCAACGATCAGCAACAAACCAGCGTGTCGGTGGCGGTCACGACCGGCACCGTGGACCTGACCACGGCGACCTATGTTCAGGGTTCGAAGTCGCAGGTGATTGTGGCGGGCGCGAAGGCATCGCTCGCTCCCGATTCGTCGGCCATGGTGCACAATAACCCCAAGGACGATCAGCATGAAATCCTGGTGAAGAAAGGCAGCAGCGAAATCGAGCGCAATGGCGAAACGGTTCATCTGTCGAACTGGGAGAAGGTGAGTTTCCAAAACGAATCGAAGACCATGGAACGCGCCACGGAAATCGGCCCGCCAACGCCGATCACGCCGGGGAACATGATGCCGGTATTCATGAATACCGGGGAGAAGTCGAAGGAAGTGGAATTTTCCTGGACGCCCATGGCGAACGCCGCCGGATACCGGCTGCGGATTTCGCACAATCCCTATTTTTCGTCAATGCTCATGGACCGTAAGGTCGAGACGCCGAGTGTGGTGGTGACTGGTCTGCCGGCCGGCGCGTACTACTGGTCGATCCAGTCCTACGATGCGGCCGGCAAGGAATCGGTGGAAAGCGAAAAGAACCGCTTTACCATTATTGTGAAGGCGAAAGAAAAAATCGAGCTGTCGCTCGACCTTGATCCTTTTGTCCAGCACGGTCACGTGATCGAAGTGACGGGCAAGACCGAGGCGGGCGCGCGCGTCATGGTGAACGGCCGGGAAGTCCCGATCGTCGGCGACGATGGTACGTTCCACTATTTCACGCCGTCCTTGCCCAACGGGGAAAACCTGATCACGGTGACGGCTCAGAATGCGAAAGGCGGGGTGAATACCCGTCAAGAGAAAGTGGTGATTCAGTAAGGGATTCGAGGTTCAACATCATATCCGGAACCGCCGGGGCCCAGATGACCACCCAATGCTGTTGAACATCGAAGTAGAATAGAAGCAACGAGAGTGAAAGAAGCAAGCGGAGAGCGACTCACACGGAAACCGGTGAAGTCCCAGGTTCCAGAGGCGAGACGAATTCCCGGGAAAGAGAAGTAGAGCTATGTCGAACAACGGGTTTCATAACGGTGCAGCGCGTTCGCACAATCTACGTTCGCTGTTCAGCATGTTTTCGAGCGACCTCGCCATCGATCTCGGGACGGCCAACACGCTGGTGTACGCGCGCGGCAAGGGCATCGTGGTCAACGAGCCTTCGATCGTCGCCATCAACAAGAATACCGGCGAAGTGGAAGCCGTGGGCAAAGAGGCCAAGGAGATGCTCGGCCGCACGCCCGGCAACATCGTGGCCATCAAGCCCATGAAGGACGGCGTCATCGCCGACTTCAAGGTCACCGAGAAAATGCTGAACTACTTCATCCAGAAGGCGCACAACCGCAAGATGTTGGTGCATCCGCGGATTGTGATCGGCGTGCCTTCCGAAATCACGCAGGTGGAAAAGCGCGCGGTTATGGATTCCGCCTATCGCGCCAAGGCCAGCGAAGTATACCTGGTGGAGCAGGCCATGGTGGCCGCCATTGGCGCGGGCCTGCCGATTACCGAACCCAGCGGCAATATGGTGGTCGACATCGGCGGCGGCACCACCGACATCGCAGTCATCTCTCTGAGCGGCATCGTCTATTCGCGTTCCGTGCGCATGGCCGGCAACCAGATGGATGAGGCCATCATGAATTACCTGAAGCGGAAATATAACCTGCTGGTGGGTGAGCGCACCGCCGAGCAGATCAAGATGGAAATCGGCTCCGCCTATCCGCTGGACAAGCCGCTGACCATGGAAATCAAAGGCCGCAACCTGATCGAGGGCGTGCCCAAGACGATCACGGTGGACGACAGCGAAATTCGCGAATCCTTGAGCGAGTGCGTTTCGACCATCATGAATGCGATCCGCGTCGCGCTCGAACGTACCCCGCCCGAACTCTCGGCCGATATCAGCGACCGCGGCATCGTGCTCACCGGCGGAGGCGCGCTGATCAAGAACCTCGACAAGCGCATCCGCGAAGAAACCGGATTGCCGGTTTCGATCGCCGACGATCCGCTCTGCAGCGTGGTGCTCGGCACCGGCAAGATGCTATCCGACTTCAAGCTGCTCAGAAAAATTTCGATCGAGTAGATCTCCGCAGGCTTCGAGTGACGATAACAATCTCAGGACGACGGACTCACTGAGAACTGACAACTGAGAACTGAGAACTGGTGTTATGGACGTCCTCGGACGCTACCGCAACCTGATCGTGCTGGTGGGAGTGTTATTCGCCCAGGTCCTCGGCTTGGCCGTGCAGGTCAACGTCAAACGGACCACCGACAGCGAACCAACCCGCCTGATCCGCATTTGGGCGGTGGGCGCGGTCACACCTCTGGAAAGGGTGCTGGTGTGGGTCCAGACCTCCACCGGCAACGTCTGGCACAATTACTTCTACCTGCGCGGAGTGCGCGCCGAGAACCGCAACCTCAAAGCTCAAATTGAACGCATGAGTCTGGAACAGGTGCGCATGAGCCAGGACGCCGATCAGGCGCGGCGCCTGCAGGCATTGCTGGCCTTCAAGGAACAATTCATTTCCGAGACCAGGGCGGCGCAGGTTATCGGATCCAGTGGCAGCGAGCAGTCACGCTCGCTCTACATCGACAAAGGCGAAAAGGACGGCATCAAGCCCGACATGGCGGTCATCACCGCGGACGGCATCGTGGGCAAGGTGCTGCGCGTCTTCGGCTCGACCTCGCTGGTGCTCTTGATCAACGACCAGACCAGCGGAGTGGGCGCCCTGCTCGACAAAACCCGGCTGCAAGGCATCCTGCGCGGCACCCCGGCGGGTGAAGTGATGCTCGAAAAAGTAATGAGCGACGAAACCGTGCCCGCCGGAGAAATGGTTCTGACCAGCGGCGGAGATGGAATTTTTCCCAAGGGCCTGCTGGTCGGCAGGGTGACCAAGGTTGCGCCGGGCAGCGATTTGTTTCTCAGCATTCGCGTGCGCCCCGCCGCCGATCTCAGCCGGTTGGAAGAAGTGCTGGTGGTAACCAAGATTGATGAGCGGCAGGCCCTGCCCGAGCAGACCGGCGCAGCGCGCGCTGTCGATATCCTGGCCGCGCGCCTCCCCGGCGTTCCTTCCAAACCGGAGAACGCTGAGAAAGGTGACCAGCCGGGGGCTGCCGCGCCGGGAACGGACGCACCAGCCACGGTCGCACCAGCGACCACAGGCTCGGCTGCGAAGCCAAAAGCCGCGTCCCCACCAGCCTCCGCCAGCGGTGGCCCGCCCGCTGCGCGAAAAACGGCTGCGTCTTCTCCTGGTCCTGGCTCCGGAACTTCTTCGGAGCCGAGGCCAAGCGCGCCCGCTACCGATGCAGCAAAAGTTTCTCCTCAGCCCGTGAAGGCTGCGGTCGAACCGAAACCGCAACCCGCGGTCGAGGACACTCCTCACTAACGTGGCCATTACTTACACATCGGGAGAGCAGGTTGAGGTTTACCGCTTCAGTATTCCGGCGACGGTCCTGATTCCGCTGACCGCCGTCTTTCTCCAGACGTGGCTGCCTCCGCGCTTTCATTTTTTCTCCGCCTTCGATCTTCCGTTGCTGGTCACGATCGG
>Ga0074044_10001115_pt1 | contig 24692 bp, 23 predicted proteins | sample BogForMeECP23OM1_FD_94443 | JGI IMG/M metagenome (GOLD analysis project Ga0074044, IMG submission 94443) | Bog forest soil microbial communities from Calvert Island, British Columbia, Canada - Bog Forest MetaG ECP23OM1 | ecosystem: Environmental > Terrestrial > Soil > Wetlands ... | reverse complement strand
GGCGCCGGCGCTGGATGGGCGGCAGCGTAGTCGGCCTGAAGCTTGTCCCTCATCTCGATGGCCGGGCCGGTGGCTTCCTCGATCGTGCGCCACCCGCCGGAACGGTCGAGCCATTGGCCGCCTACCTTGATCCGGACAGTAACTACCTTGCCCTTCTTGCGGAAGCGTATGTCCCTGGGGTTAGCCATGGCTACCTCCCCCATTTCGGGTATTCGATCCATACCCTAACAAAGCTATGGAAGATGCTGAAATGTTCCCAAAATCCTTCCCAAAATCCTTCCCAAATACGCCGGTGTCGCCCGTTGCACTACCCCAGCGAACCCCTTGATTTGCAGCGTCTTGCAGAACACGTTCCGCCCTACGGGCATTCTCGTGAAAAAGCGCCGGCCCCCTCGTGAAAACGTGCGATCCGGCATTTTTAGCCGGTTTTCCCAATTTGGGAAACACCCATTGCCCGCCCGTGTCGCCGGTTGCGCGGCAAGAAGGAGACAGGATTTGGACAGCACGGCTCATGCGGCGAGAGACTCCTTCGCGTGATTCTTATTCCATTTGTATTTTACCAAGGCGCCAAACAAAGTGGCGCGAACTGGCCTGCGTATCTGCTGGCAGCCGTGATAGACGCGGATGCGCTTCGAATCGCGCCTTGCTAAACTCCCACATGATTCAGGGCTGACATCCGCCGCCATCGGTGTTCCACTGCTCAAATGAAACCATTCACTGGATACCCTTTTTATTCGTCTTGACATAATTCTTATCGCACTTATATTGCACAAGGGCATCCGACATCCTTTCAGCAACAGCACTGGAGTAGGTTGAGGTTGTCTTATCACAGTGCCTCCGTCATTTCGAACCGGCCCGGGTCGCGGGTCTGCGGCCCTTGACGCCGCCCTGGTGGTTCTTTTCCCACTTATATTGGACAAGCGCGTCCGACATCCGGGAGAGCCAGGATTCGTCGTTGGCCAGGCGTTCCACGTACTTGTTGGCGTAGTATTTTGTTCCGTTGGGGGGCGGCTTGCCCAGCGGTCGGAGCAAGCGGCGCCGGGTGAGCACATACACCCCCTCCACCGTGCATCCCAGTTTCCGGGCCACCTGTTCGGCCGTGAGCCGAGCAGGCCATTGTTCGATTGTTGACATCAATACCTCAATAACGACGCGACAAACCCCGCTGCCTGGGTAGGCGAGATGGCGCTACCGCTCAGCCTGCCGCCAGGGGTAGTCTGTCTAATGCGATCTAGCAGGCGGCCGGGGCGGCATTCTACTCTGTCTATAAGCGGGCAGCGTGCCCTAGAGAACCTGGGGCGGCTATAGAAGGGGCCGGTGAGGAGCAACCCGCTGGCAAACAGGGTATCTGCCAAAGTGAGCACCGGCGATTGGCAAGGCATAGACCGGAAAACTGCGCAACCTGAGCAGTCCGGTGAATTTTGCTCTTCTTTCGGGCCCTGAACCCCTCCCAGTGCCATGAAAGCGCATCCTTTGCCTTGTCCAACCAGTCCCGGTCGTCCGCCAGTTCCAGGATGTGGGCCGTGATGAACGGCCATTTTTTGCGGTTCCGTCGTTTCCCAGCTGGTTTTATCAAGCCGCGCGCCACCAGAATCTTGCCCTGATGAAGCTTCAATCCCAGCAACCAACAAACCTCCAAGAGGCAGATGTATGCCGGATAACGCGGCAAAGAAAAGAAGGCGCGGCCTTCGTTGCTCATGGTTCAGGATGAATGTGGGATCACACGTTGGGAGCCGGCGTTCAAAGCCGTGTCCAGCGCGAGCTTCAATTTGTAAATCTGCGTTCACGCGGAAAACTTTAGCGCAAAACGCACCGCAGGGAAGGCCCCTAACACCCGCTAACTGAGAAAAATAATTTACGGTTCTTTACGCCCACCGAGCCTGCAAATCTGCGTGTCAAACAATGGAGGCCGCGAAAACATCTGCCCGCCGCCGCAATCCTAAACATCGAGACCTGATCCTGCTTTAGAGGCTCTGCCCCTCTTGCCTCTTCGCTTCGGATTTGGTTTTATCCTTTGGCTCCAGGCTGTGACCATGGAATGTACTTTGATCGGCAAACTTCTTTCCATGTCGGCGAAGGTCTGACCGGGAAGCAACTTTATGTTCTTCTGCGCCCACCTCCATAACGCAGCCTTTACCTTATCTTCCACTCTTCTATCTGGGGCACGATCTTCCTCCATTTGAGCAAGATCCCAGCACCCCTTTTGCAGGCGCCTACCTCCTTTTGGCACTTCAAGGTAAGCATTCAGCGCCACGCAACGCGCGCCGGCCATGATTCCCGCTTCAATGGCCTCTTTGATATCCAGAGGCAAGCACTGCGGAAGGTTTTTACTCCTCGGGGAGCGTCTGTTGCGGTTCATCTCGTGCCCAATCGCGACAAACTTGCGCCAACCATCTGCAATCTCCTGCTGGAATTCCGGGCTGAGCTCTTGGCCTTGGAGAGTTTGGTTATAGCTCGACCCGGCGGCTTGTAGGTTGGATTCTATCACAATCAGATTCAGCAAAAGTCCATAGTGTAAGTCCTCTAGGACGCCTTTTCGTTCGTCAAATTTGCGGAGCCAGGGGTATTGGTCTTCCAGAAGCATGCGCTTCAGTGGACTGGACGAAATGACTTTTGGGCTTCGACGGAAGAGTTTCCCTGTTTTTGGCCGGCGGGTGGTCGCGGCAAACAACTGCTTGTTGAGGTGGCGGCGGTGGATGACCGAGTTGAGAAAGTTGACTATTTTAGCCTGTGTTTCAAAATCGCGCCTGATGTTCTTCGGGAAAATGTTTTGCGCATCGATGAGACGTTCTCGCAAACTACCACGCATTTTGTTCCATAAGAAGGACGACACAGGATCGGTTCTCTTAAGGAATCGTTCAGCCAATTCCTCCCAATTCAGAATATCGTCTTGGAGAATCGAGATTGAGGTGTTTTTTGGGGAGGATAGGAGTTGGTTCAGTGCTGGGTCGGTACGCAAGGCGGAGAATAGGCGGTCACATTTGGCAACGAATTCCTGCAACGAATATCCGTTATTGTAAGCACTGTCGATCCGACGGATCGTTTCCGGAGTAGGTGTTGTTATTCTGGTTCGCATAGCGCTACATTCTAAAGTCCTCGGATTTTCAAGGTCGCCTGTGGCACTTATTCCGATATCTGCGGCGAATCCAGAACTTCGCGCGGGATATGGGCTGGCTTCCCTGGCCGATCTTGAGGAAAAAGCAGTTCCCGAAGGTCAGATTCAAACCCAAGCGGGGGATCACAGAGCACGAGCACCGGCGCATCATCGGGCGTGAAATTAACCCAGAGCGCCGGGACTTTTACGAGCTTTGCTGGCTGCTTGGCGGATCCCAGGGCGACATCGCCGGTCTGACCGACGAGGACATCGACTGGAGCGACCGGCTCATCTGCTACAACCGGAAGAAAATGCTCCAGCGGATGCAGGAGAATCCCAATCTCAAGCCCCCCATGATCAAGTACGGCAAGAAGATCGAGGCAGTCCTCAAGGGGCGCCCATCCAAGGGGCCGCTGTTCCCCCAGCTCTGCACCGTGCGGTCGAGCGACCGGGCCACCGAGTTCAAGCAACGCTGTAAGGGCTTGGGCATCCAGGGCGTCACGCTTCATTCCTACCGTTACGGCTGGGCCGAACGCGCGCGCAAGGCGTATTACGGGATTCCCCCCAGACGGGCCGTGTAGGCAAGCCCATGCGTAATCGGCACCGTAAACGCGGGAAGTGGGCCAAGCCACCCCTTTTATGTCTTCCCACCATCAAAACGCCAGCAAGACCCCTGCTTTAGCTCCATTTTGCTCCCACAACTGTTATCGCAATATTTGGTGAACTCCTTAGCTTCAATGGTGTGCGGCGGGGGTGAAAGCATACCACCCTGCCATCCCGATTGCGGCGAGAACAAACCCTGCCCCCATGCAAACGCGCCAGAGATTTTCTTTCCGCTTGGAGGTGGTAACGAATCCCAGGACTTCCACTCCTGTCGCCACTCCATTGGCGAGGTGATACACCGCTACTGCGATACCGAGGAGATAAAGCTCGACGATCAGTAAATTGGCCGGGTTTGTCGTGTGCTCATCCCAAAAATGCCACTGGGCTTCGGACACGGACGCAAATGCGCGTTGCGGCTCGAACAAACCGCCGGCAGCGTAACGCCCCACCGCCGGCCAGTGCGTCATCTGATAAACCAAATGAAACCCCCATCGGTGCATCGTTGCCAGATGGAAGGACAAGAACACCAGCAAGATCACCGCCGTCACGCGTTGCAGCCAGTAACGCACGTCGCTGCCGCAATGACGTTTTTCGACGCCCAACACCAATTTCTCGCGGCGCAGGGTGCGCAATCCAAGCGTGACGTGGATGGCGAGGGGCACTAGAACCAAACCAATCTCCAAAATTGGCAGAGCAGCACCGAGTCCATGTGTGAGATTGGCCATCGTTTGAAATCGAGCAGGCCAAAGACCGAGGGCGTTGACGGTGAGATGCAGCAGAAGGAACATGCCGAGAATGAATCCAGTGATGGCGAGATAATGGCGCGGGCAGATATGGCCGCCGCACGCGCAGCCGTCCTCTTGTTTCGGCGTGGAAAAATCCAGCGACAACAATTCACGGGGCGCAAGATTTGGGTTATGCCGGGAATGGCAACTGCCGCCGCATTGACAGCCATCGCGCAGCGGAAGTTTTTTAGGTCCGATCATGCCTTGGCCGCCTTTCTACCGCAGGTGCAATTTGGGCGGGCTGGGCCAGTGTGATGCGACTGCACAACCGTCGCGCCGATTTGCAGCCCCGGTTGGCCCCATTTCCAATCGCCGCCATCTGGCCCACCCGTAAGCGCGAGTATTTCCCCGAGTTTCTTCGGGTTTGCAGCCAGCGGCGCCTCAAATGCTGCCGCGAAATCAGCCTTCGATTCATCCAATTCCTGGTCGAACAGGACGTTGAAATCCAGCGCCAGATTAGTGCTGGTGTAGCGGCAACTGCCATGAAGGCGCGTCAGTTCGTAAAGACAAACGGTTGTCGCGTCACGGCCGGCGGCATCGAACAGCACTCCGAGATTTTCACCAGCGACGCCAGCAAGGCTGAGCAGTCCAGCGACATCCAATTTCCAACTCGTGCTTTGGTCGGGCGGCAACGATTTTACATGACGGGCAATCAATCCGTCCGACCCGCCCAGTTTCAGCGGTTTAATTCGTTCGTAATGGATGTTTGTTCCGATAGCGGTTTTCTTATAAATGAGGAAGGCCATAGTTTTTATTCAGGTTTGCCACCAGAGATTTGAGTTCGTCGTCAGTCACTGAATCATTGCGGCTGGTAGCCGTCCGCCGTATTTCTTCCAGCAACTCGACCTGCAATTCCGCCGACAGGCACAAATTGAGTTGTTGCAGTCGGTGCTGAAGCAGGCCGCCACCCGAGTGGCGGCCAAGTTCCATGACGGTTGGGGCATGGCCGACTTCCTCGGCGGCAAAGGGCTCGTAAGTTTCGCGATCGAAGAGCAGCCCTCGGCAATGAATGCCGGTTTCGTGTCGAAACACCGTTTCTCCCACCACCGGCTTATCCGGGTTTAGGGGACGTCCGGAAGCGCGCGCGACCAATTCACTCAATCCGCCAAGCTGGCGCGTCTCCACCCCACAATTCGCTTTCAGAGTCAGCCGCGCGGCCATGACCACTTCCTCCAGCGGAGCGTTGCCGGCCCGTTCGCCCAAGCCATTGACCGTGACGCTGGCACAGTCCGCTCCGGAAGCGAGCGCGGCGATGGTATTTGCGGTCGCCATGCCCAAGTCGTTGTGCCCGTGAAATTCCAGACTCAACTCCGGCGCGGCCGCGCGCAGGGCGCCGATGAGGTCGCAGGTCTGCAGCGGATTCAAAATGCCGACCGTGTCCGCGATGCGTAATCGTATAAGCCCGGCCTCCTTTGCGGCCTGCGCGAATTCAATCAGGAACGTCCGGTCAGCGCGCGAGGCATCCTGCGCGCCAACGGATAGAAATTGGAACGTGCCACGAAATTCGGCGGCCAGTTCCGCCAGAGTCCGGAAAACCCAATCGCGATCCTTCTTCCAAGCGCGCAAGTGAAGGTCCGACACCGGCAGTGAAAAATGCGCTCCGTGAACATGGCAACGGGCTGCGGCAAGAAGGTCGGTCTCTTTGGCCCGGCACCAGGTGGTCAGACGCAGGGGCAGGCCGAGGTCACACACAGCATTGATGTCGTCAACCTCGCTCTGCCCCATCGCCGGAATGCCGATTTCGATCTCAGGCACGCCGGCGCGGGCCAGAGCGGCCGCGATATCTTTTTTCTCCTGGCATGAAAAGGCCACGCCGGCAGCCTGTTCGCCGTCGCGCAAGGTGGTGTCGATGAGGTGAATCTTGTTCACGGTCAGACAAACAAGGTCGCTGGTGGCAGGCCGGATTTTTCCTCCAAGCTATCCAGGATCGCCTCCGCGGTTTCGATGGTGGCTTTTTTATACCAAATGTTTTCGGGATAAACGACCATCACCGGGCCGCTGTCGCAGATGTTCATGCAGCCGGTGCTGGAGACCATGACGTCGTCCAGACCTCGATCTTGCACTTCCATCGTGAGATGTTGGAGCAGGTGGGAGGATTCCTTTTTATGGCAGACACCGGCCGCACCGGTAGGACGATAACTGCCGCAGACAAATATGTGATGATTGGGTTTGCTCATAATTTATTCCAGTTTGTTAATGGAGGGTTGATGGAGAAATCATTGGTTCAGCTTTCGATGGAATCGCCGTTCAGAATTTTCGCCAGGTGCCGGTCGAGGTTCAGCATGGCGCCGGCACAAGTGGCCTCGCGGGTTTTGACCAGGAGTTTGTCCGACCAGGCTTCCTCTTCGACCTGCTCGCTGATGAACCAGTGGAGCAGCACTTGCGCGGGGTAATCCTTCTCGCCAAGCGCCGTTTCGTAGGCGGCGTGGATGCCAGCGGTGTTGGCACGTTCAAAGTCATAAGCAGCCTGCGCCACTTCAACGACGTCCTTAAAATCCACCTTCGGGGCAGCCATCGCACCGATGGTCGGGACCACATCACGGTCGGCGAGATGCTTCAGAATTTTACCGGCGTGGCTCTGTTCCTCCTCTGCCTGCTGATGGAAGAATTTAGCAAAACCGCCGTGATGATGCACATCGCACCAGTAGGCCATCGCGAGATAAGCCTGTGCGGCCAGCAATTCGTGGTTGGCCTGTTTTTCCAATGCAGTGATCAGTTTGGGAGACATGTTTTTGATTTGGTTCAATGGTTGTTTAGCCGCAGCCCGTGCCTGTGCCCTTGCAGGTCACGCCTGCGCCGCAACCAGTGAATCGGCGTTTCATCGCGGCGGGGATCGGCTTGTCCGCGTAAACCGCGCGCAAGCCCTCGTCAATCAAGCCCTCCATTTCCGTCACCCGCAGGCCGTGCTGGGTAAGAATCTTCATCGGGGTCGGTCCGGCGGCGTTGACGAGCAGCGCGCGGCAATCTTTCAAAGTGACGGCCAGTTCGGCCCAGCGCGCATCGCCCCCGCCCGTGGGTGGCGCAGGGCGAATTTCCTTCAGATGAAAGCTTCCCGGAGTTTCCGCGTTCTGTCCATAAACCAGAAACCGTTCCGCTTCGCCGAGATGCTGGTTAACCAGCGCGCCTTCCATAGTAGCCACGGCGACGAATGGCCGCACGTCGTTCTCCGCCGGATTTAAACTGGCATTCGCATAGTATTTCAGCGCGTCGTGCTGGGCGGTTGTCATGTTTTCGCCGATAAAACCGACCGCGTCGGCACGGCAACGGGCGCAGTGCGTCATTTGCGGCAGCAACTGTCCGCACTGCAAACGCAGACGGGCGGTGGTCATCGCGTCCGGCGGGGGAACGTCCTCGAAGGCCGCGCCTTTGACGGGCACTAACGGCATTAGATTCATGATGTCCGCGCCGAGTCCGGCAACTTTCTTAGCGACGTCGGGGATGTGATCATCGTTCACGCCCGGCATAATGATCGTGTTCACCTTCACCGTAATTCCGCGCGCCTTGAGTTTGACGAGAGCCTCCATTTGGCGCGCACACAACGCCGTAGCCGCTTCCGCCCCGCGCAACGGACGCTTGCCGTCGCGCACCCAGGAATAAATTTCGGCGCCGATTTCCGGATCGATCGCGTTAATGGTCAGCGTGAGGTGGCTAACCTGTAATGCGGCCATCTCATCCACGTAAGGCGCGACGTTCAATCCGTTCGTCGCAACGCATAAAATCATTTTCGGAAAATGCTTTCGCGTCAGCCGCAGCGTTTCCATCGTCTCCTCGGGATTGGCAAACGGATCGCCCGGTCCGGCGATGCCCATGACCGAAATTTCTGGCCGCCTCGCCACCACATCGCTCAGATACGCGAGCGCCTGTTGAGGCGTTAGCACCGTGCTCGTGACCCCAGGACGACTTTCGTTCATGCAATCGTATTTGCGGTTGCAGAAATTGCACTGGACGTTGCAGCGCGGCGCGACCGGTAGATGCACACGCCCATATTTTTTATGGGAGTCCTTGCTGAAACACGGATGGTTGCTGAAATCAATTGGCGTGACGTTTGGTGCGCCGCAAGTTGGTTCAAGAGGTGAGGTCATAGATAGCTGTATCCGACGGGTGACTTTTCCTGTTTTACTTCGAGCAACGCGTTGATGATGCGGTCGTAGAGTTCCAGCGCACCGCGATAGCCCAGATGCAGCACGCGCTGGCCGCCTATGCGGTCGTGAATGGGAAAGCCGACGCGAATAAGTGGCACTTTCAACTTGCGCGCGATCAAATAGCCCTTGCTGCTGCCGATGAAAAAATCCGGTTTCAATGCTTGCGCAGCCTCGGCGATCTCGGCAAAATCAAAACCTTCTTTCACGAGTGTCTCTTCAGGCAATCCCGGGGCGGCTTCGCGCAGGCATTTCTCAAATTGTTTACTGCGCCCACCGCTGGCGCATAGGACTGGCGTCACGCCGATTTCGCACAACAACGCGGTCAGACCGACGACCAAATCTTCGTCGCCGAAAACGACGGCGCGTTTTTCAAAGGCGTATTTGTGGCCGTCAATCATGCTGTCGACGAGCCGGCCGCGTTCGCACTGATATTTCAGTGGAATTTCGCCACCGGCGATTTCGGCGAGCGTGTTGAAGAAGGCGTCGGTCTCGCGGATGCCCATGGGCAGGCCGAGCAATCGGCGCGAAACGGACAATTTACTCTGCAGCACTGTGCCAGCCGTTTTAGTTCCTTCGAGGACGCGGCCAAATTCAATCGCATTTTGCGCCGAACCGAGCGTGCGGATGGCGGCCACAGAGGTGCCACCGGACTGCAATTTTTCATATACCGACCACGTCGCGCCGTCCATCGTCTCCGAATAATCCGGCAACAGCGTGAGCGGCAGGCCGAAGTCCGCAAAGATTTCCTTCAAATGCCTAAGGTCAGCGGCCGAAACCATACCGGGGAACAGCGCCACGTTCTTGGATTTTTCACCGGCGACCGCCAGTTGTTCCACCAGTTCGCGCACAGCGGAATGAAAGCCGTCTATATGAGTGCCGCGATAACTTGCGGTCGAAACGTGGATGATGGGCGCGGAGGCGTCTTTACCGTGCTTCTCTTTTAGTTGGTAAATCAGTTGCCCCATGTCTTCGCCGATGGTTTCGGCCAGACACGTCGTGGCGGCGCCAATGAGCTGCGGCTGGTATTGGCGCGTGATGTTCATCGCGGCTTGTGAAAAATTCTTGCTACCACCAAAGATCGCGCTGTCCTCGTGGAAGTTCGACGACGCAATATCAATCGGCTCGCGAAAATGGCTGATGAGGTAGCGGCGGATGTAAGTCGAGCAGCCCTGTCCCCCGTGCAAAAGCGGGATGCAACCCTCGACGCCGCGGAAGGCCAGGCATGCGCCCAACGGCGTGCAGAGCTTGCAGGCGTTGCGCGTGGAGGTGAAATGCTTCGACTGGGGTTCTTCCGCATCGTCCTCCACAAGCAGAATCGGAAGGACTGGACTCGGTCGGGAAGCAACGGGGCAACTATCCAGCCCCTGACAATCTGCCGGACTTCCGCAAGTGGCAGGGCAACTCGTCGTTTCCTGCCACGATTCCTGGATGTCAGTTTTCAACACAGCAACTAGTCCCTATGCAATTTAAATGCCAACTCACTTTGGAATGGTCTTTCTCCTATAAATGGCCGCAAACCCCTCGTAAAACCCTGCGCATTTCATTTTCTTGGCCTTCCCTGGCTAATTCCGGCGTCGTGCGAATCCGACATTTGCGTAGGTTTCAGAAACGGAAACCACCTAAACGTAAGATTGTGCTCCGGGAAATCGAGCGGCGTCGGCCAACGGAAGAATTCCAGGAAGATGCGGCAATCTCTGGCAGACAAAGAGGCTGTGAGCTACAGAGCAGCGCTCTGTTGGAACGGGGTTCCCCGGTTCGTTCTACGCGGCGCAAACTGCCAGACCGGACTGGCGACGCTGGCATAGACTTCCTTGGCGAAATTCAACATGCCGATATAGCCGGCCAGTGGTTCTTTGCGTTCGTGGTTGTGATCGCAGAAACCAATGCCGAGCTTGTAGGCGATTGGACGCTCCTTCACGCCTCCGATGAACAGGTCCACATCCTTTTCGAGACAAAACTTGGCGAGTTCCAGCGGATTAGCGTCATCGACTATGATCGTGCCGGGATCGGCCATTTCCTGAAGTTGTTTGTAATCCTCCTTGTCGCCGGTCTGCGAACCGACAATCGTGGTCTCCATGCCGATCAAGCGCAAGGCGCGCATCAGCGAAAACGCCTTGAACGAACCGCCAACGTAAATTGCCGCCTTTTTCCCGATGAGCTTCTGTTTGTAGCGTAGGAGTTGGGGATAAATGGCCGCCACCTCGTCCCGCACGAGGTTTTGCGCGCGGGCCAAGATCTCCGGCGCGTCTGGGAAATGTTTGGCGGCCTCATAAAGCGCCGCGCTCACATCCTCGATGCCGAAGTAGGAGACGCGCTTGAAGGGGATGCCGTAATCGCGCTCCATCATTTTCGCAAGGCTAGTCATCGAACCGGAGCATTGGACGAGATTCAATTTCGCCCCGTGGGCGCGGCGGATGTCCTCGATGCGCGAATCGCCGGTGATGCACGCGACGACCTCGATGCCCATGCGCTTGTAGTAGTCGCGCAGAATCCAGGTTTCTCCGGCCAGATTGAATTCGCCTAGAATGTTGATGCTGTGCGGGCTGATATTCGAGGTGTCGCCCGTGCCAATGAGTTTGTAAAGCGCGTCGCATGCGGCGCGATAGCCGTCCTTTTTGGTGCCCTTGAAACCCTCGGAATGAACGCCGAGAACGGGAATGCCGGTCTTCTCAGAAACCCGCTTGCAGACGGCGCTCACGTCATCCCCGATCAAGCCGACGATGCACGTCGAATATACAAACGCGGCCTTGGGCGAATGATGAGCGATAAGTTCGAGCAGCGCGGCTTCGAGTTTCTTCTCGCCGCCGAAAACCACGTCCAACTCTTGGAGGTCGGTGGAAAAACTGTGGCGATGCAGTTCCGGGCCGCTGGACAGTGCGCCGCGAATGTCCCAGGTGTAAGCCGCGCAGCCAATCGGCCCATGCACAATGTGCAGGGCGTCCGTAATCGGATACAGCACGACACGCGAGCCGCAGAAGACACAGGCGCGCTGGCTGACCGAACCGGCGAGGCTCGCCTTGTCGCAGGCCATTTCGGCAGGCTCGCCGCCAGTTTGGAAGACCTGTTTTTCACGGCCTGGAAGAAGTTCAATCACGCCGCCACCTTGACAGTTGCGTTCACCAGCTTGCGAACCTGTTGTCCGTTCATCCGCAGCAGCGCCCATTCGTCCATCACTTTTGCGCCGATGCTGCGGTAAAAGCGGAAGGCGTTCTCGTTCCAGCGCAATGCAATCCATTCAAATCGTCCGCCGCCGGCCTTCCCGTCCATGGTGGCGACGCGTTCCAGCAGCGCGCGACCAAGACCGCGCTTTCGGAATTCCGGGCGGACATAAAGGTCGTCCAAAAAAACTCCAGCCTGGCCGACGAAAGTGGAAAACGTCCGGTAATAAACCGCGTAGCCGGCGACGCGTCCGTCCACGCGCGCCATCAATGCCCGGGCGACGGGGCGTTCACCAAACAGCGCCTCACGCAACGAACCGGCGGTGATTTCCACTTCGTGGGCTAGATGCTCAAACTCCGCCAACTCGTAGATCATGGCCAGGAGGATCGGCACGTCCAATTCGGTGGCGGAGTTGATGGTGAACGGGATCATTTCATCTCTTATTGGATGAGCTCGAAGTTTTCCTCGGGGCAGACGCGGTCTTTGTGGTCGAGCAACGCGTCGTTCATTTTTTCCATGAGGCGCAACGCGCCCATGTAACCGACGCTGGGGAAGTAGCGGTGGCCCATGCGGTCGAGCACCGGGAAACCGAAGCGCACGAATGGAATATTTTCAGCCCGCGCGATGTATTTGGCGTAGGTGTTGCCGATGATGAGGTCCACCGGCCCGTTCTTGATCCATTGGTGCAGCGCGAACATGTCGGTGTTCTGCTTCACAATGGCGTCGGGCGCCTGCTCGGCGAGAATCTCCTTCAGGCGGGTCTCGAAATGATTCCCGGAAGAACCCGTGATGACGTAGGTGGGCTTCATGTCCAACTCGACGAGAAACCGTGTTAGGGCGATGACGTGGTCGGGATCGCCGACGATCGCCACCCGCTTGCCGTGGAAATACTGGTGCATGTCGCTCATGGCGTCCAGGAGGCGGCCGCGTTCCTCGCCGATGGTGGCGGGCACGTCCACGCCGCCGTGGTTGCGAAGCGCGTGGATGAAAAGATCGGTATTGGTGAGTCCGTAAGGAAGTTCCAAGAGCGCGCAGGGGACGTTGCATTTCTCGTCCAGTGCGGTCGCCGCCGGGTGCGAGGCGAAATGGCCTAGGGCAATTGTGCCGACGCTGTCGCCGGCGGATTTGATTTCCGCCACCGTCGCGCCGCCGCTCGGAAACATCCGGTAACGACCGTCCTGAGGCAGGTCCAGCACCCCGCTGGTGTCCGGGAACATGATGGTCTTAACGCCCATCTCCTTGATGATGCGTTTCAGTTCACGCATGTCCGCAGGGTCTATGAAACCGGGAATGACATTCAGTTGCGCGTCATCTTTCAATTGCGCTTCCGTTTTGCCGCTGGATTCGGACAGGTAGCGCACCATGCCAGTGACCATGCTGGCAAAACCGGTGACGTGTGAACCGATGAAGCTCGGCGTGTTGGCGTGGATGACCACCTTTCCCGCAGGAATGATGCCTTCCTCGGTCGCCTTTTTGATCATCATGGGAATGTCATCGCCGATGACCTCGGACAAACAGGTCGTGTGGACCGCGACCACTTTCGGATTATAGATGGTGAAGATGTTGGACAGGGCCTGCGTCATGTTGGCCAGGCCGCCGAACACGGATGCGCCTTCGGTGAAGGAGCTACTCGTGGCGACCACCGGCTCCTTAAAATGGCGCGTGAGATGGCTGCGGTGATACGCGCAGCAGCCTTGGGACCCGTGACTGTGCGGCATGCACCCGTTGATGCCGAGAGCAGCATACATCGCGCCGATGGGCTGGCAGGTTTTCGCGGGATTGATGCGAAGCGCCTCGCGCGGTTTGATTTCAGCAGTGGTTCCGTCGAGCATAATTTTTTCGGGTTGATGGTTAAATGGCTTCTTCGGCGGGCGCGGCGGGTTTGCGCCAGGTTTTGGCTTCGCTTCTCTTCGCGTCTTTCACTTTGGAAGCGTGAACAAGTTCCGCGGCAGATTGAGGGTCTTTTTCCCATGGCGGCGTGATGAATTTCCAGACTTTGGTGGTCAGCATCCGGTCCACTTCGCGATAAAAATTGATGGCGCCGCCGAACGCCGCATACGGGCCGCTGTAGTCGTAACTGTGCAGTTGCTTGCACGGCACGCCCATCTTTTCAATGACGAACTTGTCCTTGATGCCGGAGCCGATGATGTCCGGCTTGTAAATCTCGATGAGCTTTTCCATCTCGTGATGACTGATATCGTCGATAACGAGCGTGCTTTTCTTCATCTCGGCCATCATTCCTTCGTAATCCTTGAAGCTGAACCCGCCAGCCTTCAGCGCCTCGATTTGCTCTGGCGTCTTGCTCGGTTTGAAGCGCAAGGGATCAGCCTCGACCTTCAGTTCCTCGATGTTCCGACTGTCGGCGTCCACCTTGATCGTCGGCAAAACTTTCCGGCCTTCGTAATCGTCGCGGTGGGCAAACTCATAACCGGCGGAAACGATTTCCATGCCGAGGTCGCGGAACAAATCCTGGTAATGATGCGCCCGCGAGCCGCCGACAAACAGAGCGGCTTTCTTGCCCTGATGCCTGGCCTTGATTTCCTCGCGCACCGGCCGCAAGGCAATCATTTCCTGCGCGATGACTTCCTCGACGCGGTCTGTCAGTTTTTTGCTGTCGAAGAATTTCGCGATCTTGCGGAGCGTTTTCGCCGTGGCTTCCGCGCCGATGAAATTGATCTTGATCCACGGAATGCCGAACTTTTTCTCCATCATTTCCGCGATGTAGTTGATCGAGCGGTGGCACATGACGCCGTTGAGCATGACGGTGTGCGACTTTTTCACCTGGTCATAACTCACGTCGCCACTCAACGTCGCCGTGACGTGGATGCCGCACTTGCGCAGCAGCGCGTCAATCTCCCACGCGTCGCCGCCGATGTTGTATTCGCCGAGGATGTTCATGTTGAACTCCGCCTCGTCCGCCTTGTCGTCCAGGCCGATGATGTGTTTGAACACGCCGTTGTTGGCGATGTGATGGCCGGCGGACTGGCTCACGCCCTTGTAACCTTCGCAACTGAAGGCCATGACGTTGATGCCGAGTTCCTCCTTCATCTGCTTGGCCACCGTGTGAACGTCGTCGCCGATGAGCCCGACCGGACAGGTGGAGAGAATGGCAATCGCCTTGGGCTTGAAAATTTCGTAAGCCTCGCGGATGGCCTGCATCAATTTTTTTTCACCGCCGAAAATGATCTGGTCCTCCTGCATGTCCGTGCTCATGCTGTATTGCAGATAATTCGTGGAGCCTTCCGGCGGGCGCACCAGGTTGCGGCGAGAGAGCCAGGCGTAAAAGCCGCAGCCGACCGGGCCGTGGGTGATCTGGAGCAGATCGTATATCGGCCCCATCACGACACCGCGGCAGCCGGCATAGGTGCAGCCGCGCTGCGTGATGATGCCGGGAATGGTGCGGGAGTTCGCCGCGATTTCCGGCGGTGCGTCCGGCTCGTTGAGGATGATCTGCTTGGCGCGCTTCTTCGCGGTCTTGGCGGGATAAATCTTCAACATCTCCGCCTTTGCCGCTGCCGGATCGGGCACGGTCAATGTATCGGTCGGTTCGGACATAAATGTTTCTTTCTTGTGGGTTATTTACTGCGCCAGCCCAAGTTCGCTACAGTTGCCTGTGGTTTAGTTGTAGAGTCCGAATTCCATCAACAGCTTTTCGAGCGCGGGAATGGCGAGCGGTTTGGGAATGACGAGCTTTTCATTTACGTCAATCGCCTTCGCCAGGGTGCGGTATTCATCGGCCTGGCCGCATTGCGGATTCCATTCGATGACCGTTTTACGGTTGATTTCGGCGCGTTGCACGTCGTTGTCGCGCGGGACGAAATGAATCATGTGCGTGCCGAGCAATTTGGCGAACTGTTCGATCATTTCCTTCTCGTTGTCCACCTTGCGGCTGTTGCAGATGATGCCGGCGAGCCGGACCTTGCCATTGGTGGCGAACTTCAGGATGCCTTTGCAAATGTTGTTCGCGGCATACATCGCCATCATTTCACCGGAGCAAACGATGTAAATCTCCTCGGCCTTGCCGTCGCGGATCGGCATGGCGAATCCGCCGCACACCACGTCGCCCAGCACGTCGTAAAAGACATAATCGAGGTTCTCGCTGGCGTCGTAGGCGCCGAGCTGTTCGAGCATGTTGATAGAAGTGATAATGCCGCGTCCCGCGCAGCCGACGCCTGGCTCCGGGCCGCCGGACTCGACGCACAAGGTGTTGCAGAACCCGCCGTTCCGGATGTCCGCCAGTTCCACGTCCTCGCCTTCTTCACGGAGCGTGTCCAGCACACTGCGTTGCGACAAACCGCCGAGCAGCAGGCGCGTGGAGTCGGCCTTTGGATCACAGCCGACCACCATGACTTTCTTGCCCATCTCGGCCAGGCCGGCGACCGTGTTTTGCGTGGTGGTTGATTTTCCGATTCCGCCTTTTCCGTAGATTGCAATTTTTCTCATAATAGATTTCCAATTTAAATTTTGGTCCGGTTAAAGCCTCTGCTCGGCACGAGTGGTCTCTAGCACTCGCCATGCCAACGGAAAATCACCTCTGCCTCCGGCGCCTTGAATCGAGAATCCCATAGAGGATTATGCCGAGAATAAATTTGTCCAGGGTGCTTCCAAAAAACGGAGGCACGCAGCAAAGGCTACATTTGCGTAGGAACGCCGCTGGGAACCTACGTGGATGTAACCTTGGGTGCGCGGCGCCCTCCAACTGCGGTCAGCCAAGCAGTTTGCGCACGTTGTAGTAGCCGCCGAGGACGAGATATTCGGATTCTCCAGAAAGAAGCGACTGGGGCAGCAGTCCGCTGAAGAAGATGATTTTCGCAAGCGGCACTTTCACTTCCCAGGCGCTGGAGCCAAACTCCCAGGCCACCTCCGGGTCTGACGTGAACGAACTCAAGTTGTTGAGCTGCACCAGCGCGGTGCGCTGGGAGGTGGCTTCGCCTCCATTGTTCTCGTGGTGAATGGTGTATTCCTCGGGGTCGTGCGTGCCGCGATAAAGGGTTTTCCAGCGTTCACCCGGAAAACGGCGACGCAGTTCGTCCTGGCAGAAGGTGTAGAGGAGGTCGATCTGCATCACGACGCCGGTGGATTTGGCCGCGCCTCGCATCCGGTCCATCAAAAAAGCTTCCTGGGCGGCGGGATTGTCCGCCAGACGCCCGTTATGGTAGGTGGCCAGAATGCCAAAGCGGCTTTCCACCCAAGCTTTGAGAACAGCGCCCGCTTGTTGGTTGCTGTCGGCGCCCCAGGCCCGCAGCAAATGCACGTAGCTGTAAACGGATTTTAGTTTTCCGCGTCGCTCGACCTTTTCGTGGAGGCCGAATTTGACGCTGACGTAGTCATGAAACAGGCGGCTGCGTTCCCCGGACTCGGCCGTTCCTTCCAGACGGCGAAATATCCCAGCGTCAATGCTCCGGGCACCGTCAATTTCAATGGGGAGCGGGTTGGCCTGAAATTCTTCGGAGCCGATGATCCACGGCGAGAGATTGCAGCGGTTGAGCGAGCAGGATGAGCGCGATTGGTCTTCGGCGATGTTCTGATGATACAGATTTTCCGGCGGGCGCATGGAAGGATGAGATAAAACAAGTGGCTGACTGTCGAGTGTTATTTCACAGGCGAGGAAAGGTTGAGAAGTTGTGGGGTTTGTCTATAAATGGCCGCGGTGATGTTGGGGTCGAGCTTTTCCAGCCAGCGGGCGGGGATGCCTTGAACGCCGTAGAGCGCCCCGGCAAGCTGTCCGGCCAGCGCGCCGGTGGTGTCGGCGTCGCCGCCCCGGTTGACCACCTGCACCAGGCAATCTTCAAAACTTCCGGTGTTGAAAAAACCATCAAAAACCGTTTGAACGGTGTCCACGATGTAGCCGCTGGTGTTGCCGGGCCAGGGCTTGAAACGGAAGACGGGATTTCGCGTGATCAGGTCGGCCGCGATTTGATCGCAGGCAGCCTGTTCCCCTTCAAGCAAGAGCCGCCGTGTCATGCAAGCAATCGCAGCAGCGGCGGCGTCGGATTCCGGATGGTTATGGGTGAGGTGCGCCTGCTCAAGGCTCCGTTGGATGAGGACGGCCTCGCTTTCCAGCGAGACAAACACGGCGGGAAGATTGCGCATGACGGCTCCATTCCCACCATCTCCTTCGGCGGGCGGGGCACAAAAACTTCTGTTGGAAAGATAGCGGCTGATGCCCCGGCGACAGGTGTTGCCGATGTCAACAGGCTCGCTTCGCATCCAAGCGGCAAAGGCGTCGGCAATGGCTCGCAAGTTCCAGCCGTTGCTGGCGATCAAGGCAGAGCTGAGGGCGAGGGTCATTTCGGTGTCATCAGTGACCTGCCCCGGCTTTAGGTGGAGCCAGCCGCCGCCAATTATTTGGTTGTGGATTTTGAACTGCGCAACAATTTCCTGCGCCGTCATAAATTCGACAGTCGCCCCCAAAGCATCGCCGACAGCCACACCGAGAAAGGCGCCCAAGGCGCGATCCAACAGCAGAGGATTCGGCTGTGAACGGGATTGTTGGCCTTTGGAGACGATCATGGTGGGTTTATTCAACGTGCAATCAAGTGGATGTGCGGTGCTTTTACAAGAGCGACTACGGGATGGCCAGGCTTCAAGGCCAGTTCCTCGCAAGCCTGTTTGGTCAATAGTGCGGCCAGAGTGAAACCGCAATCCAATTCGGCCCGCATGTGAGGGCCTTCGGGGGTTACGGACAGGACGAGAGCGGGCAGTTGATTTCGGGCGCTAGTCGGACTGTTCCCCTTTGCAAGCAAGATAACATCTTCGGCTCGTATGCAAACATAAACCTCGCCGGTATCCGGCGAGAGAGAATGCGCCATGGCGGTAAGCATGGTCGAGCCGACCGCCACACTTACAAGCCCGTCAGCAGTTTGCACGATGCGCCCCGGTTGGATGGTCTCGACAGTGAGCAGGCCAGCGACCGCAAGGTTTGCTGGCCGGCTGAACACTTCCCGCACCGAACCAGTTTGCGCGATCTTGCCGCTGACCAACACTACCATCTCATCGGCCAGGGCCAGCGTTTCAAAGCGGTCGTGCGTCACATATAGCATGGGAACGCGGAACTCGTCGCGGATGCGGGCGAAATAGGGGATGATCCGCATCTTCAGCTTTGCGTCGAGGCTCGCCAGCGGTTCGTCCAGCAACAGCAGGCGCGGCGACGCAAGCAAAGCCCGCGCCAGGGCGACGCGCTGCTTTTCTCCACCCGACAGCTCGGTCACACCCCGTTGGATGAGCGGTTGGATTTCCAAAACTTCCGTGACACGCTCAAATGTGAATAGATGGCTTGTTTCCCGCCCGGACCTGTTGCCGTAAAGCAGATTCTGACGCACGGACAAATGAGGGAACAGGGCCAACTCCTGCGGGACATATCCAATGCCCCGTTGGCGAACCGGGACAAACACGCCTTCTGCCGTGTCGGTCAGCACCCGGTCGCCGAGCTGGATGAAGGCGGACTTGGCGCGGCGCAGTCCAGCCACGAGTTCGAGCAATGAAGTCTTGCCTGAGCCGGACGGACCGAAGATGGCGGTGACGCGACCGTGGATTTCCACTTCCACCTCAAGCGTAAATGGGGCGAGCGGCAGGGAAATGTTTTTGAGAACCAGACTCATGTCACCGCTTTCCACGCTGCATCAGCCGCAAGTTGAGCCACACCGCGGCAAACGCCAGAGTCAGCGAAATGCCAACCAGGGTCCAAGCCTGGCTGTCTTCGCCAACTTGCACGAGTTGGTAAATATCGGTGGATAACGTGGTGGTGACGCCAGGTATATTGCCGGCTACCATGATCGTCGCGCCGAATTCACCCAGCGCGCGCGCGAAAGCCAGCACGATTCCCGCAAGAATGCCGCGTTTCGCCAACGGCAAAGTGATGGTGAAAAATACACGCCATTCGCCCGCGCCAAGTGTGCGCGCGATTTGCTCCAGAGCCGGATTGACCTCCTCAATGGCCGAACGTGCCGTCCACACGAGCAGGGGAAACGACATCACCGCCAGCGCTAGTGTCACTGCGCGCCAGGTGAATACGACGTCAAAATGAAATTCCGAATAAAGCCAGTGCCCGACAGGTCCACGCCTTCCAAACAGTTTCAGCAAGACTAGCCCGGTCACTACCGGCGGAAGGACGAGCGGCAACGCGACAAATGTTTCCACCAGCGCCTTGCCGCGCCAGCGGAGCCGCGCGAGACACCATGCCAGAGCCACGCCGACGGGCAAAATCAACGCCGTGCTCAATACGGCCATTTCCACCGTGAACGCGACGATATGCCGTTCGGCTGCGGTCACGATACGAGAGGGGGGCTTGACGCGGCATTAATCATCCACGCCAACCAAGACGCTGGAGGCTTTGATGATGGCATAGGCGGTCTGGCCCCTTTTCAGCTTCAAGGCTGCGGAACTTCCTGCCGTGATGGTCGAAACAATTTCGATTCCTGGAGCGATTTCCAGGACGACGAGGCTGCTAATGGGGCCTGTCTTGAGGCTCTTTACTTTGCCTTTGAGAACATTGCGGGCGCTCAGTTTCATTATTTTCCTTTCGTTTGCACCGGCCATTTGCCGGCGCGTCAGTATATCACTTCGCGACGGCGGATAACACAACAAACCCGTGTCGGCTAAACACCGCCCCAGCTTCACTGCCGGCCAGATAATCCAAGAATTTCCTCGCGGCTTCCGGTTGTGGTGCGTCCTTCACGAGCGCAACCGGATAGGTAATTTTCGGTCCGTCGCCGACCGGCACCTCGAAAACCACCCTCACTTTTTTGGAAATCGCTGCATCCGTTTTATATACCAAGCCAGCGTCCACGTTGCCGGATTCCACTGCGGCCAGCACGGCGCGGACATTCTCGCAAGGGACAACCTTCGGTTCGATCCCCGGCCACAAACCGGATTTTTCGAGATAAACTATTGCGTAGGTCCCTGCGGGAACCGTCTTAGGGTCGCCGAGCGCGACGCGCTTGACGGTGGCGTTGGTCAAGTCGCCTGGCGACTGGACCGAGGCGTTGTCCGAGGCGGTGACGATCACGAGCGAATTGGCAAGAAGATTTGTGCGTGTTCCCTTCACGAGCAATCCCTTCGCTTCCAAAGCATCGGCCCTGGCCTGATCCGCGGAAAGAAAGAGGTCGACGGGAGCGCCTTCCTCAATTTGTCGCGCGAGCACGCCGGACGCGGCGAAGTTGAAAACAATTCTCGTGCCGGATTGCTTTTCGTAGGCCCCCGCGATTTCCTGGAGCGAGTCCGTCAGGCTCGCGGCGGCGAACACCGTGACATGCGCGGCCGGGCTCGCGGCTTGCAGGCAACGCAAGAGCGCCACGCTGGCGAGGATGAAAGCAATCAGTCGTTTCATTTACATATGGATTGCCGCGTTTTGATCAAAAGGGCAATCTCGCGGTCAATATGAAGCTGTTTTCATAGGTGGGTTTGCTTGTCACGGCGACTTGGTAGCCGAGACCGATGGACAGGGCCAGGCGTTGCCAAATCGGGAATCGGCCCAAAATTATTCCGGGGGTTAGGAATAGCTGCTCTTTCCCCTCATGCTCGCCGTTTGGGTAGTAGGTGTAGTTGGCTTCGACTTCCGGCCAAAACACTTTCCCCACCTTGTATTGCAGCGTCGTATTGAAGGCTACTGGCGTTCCTGGACCTGTCGGATCAACGCCGCGATCCGTGGGCAGCGAGACACCCAGTGTGCTTTGGATGTCAAAATCACCCCAGCCTTTGCCACCGGCGATGGTCGGGGTGAAAGTGTAACGCCCTTTGGTGTTGGCCGCGTCTCCGGTCGGCGCCGTCACTCCAAAAAAAGTGGTGAGGATATAATTGCCGTTTTGTTCATTGGCGGACATCCATCGGTATTTCACCAGGAAGTTGTCATCGGCCCATCCATCCTGGTCATTCGGGTTTTTGTGGGACTGCCAGGCCGGCACACCGAGAATGACCTCGACGTTCTCCAAGGGAATGAGTTCCAGACCCTTGCCTCCGCCGTAACTGGTCAGTGTGTTGCCCCCCGCTGTGGCTTGAATAGATTGATCGTAACGGAATTCCTGTTCCAAACGGGGCGTTACGGTAACAACCGGGGTCATCCAGTGCGGCTGCTCAGCCTGGCTGTTCGCGACCATCCCCATCCATTTGGAGAAAAAATCGCTCCCGGACGCGGAGTCGCTACTGGCGCTCTGCGCGCGGCCTGTCGTGAGGGCTGCGAGCAGCAAAAACGCGGTCAAGACGCGCGTGCTGGAATGTTTTAACCCAGGCTGGACGGATGCTAATTCAATGGGGGTCATAATATGTTTCCATGTTCGGACGAGTGGCAGGTGATGTTTCATTGTATTTTCTATTTTCAGTTTATTTGAGTTAGAGGTGGTTTGAGATAAAGTCATAGACTCAGAATCTCTCCCGTTTCCCGCGCGTTGTAACCGGGTAGTTCGCTGATCAGGCGGCGGTAGGCGCGGGTGCGCAACAGCCGCACTAGTGCCTGAATGCGCGGGTCGTGTTGGAAGGCGGCGAGAAAACACAAATCCAAAGCCTCCGTGCGCACCGGCAGAAAATTCAACCCCGCCTCGTCCGCGCTGAAGCGGACACAAACGCCCGCCTCTGCCCAGCCTGCGCGCACAGCCTCAGCCACTGCCGCGTGTCCGTTCACCTCGCGCCCCGAAAAAGACCGGCTGCCAAGCAGTTGGTCCAGGCATTCGCGTGCCGCCGAACCGGGTTCACGCGCCGCCCAGCGCAGTGGACGCCGCGCTACGCATTCTGCCGAACTCGAATGGTCATTCGTTGCCAGCGCGAGGCCGGTTTCCCATCGGGCCAGGCGGAGCAGCCGGCCATCATTGCCAAGCTGTGCGCGTGCAGTCTCAGCATTGCGCTCAGGCAGTTCATCCGTGGAATAGTGCAGTCCCGCGACATGAACCAGCCGTTGTCGCAACAATTCCAGAGCGGCGCGGCCACCGCGCGGAAATACCAGCAATCGGAAACCTGACGCCCGTGCGTATTCCTCCGCCAGCAAACCTGCCGCCGGATCACAGCACGCCAGCACCAGCGTTGTTTCTGCCGACGGGGGACGGCTCTCCCGCAGCACACCGTTAGACCAGACACCGTCATGCGGCACCGGGTTTAGCGTCCCTGCCTCAACCGGATAAAGCCGCCGCCGCGAGTTTACGTTTGCCTCCCAGTAACGGCAGGTTTCCACGCTCGGCAACCACGCCCAGTCAGGATCGGCCGACACTGGCGTCGTCTCGCGGCTGAACAATTCCTCAACCGAACATTCGAATACCGCCGCCAACGCCAGGGCCGTCGCGACCGACGGCGAAAGACGTTCGCCCTCTATGGCACTTACCGCTGCGCGTGATATACCCGCCCGTTGGGCCAATTCCGCTTGCGACCATTCGCGCGCCAACCGTCGCGCCAGCACCGGGTTGGATGACATTATTTTGTCGTTCATTGATATAATCGTATCACCGCGCGGCAAATAAAAACACCGCCGAACGGATGTTCTACTGCAACTACTATGCCAATCTATTGCACTTTTCAGCGAAACGGTCACCCCCCCCCGTATATCAAAGGGATTGTAGCAACCTGAATTTCTTCAAAGCAGGGATTTGGCTCGCAAAATCCCACATTAATGTAATTAGCCGCTTAAAAAGCTACGCGGATGTCGCTTTTGCGGATGCCATTTCGTCGGCACGCCGAAAGCGTTTGAAATCAATCCCGAAACGCTTCACCCGTAGGCCGATTTGGCGTTCGGTCAGACCCAAATTACGCGCGGCTCCGGCCATATTGCCATCGCACGCCTTGAGTTCAGCCACAATCATCTCGTATTCCAGCGCGGTCACGGCGGAATCGAGCGTCCCACTGGAGCCTTTCTCGGATGGATCTTTCTTTTGCAACGTCGGCGGCAGATGATGGGCTTCGATAGACTGCCCCGGGCACAACACAACGGCGCGCTCGATGCAATTCTCCAACTCGCGCACGTTGCCGGGCCAATGGTAGCTGACCAGCAAATCAATGGCCGCTGTGGAAATGCGACGGACATTCTTACCGCTGACCTTGCTGAATTTTTCCACAAAATGATCCGCCAACAGGAGCAGGTCTGACTTCCGGTCGCGCAACGGTGGCATGTAGATCGGGAAAATGTTGAGGCGATAATAGAGGTCCACCCGCAGCTTTTCCTGCTCAATCATTTGTTCAAGGTTTCGGCTTGTTGCGGCAATGATACGGACGTCGCACTTCATGGGCGTCTGGCTGCCGACGCGCTCAAATTCCTTCTCCTGCAATACCCGCAGCAATTTGATTTGTGTGGAAAGAGGGATGTCACCAATTTCATCGAGAAAAATTGTGCCGCCGTTGGCGATTTCAAATCGCCCTTTGCGCATGGAAACTGCGCCGGTGAACGCGCCTTTTTCATGTCCAAATAATTCGCTTTCGATGATGGATTCCGGCAGCGCGGCACAGTTGAACTTCACGAACGCCTTGCCCTTGCGCGGACTTTGCTCGTGCAGCGCGCGAGCCACCAGTTCCTTGCCCACGCCGGACTCACCCCGAATCAACACTGTGGTCACGCTGCTGGCCACCTGTTCGATATGCAAAAAGACTGACCGAATCGCGTTGGAAGTGCCGATGATGTTTTTAGGTCGAAAACTGGTTTCAATCTGCTCCTGCAACCGCTCGTTCTCCCGTTGCAGCGCGGAGAGCTTCTCGTGGGTGTAACGATGAGAATGCACCGTCTGCGCAATGGCATTGGCGATCAGTGAGAGCAACCGGCGGTCTGAAGATAAGCGCGCACGACTGTCAAGAATCCGTTCCACACTGAGCGTGCCTACAACTTCAGTGCCAAACTTGATCGGGACGCAGATATAGGCCACTTTTAAGTCCTTCTGCCCGGATCGCATTTCCTCCAGCCACCCTCCGCTAAAAGCGGGCTCCTTCGCTATGTCCCGCACG
>Ga0074044_10001114_pt1 | contig 24709 bp, 17 predicted proteins | sample BogForMeECP23OM1_FD_94443 | JGI IMG/M metagenome (GOLD analysis project Ga0074044, IMG submission 94443) | Bog forest soil microbial communities from Calvert Island, British Columbia, Canada - Bog Forest MetaG ECP23OM1 | ecosystem: Environmental > Terrestrial > Soil > Wetlands ... | reverse complement strand
GGAGTGTGGGCCTCGCGTGGAACTGTGGGATCAGAGTGGGCGGAAGATCGACTGCAGCGATCCTGTTGTCGAAGCGGCCTCCGCGCTGCGCTCGGGGCTCGTCGTCGCGGTCAAGGGACTGGGAGGATTTCATCTGGCGGTCGATGCCACGAATCCCGGGGCTGTCGCACTGCTGCGACAGCGGAAACGCCGCGTGGAGAAGCCGTTTGCCGTGATGGTCCCGGATTTGCGGGCTGCCGAGGAAATCTGCGATTTGGAGGACGCGGCGCGGACGGCGCTGCGGTCTATACAGAGGCCAATTGTTTTACTGCCGAGGAAGTCGCCCAGCAGAATTTCTGACGAGGTTGCGCCTTTCAATCGCTATCTGGGAATTTTTCTGCCGTATACACCGCTGCATTATCTTCTGCTTGCCGAGGGCAAATTCAAGGCCCTGGTGATGACCAGCGGCAACCTGAGCGAGGAACCTATCGCCATTGATAATCGGGAAGCTGCCGATCGGTTGCGTGGGCTGGCTGACTGCTTCCTGGTGCACAACCGCGATATTCTTTTGCGCTGCGATGATTCCGTGGTGCGCGTGGCGGGCGGCGTGACGCGGCATTTGCGACGTTCGCGCGGTTTTGTTCCGGTTCCGGTTTTTCTGAAAGACGATCAAACTCGGAAAGACGGGCCTTCGGTGCTCGCCGTTGGAGGTGAACTCAAGAACACCATCTGCCTGACGAAAGGCACCCACGCATTTCTGAGTCAGCACGTTGGAGATTTGGAGAATGTCGAGAGCTACAGTTTTTTCCACGAGGCGATCGACCATCTCGAACGCATCCTCGAAATCCGCCCGCAAATCATCGCCTACGACCTTCATCCAGACTACTTTTCGACGCGATGGGCGCTCGAACAGAGTGGAGTGGAGTTGGTGGGCGTGCAACACCACCACGCCCACATTGCCAGTTGCATGGCGGAGAATCATCTTGACGGCCGGGTAATCGGGTTCGCGCTCGATGGGACTGGCTATGGCACGGACGGCAAAATCTGGGGCGGAGAAGTGCTTCTCGCCGGATATGAAGATTTTGAGCGCGCCGCGCATTTCGAGTATGTGCCACTGCCCGGCGGAGCGGCTGCGATCCGTGAGCCATGGCGGATGGCGGTCAGCTACCTGGCACAGCATTTTGGGCGCGAGTTTCTGAACGTCGACATTCCGTTCGTTCGCCAACTCGATCGGCGCAAAGTTGAGTTTCTGCTGCGCATGATGGAGCAGGAGGTGAATTCTCCGCTCACTTCGAGTTGCGGACGCCTCTTCGATGCCGTGGCCGCATTAGCGGGGATCCGTCAGCAAGTCAATTACGAGGCTCAGGCTGCGATTGAACTGGAGATGGCGATGACGGTATCGGAACAGGATCGTGCCTATCCCATGAGGCTTCTGCCAGATGGGGAGCACTGGATCATCAGCACTCGGCCCCTTTTTGAGGCGCTGCTGGATGATCTGGGCCGAAGCCTGCCAATCGGTGCGATCAGCCGGCGTTTTCACGACGGGCTAGTGGAGTGTTTCGTCGACCTGGCCACGCTCCTGCGAGAGAAAACTGCGATGGACCGGGTGTGCCTGAGTGGCGGGACGTTTCACAATATCTATTTCTCGCAACGACTCGAGGCGCGGCTGTTTGAGGCTGGATTCCAAGTGTTCACGCAGAAGGAAGTGCCTTCGGGCGACGGCGGCTTGAGCCTGGGACAGGCGCTGGTTGCGGCGGCCAAGGGTCGTGTCAAACAGTGAGTATCCGTCTGCCCGTCCTTTGGCTGAAGAGTTGAGAAGAGCGTTCCTGCGGACGGGATAGACTTCATTTCCTATTGCAAGAAAAAGACTTAGCCAGGGAACTCCTGGGCGCGCGCCGGAGTCTAAGTATTTAAGCGGGAACATCTTTCCCCGAAAACTTCGGTAAGGTGGCTTCGGTACGAAATTAAGGTTCCCGCCTGGGGCTCGGGTGATTCTATAATTAGGAGCAACGCCGTTATGGCGGGAGCTACTACATTGGGCGATCTTGCCAGCGCTATCGGGGCCCGAGCCGAGCAATCCGCCGTCATTGCTGAACTGAAGGCGGGTTCGGAAGAGGCCTATGCCTGGCTGATTGGCGAGTTCCACCAGCCCATCTATGGACTCATCTACCGCATCGTGAATGACCCTTCCGACGCGGCCGACACTACGCAGGATGTGTTTCTTAAGGTCTTTCGCGGGATGAAGCATTTCCACGGCGAATCGAGCCTGAAGACGTGGATTTACCGCATCGCTTTGCACGAGGCGGCGAATCGGCGGCGCTGGTGGTTCCGGCATAAGGCGCAGGAGATCCAGATGGAGCCGGCCGAGCCTGGGCAATGCGAATCGGTTGAAGAGCGTCTGGTTGACCGGGGCGAGTCGCCGTTTGAAAAGTTCGCGCACACCGAGGTGCGCGCGGCCGTGGAGCAGGCTCTGCAACAGGTGCCGGAGCCGTATCGCACGGCTTTGATTCTGCGCGACCTGGAAGAAATGTCTTACGAAGAGATTGGGGAAGTTTTGGCGATTTCGCTGGGAACGGTGAAGTCGCGCATCACCCGAGGACGCGACGCGTTGCGCAGGAAATTGGCGGGATATGTTCGGGAAGTAGGTTCGGAGTTAGGGTTGCAGGTTCCCGGCGATCGATCCGCGGAAGATCGAACTGCTGACGCACGTCAGGAAGGCACGACCCGGAGTTCGCGGGGCAGGAGAGAGATTGAGGTGACACCATGACGTGCACTGAGATCAGGAAGTTGTTCTCGCCGTATCTGGACGGCCGGGTGAGCGGGTCGGAGATGCGGACACTCACGCACCATGTAGGACAGTGCTCCGATTGCGCGCGGGAGTATGCCGCAACCGAGCGCACGCAGCAGTTGCTGGCGGGCTTGGCTCCAAAAAAGGCTCCGGCCGATCTGGCGTTGAAGCTGCGGTTGGCGATTTCACGCGAGGCCGCACAGGCACGCCGTCCGCGGTTTGAAGGCATGCTGGTAAGGTTGGAAAATGCGTTGAACGCGTTCATGGTTCCGGCGACGGCGGGACTGGTGAGCGCGGTATTGTTTTTCGGACTGTTGCTGGGCTTCTTTGCCTTGCCGGCGGAACTGCGGGCTAGCAGCGGCGATGTTCCGCTCATGTTGTACACCGGTCCTCAACTCGAGAAGTCGGCGTTCGGCACATCGCTCGGCAATATGGGCGACGATGCTGTTGTGATTGAAGCTTATGTGGATGCCAACGGCCGCGTCGAGGATTACCGCATCCTGTCGCAGCCTGACGACGCCAAGGCGGTATTGCCACAGCTGAAGAATCTTCTGATTTTTACTACTTTCCGTCCGGCACTTTCAATGGGTCGTCCCACGACGGGAACGGCCGTGCTCTCGTTTTCCAAGATCAGCGTTAAGGGCTAGTCGTTGGTCGTTAGTTATCTGCAAGCAGACACGCGCGGTAGTTTCTACTCAGTGTTGCTGAAAACCCAGAGCCGATAACTGAACTAATTTCACTGACTCTATTTCTTGCGGATTGTCCGTCTACTTTCGAGCACGGCGTTGCATTCCTGCACGAGCCAAGCCAAGAGTTGGTCCATGTGCTCAGTGCGCGTCCGGAAGTTCACTGGATTGATCCGAAACCAACTCTTCCCTTTCAGTTCGGTGGTTGAGAACCAGAATTTTCCGCTCTGTTCCACGCGCCTGGCAACCTCGGCGTGCAGTTCCTTGGATTCCACTTCGTCTAAGTTCGCGCCCTTATATCGAATGCAGATGGCCGACATCGGTGGATCGCTGGCCGCTTCGAACTCGGGATGCTTTGCCACCGTCGAAAAAAGATGCTTGGCCTGGCGAACATTGTTGTCAATCCACTCGCCGATCTGGCTGGCTCCGTAACGCTTGAAACTCATCCAAACCTTCAGGCCGCGAAAACGGCGCGATTGCTCGAAGCTGTGAACGTAATACTGGTAGCGTTCATTGGCGCGATCGAGCTCATCGGTCAGATAAGACGGCTTCATGCCAAAGGAGGCGGTCAGGCGGCGATCGTCCTTGGCCAGGATCGCGCCGGCGTCGAGCGGCGCGTAGAACCATTTGTGGGGATCGATGGTGATCGAGTCGGCCAGCTCCAATCCCTGGTTGCGCATGGGCCAGGCATGGGAAAGCAACATCCCGCCGCCGTAAGCGGCATCGGCGTGCAGCCACATACCTTCGCGCTCAGCAATCGAGCGAAGCGCGCGGATTGGATCGACCGCACCGGAATTCGTCGTGCCGAAAATGCCCACGATGCACAGCGGTCTAACGCCATGCTTGCGATCGTCGGTGATGGCAGCCTCCAGGGCATCGAGCCTAACTTGAAATTTGGCGTCGGTTGGCAAAGCCCGCAGCGCTGTGCGGCCTAGCCCTACGGCATCGACAGCCTTGTCCACGGAAACATGGCGTTCTTCCGACGCGTATACTGCCCAGCGTTCGCGGACTCCATCTTGTTGTATGCGGTCGCCAGAAATCGCGTCGCGCGCCAGCTTTAGCCCGATGAAATTTGCCATCATGCCACCGCTGGTGAGGTTGCCTCCAGCTTTGTCGTCGTAGCCGGCCAAGTCGGTCAGCCAGCGGACGGTGCGACGCTCCATAGCGACGGCAGCAGGGCCAATGGTGTAGGCCCCGATATTTTGGTTGAGGGCGGAGCAGATGAAATCGCCAATGATCCCGATAGGATTGGGCGAAGGCGTGATTAAGCCCATGTAGCCCGGGTGGCCGACGTGGGTGCAATACGGAAGAAGTTTTTCTTCCAGTTCTTGCAGCACTTGTTCTGGAGGGCTGGAATCTTGTGGCAGCGGCTCGGCAAAAAGCTGCGCCAGCTTACTGGGCTCGACATTGGGAAAGACTGGCTTATCTTCTATGGTTTCGAGATACTCGGCCAGCATGTCCACGACTCGGTGTCCAACTTCGCGAAATTCTTTGGGGTTCACGGGGTCCGCCTGATTTTCTGGTCTGAGACAACTTTTCTTAGACAGAATAACTTGGCTTTAGGATTTTGCGCCCGGATGGGAAAGAACATAATCGTGCGACGATGACAACGCAATCTCACTCGGAAGGCAGTCAATGAGTGTAATTGCGATCCTGCGCCAACCATCAGAGAGGAACACACAGCGTGGAACTTCAACCCACCATTTGGTGTCTAACTGGGAATTAAGCCATGACCTCATGCGAAACGGGTAAGCGCAATGCGGAGCAATGACGAGTATCCGGCTAAGGTGCGTGGGATGAAGACTGGGCGACGCCTTGTGATTCTGATGGTGTTCGTTCTGTGCGCGGGCGGGTGCGTCCGACGCGACGGTCGTAACTCCGATTGCAGGTGGCCCGGGGAAACTTCCAATCTCCCTGTCAGCGCTCGCCATCTCAGCGCGGACGCAGAGTTCGCGGAAGATCTTGCGATTCGCTATGCGGATGTTCACTTTGGCCGCCGAACCCCCAACGCGAGCCCGACCTACCCGATCGAACGGGATCGATGCATGGAGAGATTGTTTGAAGAGCTCGGAAAGGAACATGGCGTTCCGGTCGAGCAAGTATCCGCTTCGCTGGGTCGGAACCGTGCCTACATTGATATGGCTGAGGTTCTGCCTTTCGCTCTGCTATACGGCTTAGCCGCCATCGTGTGTGCCCGCATGATTTGGCGCCGTTACGCACCCGCCGACAACGGTTGGGCGCCGGGAATCACAATGGCGCTGTTTGTTTCCCTGGCGCTCGCAGCCGGAGGCACCCTGCTCGGAGAGATGTGGAACTGGATTGTGGAAACCCATCGGATCGGCAATAGCCATATAAGTTACCGTGCCAATCGATTGTTTTTTGCCAAGCACCGGCTTGAGCTATTTGTTGCAGCTTTGATGATCTTCTGGTTGGCAGCGATCCATGCGGCACGCCGCGTTCGCTCAGAACATTTCAATGGACGTTAACAGGCGGCGATTACACTCAGAACCCAGGGTGATTTTCACTCATTGAGAATTGCGACCAATCTGGGTCGACGAGTGATATGGCGATGTTTGTATCAACGCGGAAAGTCAGCGAGAAAGCCGAAACACACCGCCATGTCACGATAGTGGTTACGGCGTCAGCTTGAAGACCACGCCGCAGCCCTTCGCGCCACCAGGACCGCCGTCGCCGCAATCTGTCTTCGATCCGCCGGAGCGCGTGGTTCCGAAGAGATCCCCTTTGTCATCGGCAATGATGGGGCCAAATTCCGGCTCGGCTCCGTTGGCCGGCTTACGGAAGTTGTAGATGTAATGGAACGAGTAGCCTGACTTTGACGGCGTTAGCTGGAAAACGGAACCGCAGCCGATCCCGCTGCAGCCGCCTCCGCCTAAAGGATTCGTACCGTACAGAGTGCCATCCGATGCCAGCAACACGGGAGCCCATGAGAGGAAGCCATGAGGGTTCCCGTAGCCTCCGCCGTCAAAGCTGTCAATGATGCTCTCTTCGTAACCGGAGCCCGACGGCGTGAGTGCATAGACGGTCCCACTTTTGTAGGTGCCGCCGAACCAACTGGTACCGTAGATAACGCCCGTCTTCTCATCGATCGTGGGAGGCGCAAAGGGATAGTTCGCATCCGAGTAGTCTGCGAAGGTGTAGATGACACTTCCGTTGTAACCGGAGCCCGACGGAGTCAGTTCGTAGACCGTGCCACAGCCGCCATCGCAGGTCCCGGTACCGCCGTACGAAGTCGTGACGAAGAGCGAGCCTTTCTTGTCAATCGCGATTCCGACGGGGAGTGAGCTGTTGGGAAAGCTGTAGATAATGCTCTCGGTGTAGCCGGACTCGCCCGGCGTCAGTTGGAAAGCGCAGCCCCCATTCTCGCTGCATCCGAATTGCGAGATGCCGTAGAGAGCTCCCTTCTTGTCCAGCACCAATGCGCCAAATGGCTCCCAGGCGTCGGCAGTCCCACCCAGGAAGGTGTAGAGCACACTAAAAGCCCAGCCCGACTTCTGCGGCGTAAGTTTGAACACCACCCCACAGCCAAAAGGACAGTCGTCGTCGTAGATGCCCCCTTCGAAGGTGGTGCCGTACAAAGCACCTTTCTTGTCAGCGACCAGTCCGTTTGGAGCATTACCATCGCTGCCGCTGAAACCGTGGATCTCTTTCTCTTGATAGCCTGATTTCCCCGGCGTCAATTCGAAAACGTTTCCGTCGCCCCCGGTACCGCCGAATATGGTGGTGCCGTACAGGGTTCCATTTTTGCCGGCAATCACGCCGGAGTCGGGAGCAGCCCCATCAGGGCCTCCGAAACTGTAGAGAACCTGTTCGGTTTGGGCCGCAGCTGCGGTCGTTAATATTAATAGTAGAGCCGCGATGACCATAGCCAACGGTGCGGCGAAACTGGCCGAGTGACCTTTGCGTTTCATGGAGGAAACCTCCTCGGGAGAGGAATAGCAGAATGGCCGTCAGTCAGGGCCCAAGCCTGGGGGACGTGAACCTCAGACCACGCCACAATACCCCGCTTTAGCCTCCTTAGGCAAGGCCGGAGTTCCTCTAGTCGTGCGGATTCGTCTACTGCTTCATGTCGCGGATGAGGACGACGTCGGAGTCGGGGTGGCCGCGAATCAGACCGAGCTGTTTGCCATCGAAAGACCAATGAAAATCGATGATGTGTTCGGCGGAGAAGTCGGTAATCTGCTTTCCCTTGGAGCCATCCAGCGGCTGGGACCAGAGGTTGTCTACGCCAGCCGTGCGCACGGGATAGACAATCGCTCGTCCGTCCGGTGAAAAGCGAATGTGGCCGCCGCGCGGATGCTCGAAATCCATGGTCTTCAGCACCTGACCGGAATCGACAGCCACCAGAGTGAGTTTTTCGATGTGCTCGGCAAGATGGCCGAAGGTGGCGACAGCGGCAGTTTTTCCGTCCGCGGAAACATCGAAGTCGGCTAAGAGCTCATTGGAAATCCTGGAGGCCGGCCCCCCATCCACAGGGACTTTCATCAGGTGATTGCCATTGGTACCGTCCTGGTAAAGCACCCATCCATTCGAGGAACAAACGGGATATTGATCCAGGTTGCCATTGGTGAGTTGCTTGAGATTGCCACCGGCGGCGTCCATCCGCCAGATATTCAGAGCGCGGCTCCCTTTGCTGAAGATACTGAAAACGAAGAAGCGCCCGTCCGGACAGGCAGAAAGCGTATCGGCAAATGTGTTCTCGGCCAGGGCTAACGACGCGCTGTTGCCGGTCGCGGGATCGAGAAGGGACAGTCCCGAGGGACCGACTCGGATCAGGCGCTCGTCCCGCGTCCAACCGAACCGATAAACCGGAGCGCCCGACGTCAGTTGATGAAGCTGAGTGGCGGGAGCACCCGCAGGCATGGTGAAGAGATTCCAGTGGCCTTCACTCATGACCGAGGCCACGTTACGTCCATCGCCCGCGAGACTGGGATCGGAGTAGCTGTTGGTGTCGCGAGTGACCGGGAGGAGTTTCCCCTCCGGGTACGAAACAAAAATAATTTGACCGCCGGTAAACGAGCTCAATGCGACTAGTCCTGAGCCATTGGGCATCCAGACTGGGTGCTGCACAATGCGATCGTTAGTGGTGAAGAAGAGCCGCTGCTTCCCGCTGGCCACGTCGATCGCAACCAGCCCGCTGAGAGCAGTGCCAGGCTGAATCGCCACGCAGACTATGGTTTTGCCATCCGGAGACCAGGCCGGGTCATACAAACCAGGTGTGAGGGATCCGCTGGATAGAATCGTTTCCTCACCTCCGTCCACCGGCTTAACCAGCAGGCGATACTTGCCCGGCTCGGGATTGTTGTCTCGGAAAAAGGCGAAGCGGCGTCCGTCGGGCGAAAAAGTGATATTCGAGTCGATGTCAGTGACAAGTTTCTCCGGAGTGCCACCCAGCAGCGGAGCTCGGTAGAGATATTCCAGTTCCTCGCTGCCCGGTTCGGTACGAATGAAATAGAGATAGTTGCCATCCGGGGAGAAACTTAAATGCTTGTAATAGACCTCGGCCGGCGCCACAACCTGGGTATTGCTGTTGGTGGGAAGATTGCGCAGCCAGAGGCTCTGTTTGCCGGCTTCATCCATCCCGTTGAGGACATATTTGCCATCGGGCGAAATGGCAACCTGGCTTGCCTTGCCGGTGTCGGTGACCTTGGTGATAGAAATGTTCTGGAACGGCACGGGGCGGTTGCGATTCACGAAAGCATAAATGCCATAGCCCGCCGCGGCCAGAAGCGCAATGGCGATCACTACCGCGGCGCCGGCCCCGATTTTGTGCTGACGGGCGACAGCCACCGCGGCAGAACCGGAGGCGGCGAGCGGAAGGCCGGATGAACTTGCCCGATGGGCGACCTCCCCCACACCAGAACCCACTCCACTTCTCACTCCACTTCTTACTCCAGTATCAGCAGTCGTCACCGCGCGTCCGGATTCGCTGTCGCGCTTCATGCGCTTGAGGTCGCCGCGCAGATCGGCAGCCGACTGGTAGCGCAGGTCGCGATCCTTTTCCAGCAGCTTTTCAATGCACTCTTGCAACTTGGGCGGGAGTGTCGGGTTGAGCTGTGTGGCCGGAGTTGGATTCCGCTCCAGAATGGAGTTGAAGACCACCGCCGATGTGTTCCCGGCGAACGGCAGCGAACCCGTAGCCATCTGGTAAATCACTGTGCCCAGTGAGAACAAGTCGGTGCGGGAGTCAAGTGTCTCTCCGCGAGCCTGCTCCGGCGACATGTAAGCAATCGTGCCCACCGTCGAACCGGGACTCGTAAGGTGAGCCGGCACGTCCTGTGTCGCCCCTATGGTTTCCATGTCAAACGTGCTGGTGAGCTTGGCCAGGCCGAAGTCAAGAATCTTCACCGCGCCTCGTTGGGTAACGAAGATGTTGGCGGGTTTGATGTCGCGGTGGACGATGCCTTTTGCGTGCGCGGCGTCAAGCGCGTCGGCGAGTTGAATGCCGATGTCAAGCAAACGGTTCAGCGGCAGCGGACCGCCGACCAGCTTGGCATCCAGACTCTCGCCTTCGAGCAGCTCCATCGAGATGAAGGATTGGCCCGCGTCGTTTTCCACGGCGTAGATGGTGCAAATGTTGGGATGATTAAGAGCTGACGCGGCCCGAGCTTCCAGCAGAAAACGCTCCAGCGCGGCGGGGTCGCGGGAAAGATCCGGGGGGAGAAACTTGAGGGCCACGCGACGCGCCAGAGTGAGGTCCTGGGCTTCGTAAACCACGCCCATTCCACCGCTGCCGAGTTGGCCGGTGATACGGTAGTGCGAGATGGTTTGGCCAATCACTGTAAGGAGTATCCTAAGTCGACGGTCGTTTCATCTTACGGACCGCGCATTCCCGAGTCAACGAAAGGCGCACGACCTGTATCTCCGACGCCGGTCGTAGCCGGTTTGACCGCGAATTGACCAGTTCGTACACTACTTCTAGCTCATCCGTCTATGCTTGAAATGCGAGGAAATTGCCCGGGCAAAGTCGTGCGACTGGCCTTCGTTCTGAGCCTCGCGGTCGCGTTGGACACCGGGCCGGGATGGGCGCAGAACCGCACCCCCGTATCTCTCCAAATCAGTGAGACGCTGTTCACGGTGCTGACCGCCATCAACACTTGTGGCTACGACCAGGAGCTCAATGTTTCCGATCCGCTGCGGGCGCAGATTCGAGCGGAAGTTGGCAAAGCGGCCGAAAATACCGGAGGCGCCCAGGACGTAATCGGTCCCATGTGCCTCTTCTATCGGCAGCACCAGACGGCGGAACCGGCGCGCGACCTGTCGCAGTACGTGTCGCTGGCGCTCTACCTCGAGGAACCTCCGGATTTCACGCTGAAAGTGAAGGCGTCCGATCTACCGCCTGACGCCGAGGTGGTGGCCGACATCGTGCCGCTGCTGCAGGCTTTCTATCAGAAGATCGGATTGCGCGCTATCTGGGAACGCCATCGCGCCCGCTACACGGAGTTGACGGAAATCTATCACGCTCCGCTGGCCAAGATGACATTCGACACCGAGATCTATCTGAAGATGCCATCGGCAGGATACCTGGGGCGCGAATTCACCGTCTATCTCGATGCGATGGGCGCGCCCGGTCAGACGAACGCGCGCAACTATGCCTCCGATTACTATGTTGTGATTTCGCCGACCGCAGGCACGGCGATCAAGATGCAACAGATTCGGCATACGTATCTGCATTATCTTCTCGATCCGCTCGCGCTCAAGAACGCGGACTCGTTCAAGCGGCTGGAACCGTTGCTGGTGCGCTTGCAGGACGCACCCATGGATGAAGCGTTCAAGAGCAACATTTCGCTGCTGGTCACGGAATGCATGGTGCGGGCAATTGAAGCGCGATTGAACAACGCTCCGGAGGCCGAGCGTGCGCAGGGCATAAACCAGGCCGACAAGGAAGGGTACGTCCTGACCCGCTATTTCTACGATGCGCTGGGCAGGTTCGAGAAAGATCCAGAGGGTCTGCGGAATGCTTATCCGGGCCTGATTGCCGGGATTGACGTGGGCAAAGAGACCAAGCGCATATCGCAAATCGAATTTGCCAGTCAGGCGTCCCCCGAACTGCTGCACCTGAGTGGAGGCCGGAAGCAGCGTCTGCTGCTCGATGCCGAGCGGCGGCTGGCGGCGGGCGATAAAGAAACCGCACAAAAGTTGGCCCAAAAAGCTCTCGACGAGCAGGAAGAAGATCCGGGTCGCGCGCTTTTCATCCTAGCCCAGGTAGCCACCGCCAACCGCGACATGGAAGGCGCGCGCAAGTACTTTGAACAGGCCTTGCAGACCGCGCATGAGCCCAAGGTGATCGCCTGGTCGCATATTTATCTGGGCCGCATTTTTGATTTAAAGGAGGATCGGATCGCCGCCGTGGATCAGTATCGGGCGGCGCTCGACGCAGCCGGCGGCACTCTGCCGGAAGCGAAGCTGGCGGCGCAGCGGGGCCTCGATCAGCCCTATGAGCCTCCCGTGGCAAAGCAGCCGGAGTGACCGCGGCCTGGCAGGGAGTTGTGCTGGCAGGATTTTTTACTTGCGCAGCACCGCGCCTGCGATACTGTTAGCATCTTGGAAGCTTCGCAGTCTGACGACCGAAATCTTACGTTGGGAGAGATAGCATGAAGCGAGCGGCAGTTGTTCTTGCCATAAGTCTTGCAGTTTTTGCGGGTGCCCTGAGCAGCGGACAAACCGCGCAGCAGAATCCGGGCGCCGGTCAAGCCCCGGCGCCGGCGGCCAAGCGTCCCCCGCAGGCCAAGACGCAACCCGAGTACGACGCGTGGAAGGCGGCTTCGGGCAATAACGATCCGGCCGCGATGGAGAAAGCAGCCGAGGACTTCGAGGCCAAGTTCCCCGCCAGCGAACTTCGCATCCTCCTCTATAGAAACGCGATGCGACTCTACCAGAACTCCGACAACGCCGCCAAGAGCGAAGCCATGGGACGCAAGGTTCTAAGCTTTGACGGGGACGATCCCGAGGGCCTGGTCGTGGTCGCCTTTGCCATCATCAAACGAACCCACGACACCGACCTCGACCGAGATCAGCGTTTCGCCGAAGCGACCTCGTTGTCACAGAAGGCCCTGCAGACCATCGACACTGACATCAGCGTCCCCGGCGCTCCGCAAGATAAAATTGACGCCTACAAGGCGCTATTACGCTCGCAGGCCTACTCGATCATTGGCACCATTGCCTACGATAAAGAAAACTACGCGGTGGCTCAGGATAATCTGCAGAAATCCATCGATGCCGACCCCAGCGACCCGCAACCTGCGGACATTCTCCGCCTCGCACTGGCTCTTGATAAGCAGCAGAAATATCCCGAGGCCCTCAAATGGGCCAACCGTGCGGTCGAGATGACCCAGGAGAACACCGCTATTGGAACTCCCGCGCGCAGTGAGCGCGACCGTTTGCAGGCGCTCACGGGAGGCGCGGCCCCGGCGCCACCGCAGCCTGCTCCGAAGAACTAGAAGAACTAATTGAATCATTGATGCGTTGAGACATTGAAGTATTGAGGCATTGCTTATGGATTCAATGCCTTAATGATTCAATGTCTCAATTGCCCTTTTGCGATGAAGTCACGCGAAATCATGGAACTGGAAGAAAGCCTGGGTCACCACTTCCAGCGCCGCGCCTTACTTGAGCAGGCGCTTACCCACAGCTCGCAGGCGCGCGAGGTGGAAGCGGCCGCCCCAGGCACCGGTGCGTCCGGCGGCGACAACGAAATCCTTGAGTTCCTGGGAGACGCCGTGCTCGGCCTGGTCACCAGCGAAGCCCTGTTCCATCGCTTCCCTAAATTCCAGGAAGGCCACCTGTCCAAGCTGCGCGCGCATCTGGTAGGGCAGCGGCATCTGCTGCGGGTGGCCGAGCAACTCCAGATTGGTCATTACATGCGTCTCGGCCGCGGCGAGGAAAAAAGCGGCGGGCGCAACAAGGCCAGTTTGCTGGTCGACGCACTGGAGGCCATCCTGGCGGCGCTTTATCTCGACGGCGGTTGGACAGTTGCCCGTGACTTTATTGTGCGCGTGATCGTGGAGCCGGAGCTGGCGCACATGAAACTGGAAACCAGCGCGATTCCGGTGATGGATTTCAAGTCCGCCTTGCAGGAGGCGTTGCAGGCGAGAGGCGGACCGCAGCCGGTTTATGAATTGGTGAAGGAAGAGGGACCGGAACATAAGAAGACCTTCACCGTCGAGGTGAGATTGCCGCAACCGGAGACGGGGCATTTCGTGGGCCGCGCGCAGGGCGCAACCAAGAAACGAGCCGAACAGGAAGCCGCGCGGCAAGCTTTGGAACACCTGGCAACGCTGCCCGAAGAACGAAGTGGCGGCAAAGACCGCGGGGGTTCGTAGCGTGGCACCACGGAAGTGCGCTGCATACAATCGCAGTGTCATCCGGAGCGAAGCGAAGGACCTATGTATTGGGTCGCCGAGAGCATAGAACCTCCGCTTAGATGACAGCCAGATTTATGCTGCGAATTTAAATTATGTCGTGGAGTGATAAGATTGCCGCCGGGGATTGGCCCGCGACCATTCAGTCGATCGCGGGAACGATCGTCATCGCTGTTTTTGTGGTGACCTTCCTGGTGCAGGCCTTCACCATTCCTTCCGAATCCATGGAGCACACGCTGTTGGTAGGCGACTACCTGCTGGTGGATAAGTTTTGCTACGGCGGCAGCACCGGATGGAACCGCCTTCTGCCTTATCGCAACGTGCACCGCGGCGATGTTATCGTCTTTCATTATCCCGTGAATCCCGCGCAGGACTTTGTCAAGCGAGTCGTGGCCCTGCCGGGAGACCGCTTGCGTCTGATCGACAAGCGCGTCTACATTGACGGCGCGCTCGTGGCCGAACCTTATGTGCACTACATCTCGCCTCTCCGCAGCCCTTATCGCGACGACTTCCCGCGCACCGAATCTCCCGATTACGGAGTGGATGCCCGATGGTGGAAGCAAATGCCGAAGCTGGTGGAGGATCATCAGTTGATCATCCCCGAGGGCCACTATTTTGTTCTGGGGGACAATCGCGATGACAGCCAGGACAGCCGCTATTGGGGATTCGTGCCCCGCGAAAATATCATCGGGCGTCCGCTCTTGATTTACTGGTCGGCCGGCAATTTGAACAACGATCTTCCCGGATCGCCCACGGTGGGTGATAGGCTTTATCATCTGGCGTACGCGGTGACGCATTTATTCCAGATTACACGCTGGGACCGCACGTTCCGGCTGGTGCGGTGAAAAGGTCGATAGTCGTTAGTCGTTAGTCGTTAGCAAACGAAGCTCTCGAACGACTAGCGATCAACAACTAACGGCCATCGACCAACGACCAAATTTACTGCAACGGATGGACAACGTGGCCAAGAAAGAAAAAGAAGAAGTGAAAAACGATAGCCAACAGCCGCAGGATGAGAAGCCGCGCGAGACAACTGTCGAGTTTCTCGCCTCGCTCGCGGGAGTGCTGGTCACGGGACTGTTCATCATCACCTTTGTGCTGCAGGCATTCGAAATTCCGTCCAGTTCCATGGAGGACACGCTGCTAATCGGCGACCACGTCTTCGTGAACCGCGAGCAATTCGCGCCGCCCACGCGCTGGATCGGTCCCCTGATGCCGTATCGCGAGATCCGCCGCAACGACATCGTTGTGTTCCTGTCACCTGAAGAACAGGGTTTGTTCGTGGTCAAACGGATCATTGGCGTTCCGGGCGACCACATTCACTTGCGCGATGGTGTGGTCTATCGCAATGGCGAGAAACTCGTCGAACCGTATGTCCAGCACAAGCAGGGAGACTACAACCCCTACCGCGACAACTTCCCCGCCGTGCCTCCGTCGGAGATGTACGGAGTACGAAATGAAAAATGGATTGAGGAACTGCCTTCGCACCTTGAAGGCGGCGACATCGTCGTGCCTCCCGACAGCTACTTCGCCATGGGCGACAACCGCGACGTCAGTTATGACAGCCGCTACTGGGGCTTTATTCCGAGAAAAAACGTGATTGGACGCCCCATGTTCATCTACTGGTCATTTATCACTCCGCCCGACCAGTACCAGATGCGCAGTGCTGGAGACCGACTGGGTTTCATCGCGCACATCATCATTCATTTCTTCGATGAAACACGCTGGTCGCGCACCCTCAAGCTGGTGCGCTGAGCACAGATTTTCTGCAATCGTTGCCGAGCACCGCAAAAAACGTGCCTCAAGAAAAAGAAACCGTGGTTGACCAAAAGCCGGGCGAGACGCCGGTGGAGTTCCTCGCTTCTTCCGCCGAATTGCTGGTCATCGTCCTCTTCGTCCTCACCTTCGTGGTACAGCATTTTTCCATCCCCTCCGGTTCCATGGAAGACACGCTGCTCATCGGGGACCACCTTCTGGTGAATCGGGAACAATTCGCCCCGCCGACGCGCTGGCTCGGGCCGTTGCTGCCGTATCGCGACATCCGGCGCGACGATATTGTTGTTTTCATGTCGCCCGAGCAACCGGGTCTGATCTTGGTGAAACGCATCATCGGCGTTCCCGGCGACCGCATCCACTTGCGCGATGACGTCGTCTACCGCAACGGCGAGAGACTGGAGGAGCCGTTCGTCCGCCACAAACGCGAACGTAATCCCTACAGCGACAACTTCCCCGCCGTGCCGCCCTCAATGATGTACGGAGTGCGCAACGAAAAATGGGCGCAGGAATTGCCTTCGAATATCGAGGGCGACGACATCGTCGTGCCTCCCAACAGCTACTTTGCCATGGGCGACAATCGCGATGTGAGCTACGACAGCCGTTTCTGGGGCTTTATTCCGCGGGCGAACCTGATCGGCCGTCCCCTGTTCATCTACTGGTCGTTTGTCACCTCCGAGGACGAATACGAAAGGCGCGATGCGGCTGACCGCCTGGGATCCATCGTCCACGTCATTCTTCACTTCTTTGACCAAACGCGCTGGTCGCGAACCTTTAGGATCGTGAAGTGAAGTTTCCTGGGTCCAACTTTCTGCGCTCTACGCGCGGGATGGCTGCGCTCGCGGCTCTTGTGCTCGTGCTGTTCCTTTTTCGCCCCGGCGTGTACCAATTGCGCCAGCGCATTGCGCGTTCCATCGGAAGCGCGCTGGGGCGCAGAGTGGAACTCGACAGCGTGCATTTGCGTCTGCTGCCACGCCCCGGCTTCGATCTCGAAGGACTCGTCATCTTTGACGATCCTTCCTTTAGCGCGGAGCCGATGATCCGCGCCCAGGAAGTTTCCGCGGCGATCCGGTTACGTTCCCTGTTCCGCGGGCGACTTGAGATCGCTACCCTCAGCGCCAATGAGCCCAGCATCAACCTGGTGCGTAACGACCAGGGCCACTGGAACCTGGCAAGCCTGATCGAGCGCAACGCGCAGATTCCGGCTGCTCCAACCGCGAAACCAGCCTCTGAACGGCGCCCCGCATTTCCCTACCTCGAAGCGGATCATGCTCGCATCAATTTCAAAATTGGATTAACCAAAAAATCCTACGCGCTGATGGATGCCGACGTCGCCCTCTGGCAGGATTCAGAAAATTCCTGGGGCGCGCGTATCGGAGCCGCCCCCGTGCGCACCGATTTCAATCTCACGGATACCGGACAACTGCAGATCAATGCCTCGTGGCAGCGCGCCCCGAGTTTGCGCGCGACTCCCATGCAGATCACGGCGGAATGGCGAAACGGGCAACTCGGACAGATCACCCAGCTGCTGAGCGGAAAAGACCGCGGATGGCGCGGCGGAGTCAACTTGACGGCAACCTTATCGGGCACTCCAGAAGCGCTCCGAATCGAGAGCCAGACCGCGATCGACAATTTCCATCGCTACGATATTGCCGACAGCGAAAACGTGCGCCTGGCCACCGGTTGCTCGGGACGATACGATACGGTCACCAGCACGTTTGACGATTTGCGCTGCGAATCGCCCATCGGCAGTGGGATTCTCCGCCTGCGCGGGACGTTCTCCGTGGCAGCGCCCTTGCCCAATTACGATCTGGCGCTTTCGCTTGACAAGGTACCGCTGGCCTCCGCCGTTCGACTGCTGCGCCAGGCCAAGAAGCAACTTCCAAACGACCTCACCGCAACAGGATTGCTGAATGCAGAGTTTCGCGCTACGCGGAATGTTCCCTACGGTGCCGCGGACGCGCGCCGCGATTCCTCGGCACAATGGTCTGGGAGCGGCTCGGCAACCAATGTGCGCCTGTCATCTTCTGCAGCAAACGAAAAAGACGAGGTGGCGCTCGCCACACTTCCCCTGGAACTGGTTGCCGCCCGTCCGCCGTCTGCTAACTCCTTCTCTCCGAAAAAAAAGGAAACCGACGAAGAGCCGGCTGCTCCTCACCTGCGATTTGGGCCGGCCGCACTTTCGATGAACGGCTCCGCGCCCGTGAACGCTGACGGATGGCTGTCCGCTGCCGGTTATCGTTTTTCTCTGGCCGGCGATATGGAACTGAAAGACTTGTTCCGCCTGGAGAACGTGCTGGCTCTGCCGGTAACGCGTCCGGCGGCGGAAGGTTCGGCGAAATTGGATGTGAGCATTTCTGGACCTTGGCAGGGCTTCGCGCCCCCTGTCGCGCTGGGCACGGCGCAACTGCGCAACGTGCGCGCCGAGATGCGCGGGCTGAACACACCGATTGAAATCGCCTCGGCGACTATGTCTCTTACTCCCGAAGCCGTATTCATGCAGAAGATCTCCGCCCGCACCGGGACCACGCATTGGAGCGGCGGAGTTAGCGCACTAAGGCACTGCGCAGCGCCGAATACCACGACCGGCGCCGTTCCGCCCTGCATTTTTGAGTTTGACCTCACGGCTGATGAACTTTCGACTGGCGATCTCGACGAATGGTTTACGCCGCATCCGGCCAAGCGTCCGTGGTACCGCATCCTCAGTTCCGATGACACCTTGAGGCCATCCCCGTTACTCGCGATTCAGGCGCGTGGAAACTTGCACGTTGGCCAGTTCGAATTGAAGAAGGTACTTGTCACTCAGATTGCGACGCAAGTGGAACTCGATCGCGGCAAGATCACGCTGAGCGCTCTGCACGCGCAAATGCTACAGGGCTCGCATCAGGGCAATTGGACTATTGATTTACCGAGCCATGCTCTGCCTGGCGGTAATTTTCCGAATCCGAACGCGGCGACTCAAGCTCCCTCCGGCGCTGACGATTCCCTGGTGGCCGTGCGCTTTCATGGCGTCGGAACGCTGCACGATATTGCGCTGGCGCAATTGGGCGCTCTGATGACGGATACCTGGATTGCTGGAACCGCCGACGGACATTTCGAACTGGATGGCTCCGGTGACAATTTTCGTGGCCTACTGGCTCGCTCCGATGGCGAGTTACAGTTCGTGATGCGGAACGGCACTCTGCCGCATATTGAAATTCCGGGCTCGCCCGCACCGCTGCCGGTTCATCGCTTCGCGGGAGAACTGCGTCTGAAGCATGGTGCTTGGGAACTTTCTGCCGGCAAACTCGAATCGCGCGACGGTTTTTATCAGGTAAGCGGCAACGTTTCGCCGACCGGCGCCCTCGCGTTCGAGTTGACGCGCGGAGATGAGCAATCGTGGAAGCTCACCGGCACGCTCGCCAAGCCGCGTGTCGAACCGACTGTCGGAACCGAAGCGAAGCGCACCGAATAAAGCGTAGTGGGTGGGTCTGTCAATGAATCTGCTTCTGGATCACTTTGGCGATTCGCTCGAAGGCCCAGTCGATCTCCTCACGCTTAATGACGAGCGGGGGAGCGATTCTGATTACTTTATCGTGCGTCTCCTTGCACAGGATTCCTTCTTCCTTGAGCGCTTCGCAATAGGGGCGCGCGGGACTCTGGAGTTCGATGGCGATCCACAGGCCTTTGCCTCGCACCTCTTTTAGATCGGGGCTGTGGAGAGTTTTTAGCAGGGTGAGGAAATAGGCGCCTAGTTCGGCGGAACGCTCTACCATTTTTTCTTCGATCAGCACGCGCAGGGCGGTGCGGGCGATGGCGCAGCCCATGGGGTTGCCGCCGAAGGTGCTGCCGTGGTCGCCGGGCTTGTAGATACCCAGAATCTCTCGCGACGCCAGGATCGCCGAGACCGGGTAGAAGCCTCCGGCTAGCGCTTTGCCTATGATCAACACATCGGGCTTGATGTTCTCGTGCATGTAGGCGAAGAGTTTGCCGGTTCGTCCCAGGCCGGATTGAATTTCGTCGGTCATCAGGAGGACGCGATTCTGGCGGCAGATTTCGGCGGCTTCTTTTAGAAATCCTTCGGGCGGGATTACGACTCCGGCCTCGCCTTGGATGGGCTCGACCAGGAAGGCGCAGGTGTTGGGAGTGATGGCTTCGCGGAGGGCTCGCGCATCGCCAAAGGGAATCACTTTGAAGCCGGGAGTGAAGGGGCCGAAACCGTCGCGATATTGTTCGTCGCTGGAGAAGCTGACCAGGGTTACGGTGCGGCCGTGGAAATTGTTGGCGCAGACTATGATCTCGGCTTTGTTTTCGGGGATGCCTTTGATCTTGTAACCCCACTTGCGCGCCGTTTTGATTGCCGTTTCTACGGCTTCGGCTCCGGAGTTCATGGGGAGCGCCTGGTCGAAACCGATCAGGTCGTGGAGTTCTTTGTAGAGCAGCGGGAGTTGTTCGTTGCGGAAGGCGCGCGAGGTCAGGGTGACTTTGCTTGCCTGCTCGGTCAGCGTTTGCAGAATTTTGGGATGACAGTGTCCTTGATTCACGGCGGAATAGGCGGCCAGGCAATCGAGGTAACGTTTGCCTTCGACGTCGTAGACCCAGACGCCTTCGGCGCGCTCGATTACTACGTCTAGCGGATGATAGTTGTGGGCTCCGTATTGGTTTTCTAGCTCTACGAAGTAATCTGTGAGCATAGTTTTTTCTATTAGTTCGGTAGTCATAAGGTCCTTTCACAAACTCGCCGGTGGAGCCGGGCGTCCTCGCCCTGCTGGACGGGCGAGAAGCACGTCCCTCCACAAATTGCTCTTACCAACAAGCACTCCTCGCCGCCGACTCCTTGTCCAACAGCATGGTCAGCAGCGCCATGCGCACGTAGAGACCGTTCATGGCCTGGCGGAAATACATGGCTCTGGGATCGGCATCGACTGACTTATCTAATTCGACCGTGCGGGGCAGTGGATGAAGGATTAGCGCGTCCGGCTTCATGCGCTCGACTACTTTGGAATCGATGGCGTAACGCTTGAGGCCGTCGCTTTCTCGGCCATCAGTATCTCGCACTCGCTCGGGCCTGATTCTGGTTTGGTACACCACATCTACCTCGCCAATTACGCGGTCAATGTCCGATTCCAGTTCGTAGCGGACGCCGTGCTCGTCTAGATAGGCCAGGATGTCGGGCTTCATCTGGAGTTGTGGCGGGCTTACGAAAAACATCTTTACCCGCTCGAACTTGGCCAGCAGATACGCCAGCGAGCGCGCTGTGCGTCCCTTATCCAGTTCGCCGATGATGGCAACACTAAGCCCATCCAGCGGACGCTGTCGGTAAATAGTGTACAGGTCTAACAGAGCCTGGGTGGGATGCTGGCCGCCATTGCCGTCTCCGGCATTGATGACTGGAGCTTGCGAGACTTCGGCTGCTCGGCGGGCGCCATTTTCGTCGTGGTGGCGGATGACTATTACATCCGAATAGCCGCTGATGATGCGGATGGAATCTTCTACCTGCTCGCCTTCGATCTCGGACGAAAACGCGCCGGCGTGCTCGGTGGACAGGACTCTTCCACCCAGGCGATGCATGGCGGCTTCGAATGAAAGTCTGGTGCGGGTCGAGGGGGCATAGAAGAGCGTGGTCATGATGCGGTGCTGGTAGTCGAGCGTGCCTCCTCGGGCTACCACGCGCTCCATACCTTGCGAGCGGGCGAATAATTCCATGAGCAAGGGGACGGTGAATTGCTGCGATTCGAGCACGTGCTTCAATGGCATCCCACCTGGTCGCGCCGGTTCCGAAGCGCAGGTCTGCATTGGCTTCGCGGGCTTGAGCGGAATGATCGTCGGCTGTGGCATTTAACGGCCTCCCACCGGGAGTGCGAGAGCTTGCTTCTTTTTTCGATCAGCTTGGCTCTCGATGTGCGCCCAGTTGCGATCGGGAAATATATGTGTGCCGCCGCATCCTTCTACTGCGTGACACAGATTCTCGCACGAAGTAATGATAGCCTCCTTGCCGCCCTGGCGCAGAAAACGCAAGACGGATTCGATCTTGGGGCCCATGTTGCCCGGGGGGAAATGGCCGGCCTGGGCGTACTCTTCTAACTCGTGCGCGTCTACTTGCTGTAGGGCGGTTTGGGCGGGCTTCTTGTAGTTCAGATAGACGTAGTCGGTGTCGGTCGCAATCACGAAGAGATCGGCGGCCAAGCGGGACGCCAACCAGGCCGAAGCGCGGTCTTTGTCGATGACTGCTTCTACGCCTTGCAGTTTGCCGTTTCTCCAGATGACGGGAATGCCTCCGCCTCCGCAGGCAATGACCAGCACACCCTGGCCGACGAGATTCCGAATCACTTCCAGTTCAATCACGCCAATCGGTTCCGGCGACGGGACCACGCGGCGATAACCTCGGGCCGCATCTTCGACGATTTCCCATCCCAGAAGGCGTTTGCGCTCTTCGGCGTCGGCGCGAGAATAGAACGGACCGATCGGTTTGGTGGGATGCTGCATGGAGGGGTCGTCGGGTAGAACGAGGCACTGGGTTAGAACCGTGGCCACCGGCACGTGCAGATCGGCTTGCTGCAACTCAGTTTGCAGGGCTTGCTGGAGAAGATATCCGATCTCGCCTTGAGTGGCGGCGCCGCAAACATCCAGCGGGAGGCCTGGGACCTGGCTGGCGCCGCGTTCGGAGCGCAGAAGCGCGGCTCCGACTTGCGGGCCGTTGCCGTGGGTTAGCACGATGCGATAACCAACACGGATCAGGCCTATGATCTGGGCGGCGGTGCGCTCGGCGTTGGCGCGCTGCTCGGCTATGGTTCCCGTTTCTCCCGCGCGAATCAGGGAGTTGCCGCCGATGGCCAGGAGGATGGTCTTCATAGTCGCTTAGACTCTTGTCATCCCGAGCGAAGCGAGGGATCTGCATTTTCGCGGCGAACTGCAGATCCCTCGCTGCGCTCGGGATGACAATTTACGAAAGGTCCTTTATATGTGCACCAACTCCTGCAGCTCTGCCAGGCCGGGCAATTTTACGAACTCGCCTTTCATCAATTCCAGCATGATCGCTTTTTGCGAGTGCAGGCGGTTCTCGGCTTGCTGGAAAACCAGCGACCTTGGCGAGTCGATGACATCGTCGGTGACTTCTTCGCCGCGGTGGGCGGGCAGACAATGGAGAAAGATGGCATCTGATTTGGCTTGGCGAAATAGTGTCGCATCGACCTGGTACGGAAGGAAGATATGCTTGCGGCTCTCGGCTTCCGCCTCTTTGCCCATGCTGGCCCAGATATCGGTGTAAATCACATCCGCGCCTGCGGCGGCTTCGTCGGGATCGTTGGTCACAGTGCAGGTGCCACCGGTTTCGGCGCCACGTTTGCGTGCCCACTGGATCGACTCCGCGTCCAGTTCGTATCCTGGAGGCGAGGCGATCCAAACATGCGCGCCTAGTTGGGCTCCGGCAAAGAGCAGGGAGCGGGCTACGTTATTGCCATCGCCTATAAATACGACTTTCAAACCCTCCAGGTCGCCTTTCGCCTCCCAGATGGTCAGGTAGTCGGCCATGGCCTGGCAGGGATGACAGTAGTCGGTCAGGCCATTGATTACGGGAATGCTGGCGTAGCGGGCCATCTGCTCGACTATCTCGTGGGAGAAGGTGCGGATCATGATGCCCTGCACCATGCGCTCGAGGTTCTTCGCCACGTCGTAGACCGACTCGCGCTTGCCTAGATTAATCTCGGCGGGCGAGAGATAGAGCGCGAAGCCTCCCAGTTGCTGGATACCGACATCGAACGTAACCCGCGTACGCAGGGACGGCTTCTCGAAGATCATGGCCAGCGTCTCACGGCGTAGTGATCCGCTATAGGCGCTGGGGTGAGCCTTGACTTGACGGGCTAGAGTGAGCAGGTACTGGATGTCGGAGGGCAAGAAATCTCTTATCGAGAGAAAGTCTTTGTTGGCATTGCCATCGCCATTCATGGTCTGCCTCCGGTTCCTGCCAGGGCTGGCTCTTCGGTATGATCGTGCACGAACTTGGCAAGCAATTCGGCCAGGCCGGGCTTGGTGAGTTCTTCGACTTCGTAGGTCACTCGCAGATTGGGCCGATCTAGTTTGATTACTCGCGCCAGATCAATCGGAGTGGCAATCAAAACCAGATCGCAGGGCGTGCGGCGGATCGTCTCCTCCAGTTCGTGCCTTTGCATGGCGCTGTAACCCATGGCGGGCAAGAGGTTGGTCAGGTGGCTATAGCGTTCATAAGTGTTGCGGATGGAACCCACGGCGTAAGGCCGCGGATCCACTAATTCCGCCGCTCCATAGTGCATGGCCGCGACTACACCGGCGCCGTAGGGCATTTCTCCGTGAGTGAGCGTGGGGCCGTCCTCGACCACCAGCACGTGCTGTCCCTTGACCAGACTCGGCTCGGGAACGGTGACGCGGCAGGCCATCTCAAAAACTGCTGCCTTGGGGCTGTGGAGCTTTATGTTTTGGCGGACTGTCTCAATGTCGCGCTGCTCGGCGGTATCTACCTTGTTAACCACGATGGCATCGGCACGACGCAGATTGACCTCGCCGGGGAAGTACGACAGTTCATGGCCGGGACGGTGCGGGTCTACGACTACAATTTCCAGGTCGGAGACGTAGAAGGGCGTGTCGTTGTTGCCGCCGTCCCACAAAATAACGTCGGCTTCTTTCTCCGCCTGGCGAAGAATTTTTTCGTAGTCCACTCCGGCATAGACCACGGTTCCATGAATAATGTGCGGTTCATACTCTTCGCGTTCTTCGATGGTGCATTGCTGCAGGTCGAGATCTTCCATGGTGGCGAAACGCTGGACGGCCTGGGCGGCAAGATCTCCGTACGGCATGGGGTGTCGAATAACAACGGGCTTTCGACCCTGGCGGCGTAATTCTACCGCTACCAGGCGCGAGACCGGACTCTTACCGCATCCAGTGCGCACGGCGCAAACGGATATGACCGGAACCGAGGACTTGATCTGCGTGTGCTCGGTGCCCAAGAGCCAGAAATCGGCGTCGGCAGCGACGGCGCGGGAGCCTAGATGCATGAGGTTCTGGTGGGAAATGTCGCTGTAGGAAAAGACCACTTCGTCAATTTTGTATTCGGCGATCAGCTTTTCGAGATCCTTCTCTTCGAAGATGGGAAT
>Ga0074044_10001113_pt1 | contig 24717 bp, 19 predicted proteins | sample BogForMeECP23OM1_FD_94443 | JGI IMG/M metagenome (GOLD analysis project Ga0074044, IMG submission 94443) | Bog forest soil microbial communities from Calvert Island, British Columbia, Canada - Bog Forest MetaG ECP23OM1 | ecosystem: Environmental > Terrestrial > Soil > Wetlands ... | reverse complement strand
CACGGGCTCATCAGCTTCCGCGGGCAGCACAGCGTGCTCGTGAGATTCCGTGTCTCGTTTCAGCCGCTTCAGGTCAGAGCAAATCTCCGAAGCGTGCTGGTAGCGCAGGTTCCGGTCTTTCTCAAGGCATTTGTTGATGATGCGCTCCATCTCCTCCGGAATATCAGGATTCAGCCGCACCGGAGCCACCGGAGTCTGGTGCAGGATGGATTCAAACATTGTGGCCGTGGTTTCCCCGCGAAACGGATGGCGGCCGGTGGCCATCTCGTAGAGCACCACGCCGAAGGAAAACAGGTCAGTACGCACATCGAGCGGCTTCCCGCGTGCCTGCTCGGGAGACATGTACGCCACCGTGCCCACCGTGCCGCCGATGCTGGTCAACTGTTCGCCGGAAACTCCCGACTTCGTAACGGTCTGATCGCCGCTGCCGGGCGGGGCGATCTTGGCCAGGCCGAAGTCCAGAATCTTGATATGGCCGCGCCCAGTCACCATGATGTTCGCGGGCTTGATGTCCCGGTGGACAATGCCTTGGCCATGAGCGGCATCAAGGGCCTCGCCAATCTCGATAGCCAGTTTCAGCAGGGTCTCGAGATCCACCGGTCCAAATTCGACTCGATCTTTGAGCGTCACTCCCTCGAGCAGCTCCATGACGATGTAGGGGCGGCCGTTCTCTTCGGCGATCTCGTGGATGGTGCAGATCCCGGGATGGTTCAGAGCGGAGGCGGCACGCGCCTCGCGGCGAAACCGCTCCAGGGCATGATGATCCTGGGACACCTCGTCCGGAAGGAATTTCAGCGCCACAAAGCGGTCGAGGTTGAGGTCTTCTGCCTTGTACACCACACCCATCCCGCCCCTGCCGAGTTCTTCCAGCACCCGGTAGTGCGAAACCCTATGTCCAGTTAAGGGACTCGATTCGGTCACACTTGAGGCTAAACATCTGCCACACGCCTGACCACTGACAAATCTGACAGTTGCGCCGCAACGCCCGATTGGATTTCTATAGTCCCCGAATGTCCGATTCTTGAGGAGGTCCAGCATGATTGGTCGCAGATTCACGCTCTTTGCAGCGATTCTGGCCGCGGTCGTCATATGGGCACCGCTGGGGACCGCGCGGGACGACGAGACTCACTCGTGGACGTACAGGGGAGATCATGGTCCCGAGCACTGGGGCGACATTGACCCCGGCTTCGCTACCTGCAAGACGGGACGTCACCAGTCACCCATCGACATCCGCGACGCCAAGAAGTCCGATTTGCCCGCCATCCAGTTTGATTACCAGCCCACGGCGCTGCAGATCATCAACAATGGCCACACGATTCAGGTGAACTATGCGCCCGGTAGTTTCATCACCGTGGCAGGCAAGCGCTACGAGCTGAAGCAGTTCCACTTTCACCATCCCAGCGAGGAGGAGATCAACGGCAAGGACTTCGCGATGGTGGCCCACTTGGTGCACGCGGATGCGCAGGGGAACCTGGCCGTGGTCGCGGTGCTGCTGGAGCCGGGTGCGTCAAACCAAATGATCGACGTGCTCTGGAGCCATATCCCGAAACAGGCGGGTCCCGAGCAGAAGTACGACCAGGTGAAAATCAACATTGCCGACCTGCTTCCCGCAGACCACGGCTACTACACGTTTCCCGGTTCACTGACGACCCCGCCCTGCAGCGAGAACGTGACCTGGTTCGTCCTGAAGAATCCGCAGGTAATCTCGAGAGACCAGGTGGAAGCCTTCGGCAAAATCTATGCGCATAACTCGCGCCCTATCCAGCCCTTGAATGACCGAAAGGTGCTCGAAACGAAATAGGCAGAACAGGCGGCGAGTGTGCGGATCGCCGTATCTCCGGATCGGCACTGCCTTTCGCGACCATCCACTCGACCTAGAGAAGCTTGGAGAATTCCGTTTTGGCCTGCCTGTGAATGGACATGTAGGAACGGCGTGATTTCACAGAAGGCAAATACGCGGGAATCTCTCCCCTCTGTCACATTTGACAGTATTGCGGCACAGCGGCCTGTGCGAATGTGTACGGCGGGCGGTACGATGACCAGCATTTTGTGCGCCGGAACCACAGCCTTTCTCCAGGTTCAGGGGTACCTCCATGCGGTTTGGGAAGAGGTTGGAGGGAAGGCGCATCACGGCCAGTGAGTCAGGTTCAGGCAGCGAGTTGGATTCGTTCACGGAGGAGAGAAATGATCCGGAAAATCGCAGGGATATTCGCCATGTGCGCGTTGCTGGTTTCCGCCCCCGCGGTGCTGGCCCAGGACAGCGCCCCGTCCCAGAAAACACCGGCCAAGGCGGCCAGGCCGGCGGCCACGGCGAAGGACCAGAATCTGAAGGAGTACATCGAGCTTCTGCGGGGCGACGTCCGCTCGCAAAAGTCGGCAATCATGAGCGCCGTCATGCAATTGGACCCGGACGCGGCTGCGAAGTTCTGGCCGATCTATCGGGACTACGACGCCGCGCTGACCAAGCTGAATGATCTGAGAGTGGCAAACATCGAAGAGTACTCACGAACGTACAGCCAGTTGACGGACGAGAAGGCGGACGAGCTGATCCGCAATGCGATGGCGTACCAGAAGCAGCGTTCCGATCTCCTGGCCAAGTACTACGACCTGGTGAAGCAAGAGTTGGGCGCCGTCACTGCGGCACGCTTTGTGCAGGTGGAGCACCAGTTGCTGCTGATCATCGATCTGCAAATTGCATCGTCATTGCCCATCGCGGGCTCCTGACGCAAAGGAAGAGGAGGACGAAAGATGCGCAGCCCCAAGAGTTTGCCGACAGTACTGTTGTGCGGATTGATGGCGGGATTCGCGGGAGCGTCCCCGCGGCCCCCGGAGCCTGCAGCAACGCCCCAACAGAAGATGGTTACCGTGCCGGCCGGCACGAGCGTCCTGGTGCGGATGTTGGATGCGGTGGATTCCAGCAAAAATCCACCCGGGTCCCGATTTACGGCCATTCTTGAGACCAACCTCACAGCCAATGGCGCGGTGGTTGTCCCGAAAGGAAATACGGTTTACGGCCGGCTCGCTCAAGCAAAACAAGCGGGACGCGCGACAGGTTCATCCGAATTGCAACTCGAACTCACGGATATCGTGGTTAATGGCACGGCCTATCCGATACTCACCAGCGATTACCAGGTGAAAGGCAGCAGCAGCGGCAAACGAAGCACGAAGCGTGTTCTTGGCGGGGCGGGTCTCGGCGCGGCGATCGGAGCCGTAGCAGGGAATGCCGGGAAAGGAGCGGCCATCGGCGCAACTGTCGGGGCCGTGGGCTCCGTAGCCCAGAAGGGGCAATCGGTCAAGGTGCCCAGCGAGACGTTGATCGAGTTCCGTTTGCAGCAGCCGGCTCCTCTGCCGGCCCGCTAGTGACGCCATCGCAGAGACTCATGACCGCAGATTGAGCGCCTGACCGTCTTCACCCGCGGCCCAATCTTTCTGACGTTTGTCGTACGCCCAACAGCAAGGAAGTGGTGAACTGAAGATGGGACGAACAACAAGAACGAGTTTCCCGCTCGTCGTTGTTGCTTTCATCGTTGCTCGTCTTCACCGGGGACAAGACTGTTAGGAACTGTCATTTCTGCCAGTGGCCCTCAGAACCTGGCACCTCCAGAATATGAAGCTGGCGAATCCTATCGGACGCAAGGTCGTTTACCAAACTCGCCAGACATGGCCTCCAGTGATTTTTGGTATGGAGTCTTCGGTTCAGGTTGGCGCTGCCCCAGCCGGGGCAATGCCTGCCCAATGAGCATTACCACGCAAAGGAGTTTTCGAATGAAAACCAGACGATTCGACCTGCAAGCCCTCCGGTCGGCAGTTTACACGGCAACCGCGATCCTCACCCTGTTGTGGCCGCTTCGCCCAGGGGCCACGGCCCAGAACCCGTAGTTGCAAGAGCGTCTGGCTGAGGTGAAGCAGGCAGCCGACTTGAACAAACTGGCGCTCCTCCAGTACACCTGGCAGGAGCAACAGACCATAAGCATCAAGGGCAAGGTCAGAAAGCAAAAGCTCTTTCAGGTGAAACTGGGGCCGGATGGCAAGCCGCAAAAGACGCCCATAGAGACAGGGGATAACTCATCCTCTGACGGGGGCCGTCAACATGGCATCAAACACAGAATCAAGGAAAATAAAAAGGAAGAATACGAAGATTACGCCCAACAGATTGCCGAATTGGCGCAGGGATATGCTCAGCCCGATTCAGCCAGGCTGCAGCAACTCTACCAGCAGGGTTTTGTGATGATCGGATCGGCCGGCGTCCCCGATGAGGTCCGGCTGGTGATTCAGAACTATCTCAAGCCGGGGGACTCGGTCACCATCGTTTTCAACAAGGCGCAGAAGGCAATCCAGAGCATCAACGTCTCCTCCTACTTGAGCGATCCTTCGGATGCCGTGAAGATCGCCGTGCAATTCGCGCAGTTGCCGGACGGGACGAACCACGCGTCAAACGTCATTGTGAATGGCGTCAGCAAGGAGCTAAACGTGGAAATGCAGAATTCGAATTACCAGAAAATGTGAGCGGAAATGCCACACTCTGTCCCGGTAACGCTGAAATTCCGAGTGACGGTTCCACCGCGAAGGATACGGCCCGCCCGCATTGGAGCCGTGGAGGTGGCCGTCAATGGAAGCAATTCTTAGCCCTTCGATCCCGCAATCTCCGGCAAAAGCCGCGCTTGTCGTAGATGCCGATCCCCAGGTCGAAGCGGTACTCACGAGCACGCTAAATCCGGGAAGCTGGAGCATCCAGCATGCGCCCGACAACCGGGCTGCACTGGCCTTGGCCGAAGCAAGACCCTTTGACCTGGTATTGACCAGCGAGAAAACCTCCGGCAAGGAAGATGTCAGTCTGCTGCGCAAGATCCGCCGCGTGCGCCCACACACCCGGCTGATTATTCTCACCGACGTGACGACCCCGGCCGATGTCATCGCCTCCATGCGGGAGCGTGCTTTCAGTTACTTCTCCAAGCCGTTCGAATCCGATTCGCTCGCCGAAATGATTCGCTTCGCAGCGGAAGGCCCCTGTTGGGACGAGGGCATCGAGGTTGTTTCCGCAACTCCAGCCTGGATCCGCCTGGTCGCCAGTTGCGACAGGAAGACCGCCGAACGGCTGGTGCAGTTCATCAACGAGATCGCCGATCTGCCCGCAGACGAGAAGTACGCCGTTGCCACCGCGTTCCGGGAGATCCTGATGAATGCGATCGAGCACGGCGGGCAGTTCGATCCCAAAGAGTACGTGGAGATCTCCTACCTTCACGCCCGCCACATGGTGATGTGCCGGGTCAAGGATCCCGGGAAGGGCTTTTCACTCGACGAACTCAGGCACTCTGCCCTCTCCAATCCCCCCGAAGATCCGGCCCGCCATGTGGCCTATCGTGAGGCACAGGGCTTGCGCCCAGGCGGCTATGGCGTCCTACTCGCCCGCCAGCTCGTGGATGAACTCATTTACGGAGAAGAGGGCAATGACGTCTTGCTGATCAAGTATCTTGACCCTGGCCTGGGCAGCAAGAAGGATTGACGGAAGGATGTCCCGGGACATGACTCCGCCGGCTGGTAAAGCTATGTTAAATGGAGGCCCGATGCGCGCGCTTCCCTAGGCTCGAATCTGGCCACGGGCATGAGGGCTGCTTTCCTTTGCCCTCATTCGGAGGACAATTTTCTTCTCAGCCCTTACCGATCTGAGCTTCAGTCGAACTGGCGCATCTGTCACTTTTGACAGTTTTTCCGCATGCGCACTCGAGCCATGTTAGCGGGTCTCGGAAAAGCGAGTTTAGGGAAGAAGGGAGCAATACGAAATGGGAAAAACGAGCAGCACGAAATTGATGAGCGGCCTGGCTTTGGTTTGCCTGGCCTTTGTCGCGAGCCTGACCTCGCTAAACCTTGCGCCCGTCGCCGCCCAGGAGGCCGCCCAGGCACGGGTAGTGTTCCCAACCGACCGCACGGTGCTACCGATTCCGGAACCCCAGTACCCGCATAGCACCGTATTCAATGCCCGGAACGCCACGCCTCCCCCACGGTTCGAGGTCAAGGCACCCGCCAAAGCGCCCAACGTCCTGATCGTCCTGATCGACGACATGGGCTTCGGCCAATCGAGCGCCTTCGGCGGTCCCATCCATATGCCGACTGTGGAGGGCCTCGCAACCAGCGGCCTGCGCTACAACGAGTTCCACACCACGGCGCTCTGCTCGCCGACCCGCGCGGCGCTGCTGACCGGCCGCAATCACCACATGAACAACATGGGCTCGATCACGGAGACGGCCACCGCCTTTCCCGGACAAACCGGCCAGCGCCCCAACAGCGTGGCCCCGCTAGCGGAGATGCTGCGGCTAAACGGATACAGCACTGCCGCCTTCGGCAAGTCCCACGAGACCGCGGCCTGGGAGGTCAGCCCCTCCGGCCCGACCGACCGCTGGCCGACCCGCTCGGGCTTTGACAAATTTTACGGATTCATGGGCGGCGAGACCAACCAATGGGCGCCGCTGATCTACGACGGGATGATCCAGGTCCAACCATCGCACGACCCGAATTACAACTTCATGACCGACATGACCGACAAGGCCATCGCCTGGATGGGGTACCAGAAATCGCTGACGCCGGACAAACCCTTCTTCATCTACTTCGCGCCCGGCGCTACCCACGCGCCGCATCACGTGCCCAAGGAGTGGATCGCCAAGTACAAGGGCAAGTTCGACCAGGGCTGGGACAAAGTGCGCGAAGAGACTCTCGCCCGCCAGATCAAACTGGGTGTCGTGCCCGCGGGCACAAAGCTCGCTCCCAAGCCCGAGGCCATCAAAGACTGGGACAAACTCTCCGCGGACGAACAAAAGCTCTTTGCCAGGCAGATGGAAGTCTTTGCCGGGTTCGGCGAGTACGCCGACACGGAGATTGGCCGGCTGATCCAAGCCATCAAAGAGACGGGGCAACTCGACAATACGCTGGTCTTCTACATTGTCGGTGACAACGGAGCGAGCGCCGAAGGCGGCATGAACGGGCTTTTCAACGAGTACACCTACTTCAACGGCCATCTTGAGACCGTCCAGGACATCCTGAAGCATTACGACGAACTCGGCGGCCCATCGACCTACCCGCACTATGCCGCCGGGTGGGCCGTCGCGGGGGATTCACCCTTTGAGTGGACCAAGCAGGTGGCCTCAAGCTATGGCGGGACGCGCAACGGGATGGTCATTCACTGGCCCAAGGGCATCACGGCGAAGGGCGAGTTACGATCGCAATGGCACCACGTCATCGACATCGCGCCCACGATCCTGGAAGCGGCGGGCCTGCCCGAGCCGAAAAGCGTCAACGGAACGGTCCAGACCCCCATCGAGGGTGTGAGCATGGTCTACACTTTTGCCAACGCCAAGGCGCCGAGCCGCCACACCACGCAATACTTCGAGATCTTCGGAAACCGCGCTATCTACCACGACCGCTGGCTGGCCGGCACCGTCCACCGGGCCGCCTGGGAGTTCAAGGTCCGGAGGCCGCTCGAAGACGACATCTGGGAGTTGTACGACACGCGGACGGACTTCAGCCTGGCAAACGACCTGGCCGCAAAGAACCCCGAGAAGCTGAAGGAAATGCAGGATCTCTTTCTGAAGGAAGCGGTCAAGTATCAAGTGCTACCCCTCGACGACCGGCTTCAGGAGCGTTTCGTCGCCTCCATGGTCGGGCGTCCCGACCTGATGGCCGGCCGCACATCCCTAACGGTTTATCAGGGGATGACCGGCATGTCCGAGAACGTCTTCATCGACGTGAAGAACCGCTCGCACACGATCACCGCCGAGGTGGAGATCCCGGCGAACGGAGCCAACGGCGTGATTCTGGCGCAGGGGGGCCGCTTTGGTGGCTGGAGCTTCTATCTGATGGATGGCAAGCCGACATACACCTACAACTGGCTGGGCCTGCAGCGCTACACGGTGGCCGCCACGCAGGCGTTGCCGCCCGGAAAGGCGACTATCCGCTTCGAGTTCGTCTATGACGGTGGCGGCCTCGGTAAGGGCGGTACAGGCACGCTCTACGTCAACGGGATGAATGTCGCCACGGGTCGGATCGAACAAACGCAATTCGCTGTGTTCTCGGTGGACGACGCGGCTGACGTGGGCGCGGATGAGGGCACGCCGGTAACCGAGGCTTATCAGGTGCCGTTCAAGTTCACTGGAAAGATCGACAGAGTGACAATCGAGCTGAAGGACATGACGCGACCGGTAGCGGAACTAGCGGACAAAGCCCGCAGGGAGGCCGCTCTGAAGAAAGCGCTGTCCGACTAAGCTCAGAGGCCAAGAACTCCGGCGGATCGAAAAGACCAAATGAGCGGTTGCAGCGGCAGTGGAGTAATCATCATGCGGCCTAAGTGAATCGTCCGATTCGGGAAGGCAAGCGCGGCCTGCTTTTCCCTTCCTGGTCTTTTTTTGAATGATTGGGGTTCCGGCGCTCCCTTGCGAGGCGACGCGCATAACTTTCCTCACTTGGACGCATAGTCGGCTTGAATCGTATTGCAAAACGCATTCTGAACGGGAGGCAGCTGCCGAGAATTCTCTTGGGAGTGAGCAGTGCGCCTGACGGCTAGAGCAGTCTCTGGTTTGCCGGTTCCACGACGAGTATCGAATCGGAGCTCAACGTTCCGGACCTGCTGATAAAAGGCTGGCCATAATCCCAGAATCCAGTTGCAGACTTCACCCGCTTACGCGGAGGATTCAGTCAAGTTCCCGCGATCCATCAAGCCGCGACTCATATACGGACGGCCGAGCAGAACGGCTGCCATCCCAGCCAGTAGCCCGTTTGCTGCGTCCGACTTGAGGATGAAACCGTTTGCGCCAGCGTCGAAAGCAGCTCGCACCACATCAGGATCGGACTCCCCACTCAAGAAGAGTATCTTGGCATTGGGGGCGAGCTTGCGGATGTGTCCAGCGGCTTCAATGCCTGTCAGCATGGGAAGTCTGACGTCGAGTAGTATCAGGTCCGGTCGCAGCTCTACCGCCTTCCGTACGGCTTCCACTCCATCGGATGCGGTGCCAACGACTTGCAGGTTGGGTCCTGTCGTAAGCCTCGAGATCACAAAATCCCGCCACAGTGCGAAATCATCGACCACGAGAACGCGTACGATTGTCATTTCCACTACCTCTGCTCCTTGCACCTTCATGATTGGAATACCTCCGAACGGTCCTACGCTGATCACACCCAAGGAGGATTGCATGCCGTCACCGCTCGAGTCGTTGCTCACAGACAACCTGGAACTTGCTCTGGAGCAATCAGGGCACGGATTGGCAGAGGGCAAGAAGAATGGAAAGACCGGCGGAATCAGACAACGTGCAGGAAAAGCCGTTCTGGAGAGCGGAGCAGGACCTTGCCGCGGCGCTTTTCCACGGCGCGGTTGCTTCGCCACTCGCTTAACAGATGGCTCGCCGTGAAGGGAGTGATGTTTGCCGCGCTGGCCAACTCCTCATTCGTAACATCGATTTCAACTCCGCCGGGCACTTTCTGGCCTATCGATTGAGCCAGGCAAACCAGGACGTGGGCAAGTCTTTGACGTGCGGTCTGGGAAGTCAGCGCCACATGAGCGGCAACATACCAAGCCAGATAGTCCGAGCCGGTGGACAGGGCATTCTCCAGCAGCTCCGGGTACCGAGCGACGAGGCCCCGAATTGTGGCGCGGTCCCACGTCAAAACGGAGCTATCCTTCACCGCCTCTGTGCTGACGAGATACACCGAGCTTTTGTGCAGCAGTGCTGCGCCACCGAGGATCTCTCCGGGCGTTAGCCAATGAAGGATGATCTTTTGGCCCTCTGGCGTAATCAAAAAGAATCTCGCGCGGCCTTTCGTCAGCAGGTAAAGGTGGTCAGCCGGGTTACCCTGGTTTGCGATTACAGAATTGGCAAGGAATCGCCGCTGCTTCGCAGCTCCCAGGACTTTCTCGAGGTCAGGGGGAAGCAATCCCTCCAGAAATCGGGAGTTCAGGTTCCTGCAGACGGCAAAACTCGCTGTGCCGGGCATGGATGATTCTCCCTCAAGGCTGACTGAAATTCGACCTTGCTCCTGGTTGCTTGGTTGAATCGTACTCGTCAAGCCGCAATGAAGGCTGCCGTCTCTAGACGCGATTCACCTGCGAGCCTAGCGGTTTCCATGGCGCCTGTACACTGGAAGAACTACCAGATCCAGTGCGCACGCAGCTAGAGGCCACGCCTTAACGGGGAAATTTAAGGGTCGAATAGCTCGCCATACCGCTATCCCGCGTGCAGGGTAAGCGGCGTGCCAAACGGGGCGATTTTAGAACTTTTCCCGGCGATTTCCTGGCAGTCTTGCTACAGACTGAATTCCCTGGTGGATTGAGCCCGTAGCATGCTCGGTGCCCCGAGGGCATTTGTCAGGTTTGCCGACTACACAGCCAAGTGGATCGCGAGGTCGCACCTTCCCGGGACAGTATTTCTGGTCAGTGAGGCGAGATTGCACTTTCTCAAGCAAGCCGTTGCACATCAGATGGTCCGCGTAAGCATCGTCAGGCGCCAGTCCAGCGAGCAAGATAAGCCGGCTCATCGCTTGCAAGATGCTGTAGATTGACCACAGCAGGACAGGAGGCTACAGCGCATGAACTACATAATGAGTCTTCCTTTCCTTGTGTTGGCGCTCTCGTTCGTGGCGCTGTGGCTCTCGGCGAGGACCGGCGCTTTCTTTCGCAAGAGGCGACGAAACCTGGAAGAAGATGAGCGTCGAGATTTAGGCCTCATCGAGGCCGCTGCGCTGACACTGCTCGGGCTTATCATCGGATTCAGCTTTTCGATGGCCATCAGCCGGTACGATCAGCGCAAAAACCTCGAAGAGGCGGAGGCCAACGCAATCGGTGCAGAATACGTCCGGGCAGACTTGCTGCCTGCCGCCGATGCCGCGAGAGTGCGTACCCTGCTGAGGAACTATGTCGATCAGCGCGTTTTGTTCTACGAAACTCGCGATGAGCGCCAGCTCCTGCAAATCGATGCCGCCACTGCTCAACTGGAGTCCGATCTGTGGTTCGCGGCCCAGGCCCCTGCTGCGGCGCAGCCGACACCCCTGGTCGCCCTCGCCGTTTCGGGCATGAACGACGTATTGAACTCGCAGGGATACACGCAAGCGGCCTGGCGGAACCGCATCCCAGTTGCGGCATGGGGGCTGATGGCAGCTATCGCTATCTGCTGCAACCTGTTGATCGGCTATGGTGCGCATCGCGCTGAAGCGAAATCCGTCCTGTTTCTCGTTCTACCACTTATTGTGTCCATCTCGTTCTTTCTCATAGCAGACCTTGACAGCCCGCGTGGCGGTGTCGTTCGCGTGCGTCCGCAAAACCTGGTACGCCTCTCTCAGTCGTTGCATGCGCATTGATCGCGGCCATAAAGGCCATCTGCCGGCCGCCAATCCGGCGGACTCCTCTTGAAAATGTCCCAGCCCCGACAAGATGCTGCGCCCTCCCGAAGCCGTACCACCTGTCAAAAGTGATAGTTCCAGGAGAGGGACCTGAGTGATAGTGTGGCACGGCATGATTCCTCGGACATCCCAAACAACTCCTAACAGGCAGGATCCTTCCCTGCTCCGCGTGCCGGGAACATGAAGCGAACGATGTGTTTCGTGTTCTTTGCGAGCGTCATGGCATTGCTGTGCGAAGGCGCCCAGGCTCAGACAACTGAGGCTCAGACAACCGAGGCTCAATGGTGGCCCGAACTAGACAGCTATGTGGATCTTACGCAGCGGCTTCGCCTGCTCTTCACGGCAGAGAGATACACGGACGGTGGTGACTACAATTCCATTCAGTTTGGTCCCTACCTCGAAATCGGGCTGAGACCACTGCTGCGGAAAAGACTCATCACCAACGACTGGGCGAAACATAATTACCTGGTCCTCCAGATTGGGTATCAACACCGGTCAAACTTCGACAAACCCGATGAGGAGCGCGGCGTCCTGTCCCTGACGCTCCGGTATCCCCTGCCTGGATCATTGATGCTGGCCGATCGCAACCAGAGCGATCTTCGCTGGACCAATGGCGTTTTCACCTGGCGGTATCGCAATCGTCTGATGTTGGAGCGATCCTTCAAAATCAAGCGTGTGACCCTGACGCCTTTTGCACGGGACGAGGTCTATTACGACAGCAAGTATGGGGTCTGGAATCTCAACACCTATGCGTTTGGTTCGAGTATTCCGGTGCGCAAACGAGTGGAAATAGAACTCCATTACGAGCGCGACCACAACACCCGCGCATCCCCCACGTACATCAACGCCTTGGAGTTCACTCTCTCTCTTTTTCTCAGGCGCAAGTAGTGTCGGGCTCGTTTCTATTGAGAACCACGGACAAATGGCAACGATCGTAGGAGCCGAGCAATGACTATTGGAATTCCCCCGTTCCCCCGCGCGAGCCGCATCATCCTGCTCGCAGCTCTCATCGCCTGCCTCTGCTCTCCGGCTCAGGCGCAAAAAAAAGACGTGGTTATCATGAACAACGGCGACCATTTCACCGGGCAGGTCAAGAGCCTGCAAAACGGTTTGTTGTACGTGGAGACGGACTACGTCTCCGGCAAGATTGGGCTGGATTGGAATCAAGTGCAATCGGTCCAGAGCACTGCTACCTACCGGATTGTATTGAACAACGGTAAAAGACTGGAAGGGAAAATTGAAAAGAATTCCGGTGAAGGAGCCAAGACCGAAGATTTTCTAATTCGCGAAGCGACCGAGGAGGTCCAGGTACCTTCGGCGGAGATCGTAAGCATGGACACGAAGAAGCCCACGTTCTGGCGGCAATTGCAGGGGGCCATCGATTTTGGCTACAGCTTTACCAGTGGAAATCGTCAGTCTACACTGAACGCCGATACAAGCGCGGCGTACAAGACCCCGGGATGGGAGGCCGCGACCTCGTTCGATTCAACGTTTAGCGGCCAGTCGGGAGCTTCCAAGACAAATCGCGAAGATCTGCAGGCCACGTTCTCCAAGTTTCTAAACAGAAATTCGTTTGTCGCGGCCCTCTCTGATTTTCTTCACAGCAGCCGGCAGGATTTGAACCTGCGCACCACCCTGGGCGGCGGTTATGGACGCTACTTCAAGCGGACGACGAACAGCAACCTCGCCTGGCTGGGCGGCGTTGCGTTCATCAACGAGTCCTTTAATACCGCTATCGGTCAACCATCGGGCCAGAACATGGAGGCCGTGGTGGGATTGCAATACAACTACGTTCGGTTCAACTTCGGACAGTTCGATTCTCAGGTCATGGTATTTCCGGGACTGACGGATTCCGGCCGCATACGCGCAACGACGAATAATGTCGTCACAATCAAGCTAAGAAACAATTTTTATCTGGCCTTCACCTTCTGGGATAACTTCGATAGCAGGCCTCCGGTAACGGCAAAGAAGAATGAACTCGGGACCAGTACCGGTATCGGCTGGTCCTTTTAAGATGTGGCACTCCCACGAGCAGAGGGCCGAAGCGCGGCTAGCCTTGATTCGCTTCTCTGTTTTCTCGAGACGCTGAATCATCCCGCAGACACCGCGCGGCACCAAAGGCCATCTGTCACTTTTGACAGTTACACCCAGCGAGTGCTCCGGGCAGCATGGGCGGGCCTGTAAGATGGAGTCGGATCGTTCCGTGAAGTCAGCGGCCGCACCGTTATTGTTGCCAAGGAAGAAAAAGGAAGCGGAGGGCGTTCATGAGGTGTCTTAGAACAATAGTTCTAGTTGCTGCTACGGTACTCGTAATTTTGGGGCTCGCAGCATCGCCCACCTGGGCTCAGCAGAAGAAACCCAACATCGTAGTCATCATGGGCGACGATGTTGGTATGTGGAATCTCAGCGCCTACCATCGCGGCATGATGGGCGGAAGCACACCCAACATTGATCGCATCGCCCGGGAGGGCGCACTCTTCACCGACTATTACGCCCAGCAATCGTGCACCGCGGGTCGGGCCGCGTTCATCCTCGGGCAGACGCCGTTCCGCACCGGACTGCTGATGGTCGGTTTGCCGGCCGCCAAACAGGGCTTGCAGGACTCAGACCCGACGATTGCCGAACTTCTCAAACCGTTTGGTTACGCCACCGCGCAGATCGGCAAAAACCATCTGGGCGACCGCAATGAATACCTGCCCACGGTCCACGGGTTCGACGAATTCTACGGCATCCTCTACCACCTCAACGCCATGGAGGAGCCTTACCAGGGGGATTATCCGAAAGCTCCCGCGTATCCCAATTTCCATGCACGCTTCGGCCCGCGCAATATCGTGGATACCAAGGCCACCACCGCGGATGACCCGACCACGGATCCGCGCTGGGGCAGGGTCGGCAAGCAGACAATCGCAGACGGCGGCCCATTGCCTCCGCACCCGAACATGGATCCGAACGCTCAGACCAACATGGAGGACATCGACGCGGAACTCGTCCGCCGTTCCACCGACTTCATGGATCGCTCTGTGAAGGCCGGCAAGCCGTTCTTCCTCTGGCACAACTCCACGCGCACACATGTCTGGACCCATCTCTCTCCGAAATGGGCGAACAAAAGCGGCTTTGGGCTTTACGCCGATGCCATGATGGAACTGGATTGGGAAGTCGGCGAAATCCTGAAAAAGATTGATGACCTCGGCATCGCCGACAACACGATCGTGCTATTCACCAGCGACAACGGCGCGGAGATCTTCACCTGGCCGGATGGCGGCAACCACCCGTTCCGGGGCGAGAAAGGCACCGTTTATGAGGGTGGATTCCGCGTGCCCATGGTGGTGAAGTGGCCCGGCGTCATCAAGCCCGGCACCATCGTCAACGACATCATGGCGCACGAAGACTGGCTGCCGACGCTACTGGCCGCCGCCGGTGATCCGGACGTGAAAGAGAAGCTCTTGAAGGGCATGAAGGTGGGCGACAAGACGTTCAAAAACCACCTCGACGGCTACAACTTTATGCCCCTCTTCAAGGGCGAAGTCGCCGCCGGGCCGCGCCACGAATTCTTCTACTTCGGCGTGGGCGCCGACCTCATGGCTTTGCGTTACGACGCCTGGAAGGTCACCTTCAAAACCGTCAAAGGCAACCTCTTCAACGGCCAGGTGGAAACGACCCAGGCTCCGATTGTCACCAACTTGCGTCAGGATCCGTGGGAACGTTACCAGGATGAGTCTCTGAATTATGGCAGATGGTGGGGCGAAAAGCTGTGGACCATGGTGCCCGCCGTTCAGATCGTGGGCCAGTTCCTCCAAACGTTTAAGGAATATCCCCCCAGCCAGCCAAGCGGCGGGCTCACCGTGAGCCAGTTCCTCGAAGCCATCTCGAGAGGGGCCTCGGGTAGTGGCAAATAACTGAATGCTTGATTTGATTGTGAGCCACGCGGGCCGTCTCCCACGAGGCGGCCCGCACATTCACCGTCGAAGCAAACTACAGCACTGAGGTCCCCCACGTGCGAGGCATTCGAACTCTCTTAGCACTGCCGATCTTTTTCTCGCTCACCTTGCCGACGCTCGCACAAGATACCCCCATTGGTCCGTCGGGAACTCAGGTTGGCACGGAGGAAACGCCGGCGGCAGCGACAAATGCCGATGCCTTGAGAAAAGCGGCGCAGAACCCCATCGCCAGCCTCATCAGCGTTCCTGTCCAGAATAACAGCAACTTCAGCGTTGGCCCGGAGGACCGCACTCAGGACATACTGAACATCCAGCCCGTCATCCCGGTGCGTCTGAGCGAGAGCTGGAATCTCATCACCCGCATCATCACCCCGATCATTTATCAGCCCACGGTGAGCCAGCCCATTAACCAAGGCGCATACGGATTCGGAGATCTGAACCCGTCGTTCTTCCTGTCTCCGGCGAAGCCGCACAAGATAATTTGGGGCGTGGGGGCGACGGTCGTGTTGCCTACGGCCACCAATCCGGTGTTGGGGCAGGGAAAGTGGAGCATGGGGCCCACGGTTGTCGTGCTGTCACAGCCGGGAAAGTGGACTCTGGGCGGACTTGTGAACAACGTTTTTTCGTTCGCCGGACAATCCAGCCGCGCGGATGTGAACCAGATGGTGTTTCAGTATTTCATCAACTACAACCTAAAAAAGGGCTGGTACATCACCTGGCAGCCCACCATTACGGCAAACTGGGAAGCTACGAATGGCGGTCGATGGGTGGTGCCGCTTGGTGGCGGTGTGGGAAGAATCATGAAGCTCGGATTCCAGCCCGTGAATATCACCGCGCAGTTTTATGGAAACGCCGTTTATCCTCCGGGTACTTCACCTTGGGGCATGCGTTTACAAATCGCATTTCTGTTTCCCAAGCTGACCAAGCAGCAGGAGAAGATGCTGCTGGAACAAAAACTGAAACAGATGGAACAGGAGCAACCGCAGAAGAACTGAGATGGCCGCTTGCGCACAGATCTTCAACATCGAGATGGACGCACTTCAGATTGCAACGTATCCGCGCTACTCAGATGGGCCGCGGCACCCACACGCAAGCCCATCGAAGAGTCAAGGGAGACGCTCAAGAAGTATCCGAATCCGCTTGGGGGCAACATCACGCGGTTCTGAAAGAAGGAGCTGATGAATATGTTCTATCCTCTCACCCTGCTCTTCGCGGCGGCCTTCTGTAGCAGCCTGAATGTGCCCGCGACCGCGCAGGAATCCGCACCAGCGAGTGCCGTGGAAACCGTCCAGGGCGCAGGCCAAACACCTGCCCCCTCTGAGGCCAGCCCGCAATCCGCCCAGAAACCGGATTCCGCTGAGCAGGGCACGCCGGACGAGAAAAAGGTCGACGACAAGCAGAAAGAGAAAAAGAAGAAGAAGCCGCCGCGAGGAGCCCCTGTCGTTGCTCCGCTGCCCGTTTCAAGCCCGGCCATAGGAAACGGAGTCATCCCAGTCCTGGCCTATATCTTTCCCCTCAGCGAGAAGGACAAGTTATCCCCTCCTTCGGTGATCGGCGCAGCGGGCATCATCACCGACAACGGCACCCGCGGCTTCGCAGTGGGTGCGGAGCTTTATTTCAAGGAAAACACATATAAGGCCACGGCCGGCTATGCTCACGGAAATCTGAATTACGACATCTATGGCTTGGGGATCCTCGCAGGGGAGGGGGCAAAGTTGCCCCTCAAACAGTCCGGCCACGGATTCTTCGGGGAGTTTCTCCGCCGGCTGTGGTGGGATTTTTTCCTTGGACCACGCTTCTGGGACGGGAACTCGTTTCTCACTCTTGGAGTGTCCAACGTGGGGTCAATTCAGCTGCCTCCGGACCTGGGGCTCCACACCACCTTGCGCGCCTTCGGCTTTCGTTTGCAGCGGGATAAGCGCCCCAACCAATTCTATCCAACCAAGGGTACGTTGACCGACTTTACGACGGACTTCTACGCTCAGGCCTTGGGCAGCAAGTACACCTTCCAGGCGTACCGGGTGACCTTCAATAAGTACGGCAGCCTTACGAAGAATCAGGTTCTGGCCTTTGGCTCCTATTTCTGCGCAACAGGTGGACAGCCTCCTTTTTACGGGAATTGCATCTATGGCGCCCAAAACCAATTGCGAGGGTATACGGCGGGCCGCTACTTCGACCGCTACCTGCTCGATTCACAGCTCGAATACCGTCTGGTATTGCCCAAGCGGTTTGGGCTGGTCGCGTTCGGAGGCCTCGGAGGAGTCATTCCAGGAGGGGACCGGTTGCTCAGGAACGCATTCTTCCTGCCCAGCGGAGGCGGGGGATTGCGCTTCGAACTCAGCAAGAAGTACCACGTAAATCTCAGAGCCGATATCGCCCAGGGCAAGGACGGTCACGTATTCAGTATGGGAGTGGGCGAGGCGTTTTGACACCTTGCCCAGGAGGGCAACGGGCTAACCCTGCCGGCCCGCTTGCCATGAATTGGGCCAACTCGCCAGCCATACACAAAACCTTGCTTGGTCCTCGGGAGAGACGCTAGTGAAGACCCTGCTGATTACCAAAACTGTTGTGGAAGTCGGAGCCGGTTTGGCGCTGGCACTATTTCCTTCCATTGCGGTTTCTCTCCTGCTCGGGTCGCCGCTCGATGTGACTGCGACGGTCATCGGTCGGTTTGCAGGAACCGCCTTACTCACGCTGGGAATCGCCTGCTGGCTGGCCCGCAATGACGCGCAGAGCCCCGCAGCCGCCGGACTAATCGCGGCGCTGCTTTTCTATGATGCCGGCATAGTCGCTGTCCTCCTGTTTGCTCGTTTGGCCCTGGGACTGTCTGGCATAGGTCTGTGGCCTGGTGTCATACTTCACTCGGCACTAGGGATTTGGTCCCTGCTTTGCCTCGGAAAAGGCCCGCGACCGGCGCTGTTGAGGTGAGGGAGTCCAGCAGATATTCGGCGACGATCTCGTGAGTGGCCGGGTTCAACACGTGAGGTCCGTAGCTTCCCGCGCCACCCTGGGAGCGCTCGTGCTATTTCTCCTGGGGCTCATCTTCTGGCGATGGTCTGCCGGCGCACGCCGTCAGCGCGGCATGCAACCATCCGCAGCCCCACCGACCTACGTCGGCAAAGAGCAGTGCGCCAAGTGTCATGCCCAGGAGGCGGAAGATTGGAGCCATTCGGACCACGCCCTGGCCATGCAAAAGGCAAGCGACAAGAGCGTTCTCGGTAATTTCAACGACCAACAGTTCACGAAGGACGGCATCACTTCGAGGTTCCATAAAAAGGACGACAAGTTTTACGTCCAAACCGATGGGCCCGACGGAAAGCTCCAGGATTACGAGCTCGCTTACACCTTCGGGTACTTCCCGCTCCAGCAGTACCTGGTATCGTTCCCCAATGGACGGCTGCAAAGTCTGGTTCTTGCCTGGGATTCACGGGCCAAGGATCAAGGCGGCCAGCGCTGGTTCCATCTGTATCCAAACCAGAAAATGCCGCACTCGGATCCGCTGCACTGGACGGGACCAAATCAGACCTGGAACTACATGTGCGCCGACTGTCACTCGACCAACCTGCGGCCCAACTACGACCTGGCGAAAAACAGCTACGACACCACCTGGTCGGAAATTAACGTCTCCTGCGAACAATGCCACGGACCGGGCTCACAACACGTCGTCTGGGCGCGCGCGCGCAAGAACTCCTCGGAGGAGAAAGCCGGGGGCGCGAACGGCCTGACAGTTGATTTGAAAACCGTCAGTGGGTCTTGGTGGCTCATGAAACCCGCCGACGTCACCATGCATTGGAAAGGGCAGCCTCGCACCCGAACGGAATTTGAAACGTGCGCGCCGTGCCATTCTCGCCGCCGTCCGATCACCAGCCACTACCAACCAGGGCAGCATTTCCTGGACGCATACGTCCCCAATCTCCTGGAAGAAGGCGTTTACTTCGCCGACGGCCAGATCCTCGAGGAGGACTACGAGTACGGCTCCTTCGTCCAAAGCAAGATGTACCACGAGGGCGTGAGCTGTTCCGACTGTCATGATCCTCACACGGGAAAGCTTCCGCCAGTCAGCTTGAACCAGGCTTGCGGGAAGTGCCACCTGCTCGCCAAGTTCGGCGCTCCGGAACATCATCACCACAAGGCCGGCTCCGCTGGCGCTCTCTGCGTGAACTGCCACATGCCCACCCGGACCTACATGGTGGTGGATGTGCGCCGCGACCACAGCTTCCGCGTGCCGCGCCCCGATTTCTCCGTAGCCTACGGAACTCCCAACGCCTGCACGCAATGCCACAAGGACAAACCCGCCAAATGGGCTTCCGATGCCCTGCTGAAGTGGTATGGACCGAACCGCCTGCGGGAGCCCCGTTTTGTCGCAGCGATTGATGCCGGTCGCCGTGGCTCCGTCACGGCGGAAAAACAGTTGGCGTCTCTGATCACCGATACCGCGCAACCGGGAATTGCGCGCGCCACGGCTCTGTCCCTGCTTCCCCGGTACCTGACCTCCGTCACGCTTCCCGCGATACAGGCTGCACTGGCCGATACCGATGCCCTGGTGCGCCGTGAAGCCGTCCGCGCCTTGGAGTCGTTTCCCGTACGCGACCGTGTAGGTTTGGCTGTGCCGTTGCTTGCGGATCCGATACGATCGGTACGCATTGAGGCCGCGCGCCTGCTCGCCGGAACTTCTTCTGATCTCCTGCAAGAGGGAGTGAAATCGGCGCTCGACCGGGCGAGTGCGGAATTCATTGCATCGGAACTGGCAACGGCAGAACGCCCGGAAAGCCACCAAAACCTCGCGCTGTTCTACGCCCAGATGGGACGCTTCAGCGAAGCGGAAGGCGAGCTGCAAACCGCTCTTCGTCTCGACCCCGGCTCCGTCCCCGCGATGGTCAATCTGGCCGATCTCTACCGCATGCAGAATCGCGATGACCTGAGCCAGCAATGGCTGGAAAAGGCCGTTGCCGCGGCCCCAAACGCAGCGGAACCCGTTCACGCCCTGGGGTTACTCAAAGTCAGGCAGAAGCAGTATCCGGAAGCACTCAGCCTGCTGGCCAAAGCAGCGACGCTACAACCGGAAAATGTCCGCTACAGCTATGTGTATGCTGTGGCGCTCAGTTCCAGCGGTCAAGCCAGCAAGGCCATCACAATACTGGAACAGGCCCACAAGAGAAGGCCCTCAGATCGCGACGTCTTGCTGGCCCTGATTACCATCGGACGTGACTCGGGCAATTCTCCGCTCGCCATTCAATACGCTCGGCACTTGGCCGAGCTTTCCCCCGGTGATCCCCAGGCGCAGCAGCTTCTGGCGGATTTGCTCAAACGCAAAGGCCAATCCGTTCAGTAGGGAGAGATGCGCCGGGCTGGGCAGCTGTCAGTTTTGACAGTGGTGCGCATCTTTCCGATGCTCTAAAAGAGTTGTGGCCGAAGTTTGTCGGGCTTGGATGGGGGAGTCCAATCTGCGGAGCGCTGTTTTCCTGGCAGGCGAGGCCTGCGCCGGGAGAACGGTTGAGCGCTTAGTGTGCCGGTAGCATCAGGCCGACACAGAAGGCGGCCCAGCAAGTGAGTCCTGGGCCAAGGCTTACAGCTACTCGGCCACGGGCTCCACAGAACCGGCGGGAATTCCGTTCTTCCTACGGGGGCATGAAGACTTTGAATCTCTAGAGAATGGAGCATATCAATGAATCTTTCCAGTCAGCCTCAGCAGAGGGCCTCTCACGCGTGGTTCCGCGGCGCAGTTTTGCTGACGTCGGTATTGTTCGGTTGGCTTGGAGCTTCGGCTCAGGATGCCCAAGATAAAACGTCAACCGGAATTCTGTCGCCACTCCCGGTTGGAGCACCGCAATTCGTAAACTATCGATTCGATGTGAACTTCAGAACGGATTCCGTCGGGATCGGAAGCTTTTCCTCTGGAGTTTTGCAGCCCGGTACCGCTGCAGCATCGGGCTTTGATGGGGTGCGCATACTGACCTTGGAGCAAGCCAAGGCGCAGGCGGCCGCAGCCAACAATCCGCTCGTACGTCTCGGAGAACTCTCTGTGGAAGTCGCGAAGCAGCACCGGCTGGGCGTGCAGGGACTTTACTTTCCGAATATCAGCACGCAGATGGAAAACCTGCACTTCAACAAGGCCACGGGCCAGGTGATTACCATCCAAGGTCCGTTGGGCATGACTCACATGGTGTCCGCGAACATAATTAACAAGAATCAGACCGCATTCAACCTGGCCGTGGCGCAACCGGTCACCCCACTTTTTGCGATTTATCAGCTCGTGAAAATCGCGCGCGCGGACGAGAATATTGCCCGAGTCAAAGCGGGATTGCCGGTGAAGGAAATAGCGAACCGCGTGGAGAAAAACTACTTTGATCTGCTGGTCGCCCAACGGGAACTGACCAGCACCGAAGCCGGAGCGAAGAAGATCCAAGCCAAGTGGCTGAGGGCGAGCAATTCCGGAGGGCCAGGGATCTCGGTGGAACAAGAGACGGAGATGGCCGCTGCCGAGAAGGCAGTCCTGCTCGCGTCCAGCCAGGTGAAGGAACTGACCGTGTCGCTCAACGACATGCTTGGCCTGCCAGAAGGAACAACGCTAGAACTGCTCGCGCCCTCACCTCTTGTGGAAGACATGTCGCTGAAGGAAGCCACTGAGGATGCGACGGCAGCGAATCCCGCGGTCGTGGAGGCAGAGCAAACTGCAATCAAGGCGCACGCCGGCGAAAAACTTTCGAAAATGGCGTATTTCCCGGTCCTCGCCATCGTCGGTGGTTACGCAAATCAAAACGCTCTCGGCGTCATTTTGCCGCGGGATTTCGGCTATCTCGGCCTCGTTTCCACCTGGACCGTCTTTGACGGCTTCAAGCGCGAGCATGGGGTGAAAGAGGTCCGGGCACAAGCCGAAATGGCGGAACTGGCGGTGCAATTGACCAAGGCTAAAGTGGCGGCAGGCGTCAAGAGCAGCTACCTCGAACTGGAACGCTCGCGCCAACTTTACCAATTGGCGCGCCGAATGGTTTCCGCGGCTCAGGTGATGGATGCCAGTTACCAATCAGATGACCAGGACGTGAAAGCGGCGCAGGCACGGATGGAAGCCGATATGTTCCGGGCCGAGCTTGAATACCGTCAGGCATACGCCAAGGTGAAAGCCCTGATGGGAGTGAAATAAACCTGAGGTTCCGACCAAGTGGATCCAGTCTTTATACTGGATGGCTGATGGCGGGGCCGACGTTTTCCAGGTTGTGGAAACTGGACGACAAGGGGGCAGGGCCCAAATGAACCCTCGAGTCAAGCGAGCGGTCGGCCGTTTCGAACAGCGGAAGTCGTTTGCAGAACGCAGGCTATGGGGGTCAGGCCCGGCCTTGCAATCTGCGTGAGATGGCAGGTCCGGCCGGGCAGAGAGCCAGGGTCGAGAAAGGAACAGACTGATGAAAACTAGAAGTACCCAAGTAAGTTCAGAAGTTCTACGTACTCCCGGGGGAATTGTCCGGCGGTCGCTGCGGCTGGCCGGCGTGGTTGTTTTCGCCGTCGCCGTGGTTTTCGCTGCGGCTGCCTCGCCGGTGTTCAGCCGGCAGCCGGCTGCGCCGCAGGCCTCCCCATCCAGCACGATCTCAGGCGTGCAGTGCGTGATCGGCTGCGAGAACATCAAGCCCAACAGCAAGGGCACGATCAGCGTGGTGCCCACAGGGCTCCGTTTTGCGACCGACAAAGACACTGCCGACATCAGCACCGCATCCATCCAGGACATTTTTGTCGGCAACCAGAGCCGGCAGGACGTGAGCGGCGTGGGCGGCACGGTGGTCAAAGCGGCCATCCCTTATGGAGGCGGCCGCATCGTGAGTCTCTTTTCGCACAAAGTGCAGGTCCTTACCGTGGAATACACCGACTCATATGGCGGCTTCCACGGAGTCATCTACGTGCTTCCAGAAGGGCAAGCCACTTCCTTCAGAGATCAACTCGTCGCGCAGGGCGCGAAGGCCAGCGCTCATGTGGACGTAGCCGAACCGACGCAGGAGAAGCCATGAAATCTGTTACCCGATCTGCATTCCCCTCGATTTTCGCCATCGTCGCGAGCGGCGCAGCCCTGCTGATCGCTGGCTCTCTTCTGGCCCAGCCCAGTCCGGCGGGAAAGGCCGGGCCTGCTCCGCAGCAGACCCAGAAGCTTTCTGCCTCCGCCATTCAGATTGAGCGCACCGATCCGCCCGAGGACCTCCTAGTCCCCGAGGATTTCCGCATCTCCACCTACGAAAATGTGATCCTCCAGGTGGAAAAGACGAAGAAGTTTCAGCACGTCTATCGCAGTGGCGACCGTCGGGCCGCCGACGTGCCTGACCTCATCATCCTGCGCATGGTTCCTCAGGCCTACAAGGCGGGCAGCCAGAAGCAGCGCGAGGTCACCACTGTCTCCGGAGGCACCTCCATCAAGATCAAGGTTACCTTCACGAACCGAGACGGCAAGGTGCTTCTGGAAAAGGATCTCGATGGCAAGGTGCGCTTCTTCGGAGAAAACCTGCGCGCCACCTACGACTTCGCTAAGAACGTCGCTGACGTCGTCAATAACAACTTCTAGTTCTTCCCAACCCGAACTTCCGCTGAGCAGACGCGGCGCGCCCTTCGCAGGCGCGCCGCCCTGCTCAATTTTTGTTCCACGCTGTATTCGGCGAACCAAACTCCCCCTTCCGCGTAGCTCAGTGGAAAAGCGGCGAGTTACGAATGGCGCAATCATGCAGTTTGACAGCACCGGGCTTGCCCACGGCTTGTATACCATTTCCGGTCGTGTGGACCACGGGCACGGAGGCCGTGGCGGCAGTGCGAGCCGGCACCGTAGGCTTCGGATCTGTCGCGCTCCTCGGCCTCACCTTGCGAAGGACGATCTCGACCCCGGTCTCCGGCAGCACTCGGAAGTCTGCGCGCGTAAGTGACAGACTCCCGACCGCGGAACGGTCAGCAGCGGTGGAGAATAAGAAGAACGCGACGAGGGACAGACGGAGCGCTTTGGAAGGGAGGCACTCCTACATTAGATTGACATCCACGGTGGAGGGCACGGTACGGATGCTCACCGTCGTGTGGCCTGACGTTCCCCAAAAGAGATCGGGCCTCGACCGGGAGTGCCGCTCGAGGCCCCGGGTTGATCCGACAGATTCATTGTGGGATGGCGCGGGCGGGACCGAGAGAAGAGTCCCGCCCGGAACCCCGACGGAGTTAGAAGTTAGCGCCTTCCGGCACCCAGAAGATTTCAATGCGGCGATTCGCTGTGTCCGCGCCCTCGACGCCGCCCCCCTTCCGGGTGTTCACGCGGCTGGCTTCCATGCCGCCCTTCTTGGTCGCATACTCCTTGCCGTTCCTGGTTCGGGTATCAGCCACGTTCCCCTTCGTTTCCTTCGTGGGGTCTTCGTAGCCAATGAGTACCAGGGTGCCCTTGGGATCGTTT
>Ga0074044_10001112_pt1 | contig 24758 bp, 18 predicted proteins | sample BogForMeECP23OM1_FD_94443 | JGI IMG/M metagenome (GOLD analysis project Ga0074044, IMG submission 94443) | Bog forest soil microbial communities from Calvert Island, British Columbia, Canada - Bog Forest MetaG ECP23OM1 | ecosystem: Environmental > Terrestrial > Soil > Wetlands ... | reverse complement strand
TGGTGCCATCCTTTTTCGGCGGCTCGGGTTGCGTTACGCGCGGGCCAGTGGTTACGTGGTGAATAAGAATGCCGACAGCGCCGAGCATGGCCATCGCTCCGAGCACGGGCTTAAACAGCCACTTCCACACCGTATAGCTCCAGGGGATTTGCGGATTCTTGGGCAGCCCACCATAGCGCTCGGGGTCAGTAGCGTCGTGGAGCACGTAGATGACATGTGTGCCGCCGACAGATTGCGGATCATAGACGCCAGCTTTGTCGAGGCCGAACTTGTCGCGCAGTTGCGCAGCGCGCTCTTCGGCGATGAACTTCATGTCGTCCTTGGTGCCAAACTTCAGGCAACCGGTCGGGCAGGCCTTGATACACGCCGGCTCCAGCCCTGCGCCCACGCGGTCGGAACAGAGCGAGCACTTATAAACTCTCTTGGTCAAGGGATTGAACTTCGGAATATCGAAGGGGCATCCGGAGACGCAGAACTCACACCCGATGCAGTTCTCCTGGTTGAAGTCCACAATGCCGTTCGCATACTTGACGATGGCGCCGTCAGCCGGACACGCAGCCAAACATCCGGGATCGGCGCAGTGCATGCACTGCTCCTTCCGCATCAGCCACTGGATTGTTCCATCGGCTTGCGGGTGTTCGTTGAACTTGATCAGGTTCCAGAAGTTCCAGCGCGTTTCCCGCATGGTCTGGTAGGTGTTGTCGAAGGTGGTCGGAGAGAACGGCAGGTCGTTCCACTCGACACACGCGACTTCGCAGGCCTTGCAGCCGATGCAGATGGTCGTATCCACCAGTTTGCAGACTTCCAGATCCCGCTGCACACCGTTGCCCGGAACGGGCCCGGGATGGGCCGAGATCATTTCGGTTTGTAATGTCTTGCGGTCTGCCATCTCGTCCCTCCCTTCTAGGCCTTCTCGATCTTCACCAGGAAGCCTTTAAATTCCGGGGTGAATGCGTTCGGATCAATCACCGTCGGCGTCAGTTCGTTGGCCAATGTTTTCGAGGTCTTGCCCTCGTCTTCGGCAATGCCGCGGAAGCCCCAGTGGATGGGAATTCCGATCTGGAACATTTCCCTGCCGTCGATCTTCATCGGGCGGATGCGCCGGGTCACCATGGCTTTCGCGATATAGTGGCTGCGCGCACTGGTGACCTTGACTTTCTCGCCGCCTCGAATGCCCATCTGATCCGCCAATTCGACGGGAATTTCCACAAAAGGCTCGGGCACGAGCTGGACGTTCATCGGATTGTTTTTCGTCCAGTAGTGATAGTGCTCGGTCAGGCGATAGGTGGTGCAAATGACGTTGAATCCATCCGCCACGGTGCCGTACTTGTCGAACGGAGTCTTGTATTTTTTCACCACTGGATTGGTGGATTGATTGGGGTGGAGCGGATTCGAGATGGGGCTTTCGATGGGCTCGTAATATTCGGGGAAAGGCCCATCGTTCATCGGACCCAGCGGCACGAACAAGCGCCCGATGCCCTCGGGATTCATGATGAAGGGCCCCATGTGATCTTTGGGAGCCGAGTCGGCCTTGAAATCGGGCACGTCAACGCCCACCCAGCTCTGTTTGGCTTCGTCCCACCAGACCTGGCGCCGGGAAGGATCCCAGGGCTTGCCCTCGAGGTCGCAGGAGGCGCGGTTATAAAGAACGCGCCGGTTTGCCGGCCACGACCAGGCCCAGTTCGGATAGATGCCTAGGCCCGAGGGATCGTCGGTTCCACGGCGTTGCGTCATGGCGCCAGCTTCGGTCCATGATCCGCAGTAGAGCCAGTTTCCGGCGAGCGTGGTGCCGTCGTCTTTCAGCCAGGCGAAACCGGGAAGTTGCTGCCCAGCCTTGATGGTGGTGTTGGTCTTCGGGTCGGTGATGTCAGCGAGAGCTTTGCCGTTAATCTCCTTCGCAATTTCCGACAAGGACGGGTTGTACGGATTGGTGTAGGGAAACGATGCGTGCAGGACGGGATCGGGGAACTTGCCGCCTTCTTTTTGATATAGATCGCGGACTTTCAGGAAAATTGTCGACAGAATTTCCTGATCCAACTTTGCTTGGCCAGGGGGCGGGACGGCAACGTTCTTCCATTGCAGCCAACGCGCGGAGTTGACGAACGTGCCGTCTTTCTCGGCAAAACCTGCACCGGGCAGACGATAGACGGTCGTGTTGATCTTCTTCAATTCCTCTGGGGTGATGCCGGGAGCGCGCCAGAATTCGCTGGTTTCGTCGGGATAGATCTCGCAGACCACCAGCCAATCAGCCTTTTTCAGCGCTTCGATGTTTTTCTGTGAGTCGGGGCCGATCATCACGCCGTTCATGCCGAAAGCGAACAGGCCCTTGACCTTGCCGTCGTACATGTCGTTCCAGATATTCACCCACGAGTAATTGCGGTCAATCTTGGGCAAATGGTGGAAGGCCCAATCGTTCTCTTTAGTTGCCGCGGGGCCATACATCGCCTTGAGCAACGAGACGGCAAACTTAGGTGTGTTCGACCAGTAGTTGAACGAATCCCATGGGTCGGGCTTGGCTGGCGAAGGCGTAATGCGCTTCAGGTAGGCAGCCAGATCCACATCCCCCGGGTTCGGCATCTTGAGATAGCCAGGAAGGATGTCGAAGATGCCCGCCATGTCAGTGGCGCCTTGAATATTGGAGTGGCCGCGCAAGGCATTGACGCCGCCGCCGGCTCGTCCCACATTCCCCATGAGGAGTTGCAGCATCGCGGCAGTACGGATGATCTGCGTGCCGAAGCTGTGCTGGGTCCAGCCCACCGCGTAGATAATGGTGGCGACTTTCTTCATGTCGCCATCTTTGCGGATGGAGGTGAACAGGTCGGCAGCCTTGAGGAATTGATCCTTTGGAATTCCGGTAATGCGTTCGACCATCTCGGGCGTGTAGCGTTCATACTGCTTCTTCAGCAGTTGATACACGCAGCGCGGATGTTGCAGGGAGAGGTCGTAGGCAGTTTTCGGAGGAAGCGCGGGCGCGGGTGGAGGAGCACCGGGCTTGGCAACAGCCACTTTCTCGTGAGGCGAGCCGGTTACGGGCTTGCCGGCTAGATCCCCGCCCTCCTCATAGTTCCAAGTCGATTTGTCGTAGGCCTTCTTCTCCGGATCAAACCCGGAGTACAAGCCGTCTTCGGGCAGCTTGAATCCGTCTTTGATAATGAAGGCAGCATTCGTGTAGTTGACCAGGTATTCGTGAGCGATGCGGTTGTTCTCAATGGCGTAGCGGATGAAGCCACCGAGGAAAGCAATATCTGTCCCAGCGCGAATTTGGAGGAAGAGATCGGCGGTAGCGGCGGTGCGCGTCAGCCGCGGATCGACCACGATCATTTTGGCGTCACGGTGAAGCTTGGCCTCGATCGGCCATTTGAAGCCGCAGGGATGGTTCTCCGCTGGATTGCCGCCCATGATCAGCATCAAGTCGGTGTTCTTGATGTCGATCCAGCCATTGGTCATTGCGCCGCGTCCGAAGGTGGGCCCCAAACTGGAGACCGTAGGGCCGTGTCAAACCCGGGCCTGGTTTTCCAGGTAGCAGACCCCCAGGCTGCGCATGGTCTTCACGACCAGATAGTTGAACTCGTTAGTGTCAGTGCAGCCGCCGGTAAAGGCGATGCCTTCGCAACGGTTGACAGTGTGGCCGGCGGCATCCTTTTCGAGGAAAGTGTCGTCGCGCGTCTTCTTCACCTTCTGCGCAATTTCGCGGTAGGCCTGGTCCCACGAGATGTCTTCCCAGTCGGTGGCTCCAGGACGGCGCACCTGCGGCTTGAGCAGGCGGCGATCGTTGAGAATGTCCTGCGCCAGAGACGATCCCTTGGGACAGAGCGTGCCGCGGTTGATAGGATGATCGGGATCGCCTTCGACGTGCACGACCTGGGGGATCGCGTTCTTCGCCTTGTCTCCCAGCGTGTAGATAATCACGCCGCAACTGACGGAACAGTAAGGACACGTGCTGCGGGTTTCGCTGGCACGGGAAATCTTAAGCCCCTGGGTCTGGGCATGAAGCGGGGTCAGGTCGAATCCCAGAGCGGAGAGTCCGGCACCCCCTGCCAGAGTCCCTTTCAGAAAGGTCCTGCGGGAAAACTCCATAAGTGCCTCCGCGTTGCAATCGGAGAAGTACGGAGGTTGATGGTTACGACCGTCGCGATGACGGCCAGCCTGGGTTGCTCGAATGCGCAAAACTATACCGCATGCTTCTCTGGAACGTCAATGACGTTCGCAAGGCGTATCGTGCCGCGACCTCATGGCACGAGCGTGCCGGCGGCCCACCTTTGGTGCCACGCCGATGGCACGTTCTGGCGTTGACCGGCAGTTCTACCGTTGGTTACTGTTGATTACCGTTGAGCCAATGCTTCTCCCCCCTATGTGTCCTTAATGAAAGTTCTCGAAAAGATTCCGACATTTTTGATCGTAGGCGTGCTGGTGATTATCTTTGTGGGTCTGAAGCGCCACGCGCGCAGCGCCCGGCTGACACTCTGGACGGTGGGCTGGACCCTGGTGTTCACGCATTTCCTGGCGCAGTTGCTGGAGCCAGATCACGGCCCCGCCAATTCCCTTCTGCTGGCCGTCGATTCCGGATCGTTACAAGCAGCGGCGGTCACTTTTCTGGTTTCAATCTCCTCGGTGGCCGAAGACCACGCGAAGCGGACTCTCCTGCTGTTCGTGCTGGGCGTGCCTTCCGTGGTGTACATGGTATGCACCTGTTACGACGTGCACGCACGCTGGCCTTATGTCTTGTGCCTGGCAGCCTGCTTCGGCGGAGCGGCGTGCTTCTTCTTCAGGGTATGCGGCAAGATGTCGTTGTACCTGGAAGCGGCAACCTTCCTGTGCTCGCTGGCCGGAGTCTGGGCGATTCGGGCCGCGCTCAGCGGCTCCTTTGAAGAAGGGAGGATTGCGCTTCTTGCCATCGGTTTCGGTTGGGCGGGTGTGTTCATTTGCCGGAGCCACTGGCGCAAGTCGCCCGCAATTCTAACAATCGCGGGTGGATTCTTTAGCTGGGGAGCCGCGTTTCCGATCGCATGGTTGATCCATGGCTTCACTCCCAACCTGATGATTCCAGCAGAACTGTGGAACACTCCCAAGCTCTTTGTCGCTCTGGGGATGATTCTGGCGGTGGTGGAAGACGAGTCAGACTCGGTAGCTCGGATGCAACAGAAGGCAGAAAGCCTCAACCGTCTGCTGGAACGCTTCTCGGCCATTACTTCCCGGCTGTTGAGTAGCGCGGAGTTGGATACGATTTGCCCCGCCATCGCTTCGGCGATCACTGAAGTCAGTGACTTCAGTGTGGCGGTGGTCCAACTCGAAGATGCAGAGCGCAGGTTGCGGGTGGCTGGCTGCAGTGGACTGCCGGCAGAATCCTTGCGGAGACTGCAGGCTCAAACTGAAGACTGGACGCTCGATCACATTAGAAGTTTGTGTTCCAATGCGCAGCTCATGGAGAAGAATTCTTACTTAATGCCTCCCCATGAAGGAATTCCGTTTGGGCCGCGCGAGAATCCGACTGCGCGCCGAAATGGCGAAAAGCCCAGCGAAGAGCTCTTGATTCCGCTCCGCTCGGATGCAGGCGCCTACCTGGGCTGCATCCGGCTGGCTGCGCCACGAGACACAAGTACGATCCATGCGATCGAACTGTCCCACATCGAAATGCTTGCAGCCGACCTTGCGCTGGCTCTCGAACTGAAAGACTTGCACACGCAACTGGTCTGGTCGGAAAAGCTGGCTGCCCTGGGGCAACTGCTGGCAGGAGTCGCGCATGAGCTCAACAATCCTCTAACCGCAATCATGGGATACGGTGAGCTGATCAACGATTCGATCGCGACGCCGAATGCTCGCGCTCAACTCGCGCAACTGGTGAGCGAAGCCCGCCGCATGAAACGGATTATTGACAACTTGCTTCGATTTTCGCGGCAAAGTGCGTGTGACACTCACGCGGTACAGCTCTCTCCGGTCGTACAGCAGGTAGTGGCACTTCGCGAATACCACACGCGCACCCGCAACGTCCGAATTAAGCTTGACATCGCACCGGACTTGCCCTCTCTGGCTGTCAACGAGGATGAAATCAAACAGATTCTCCTCAACCTGTTCAACAATTCCAACGATGCACTGGAGGGCATGGCGGGCAGCAAGCAGATCAGCATTCGCGCCTACCAGAGCGGCCCACGGGCGGTGATCGAAGTAGAGGATACGGGGCCGGGCTTTGGCAATCTGAGCCGGGCGCTGGACCCGTTCTATACCACGAAACCCGTGGGCAAAGGAACGGGACTCGGGTTGAGCGTCTGTTACGGCATCGTCAAGAAACGTGGCGGAGATATCGAAATAGAAAACGTGAAGCCGCACGGCGCGCGGGTGACGATTAAGCTACTGGTCGCGGCCGCGCCGGCACGAACACTCTTGGCCGCCGTGGCCCGCGCCTAGTTTCCCCTAACCCCCTTCGTCGTGAGCATTGCACACCGGCGCGCTGGAGCCGATAATCGCTGCCATGTCGCAAAGCTTGCGCCAGCGGCGGATTGCCAGGGCCGAAGAGCTGGCTATCCAATACCCGTCTGCTGGCGAGATACTGCGCTTTTTCTTGCCCGTCACTCGTTTTCAGAACGAGTCGTACGCTTCCGCGGAGAATGCGTTTAAGAATCAGCGGCAGAGTATTTCGTTCGAACAACCACTCGCAGTAGGGGTTGCGGATCGCTTTCTGGATTTTCTGTCTTTGGTAGCGAAAACCGGTCCCGCGCCCGTGGCGTCAGCAGCTCGCGAACTACGGACTCAGACTGCCGACAGCAAGTGCGAATTGCTGAGTGCCTTTTGGACGAGCGGTGGAACTCCTGGCAATGGAAACGGAGACCAGGAATTCTTCGCTCGGGCGTTTCTGCAACCCTATGCAGAATTGGTCCGGGAACGCGCGGGGAAGCGGCACACAGGGTCCACGCCTTGTCTGTGTCCCTTCTGCGCGCGTCGGCCGGGAGTGGGAGTTCTGCGGCCGTTAGGAGACGGCGGACAGCGCTCGCTGGTGTGTTCGTTCTGCCTGGGTGAGTGGGAGTTCCGGCGCATCGTTTGTCCGGGATGCGGAGAAGAAGACCACGCGAAGCTACCGGTCTATACGGCTGCGGAGTTTGAACATGTGCGCGTGGAATGCTGCGATAGCTGCCGGCAGTACATCAAGACCGTGGACCTGACTCGCAACGGATTGGCCGATCCGGTGGTGGATGAAATTGCCTCGATCGCGCTCGATCTCTGGGCGCAGGAACACGGATACGCAAAACTGCAAGTGAACTTGATGCTGCTTTGAGCTCTAAGCGGAGCTCTTCGTCGCCTATTGCACCACCTGATCCAACACAGAGGATGTGCTTTTGGCGGAGTCGGCATCCCCCAGGTACTCAGCCGTAATCGAGTGCGTGCCCACGGCGAGATTGGACTTGGTAAGAGTAGCTGCGCCTCCGCTCAGCATCACCGTCGCTATCCCAGTTGTTCCGTCCTTGAACATAACTTTGCCTGTCGGTGGGTAAGGTCCGGTCGGTGTAACTGTCGCGGTGAAGGTCACCGCCTGCTTATAGGCAGAAGGATTGGAACTCGAACCGAGCGCCGTTGTTGTCGGGTATAGATCCACTACCTGCGCCACTGAACCAGTACTCGCCAGAAACGCCGCGTCCCCGCCATAGGTTGCCTTGATGGAGTGCGGCTTCGCCGCGAGTGATGAGGTGGTGAACGCCGCCGTTCCGCTCGCTAGCGCTGCCGAGCCCAGGGTCGTGCTCCCGTCGTGGAACGTCACGAGTTCGCCATCCGGAATCGTTCCTTGGGTTGGCGTGACCGTTGCGGTGAACGTCATTGACTGACCAACGAACGAAGGCGACCCCGATGTGGTCACAGACGTCCGGGAGGGATAAGGAACGGTTCCCGAAAGCTGAGCCGACTGGGGGCTGTTGAAGGTAGGATCGACAAAGGTTATGGCGCCGGTCCGCGGAGCGGTTCCAGTTCCAGTTGGCGTGAATGTAACGTAAACGGTGCAGAGGGAATTAGGCTGCACTGGGCTCTGACACTCGTTATCGGAGATCGCGAAGTCGCCTTGGCTGTTTACATTGGTGACCGTAATGGGAATTGAATTAGGGTTGAAAAGCGAAATTGGCTGAGCCGGGCTGGTGGTGTGCAAGGGCTGTGGCCCAAAGGTAAGTGATGGAGGTTCAATAACAGCGGTGGTTTTCACGACCTCGTAAACAACGCCCTGATTATAAGCGCCGCCTGATGATGTCGTGCCGTAGAGGTTCCCAGCACTGTCGAGCACAACCGTGCTCCAGGGATTTCCCCCGTCAGTCCCGCCAGTGAAGCTATACAGAACGGTGTAGGTCCACGCGTTTTTTGCGACCGGCGTTAATTTGAAAACGATGCCGGCATTTGCTGAGCCTCCGATGCTAGTCGTGCCGTAGAGGTTCCCTGCGGGATCGAGGACCACGCCGGCCTCCGGGTAAGCCCCATCGGGACTGGAAAAGCTATGCAGAACGGAGATACCCCAGTCGCCCAGGAGGTTTTGCTTGAGTTGGTAGACGGTGCCACGGCCACCAACTCCTCCCCACGAGGTAGTGCCGTACAAGATCCACACTCCATCTGCATTCACCTGCGTGGCCAAGACGCCTACAGGCCCGTCGCCCGCATCGCCTGCAGCGGTGAAAACATGCTCTACTTTTATGGGTTGCGACCACTGGAAGGCGTTGCCGTGTGCTTGCTTTCCTCCGACGTAGGTGGTGCCGAAGATCGAGTTCCCGAGAAAACTCAGGCCGTTAGGAAGATTACCGTCGGCTCCCCGGAAAGGCTGGCTGACATAAACCCCGGGGCCTTCAATGAACACCGTACCTTGCTCAGTGGGACCACCGCCGTAGTAGGTAGTTCCATAAATGAAGGGTTCGCTGAAGATCAAGTCGCTTTGGGGCTGACAGCCATCCCCCGTGAGGTCATTAAAGGTGTGCAGGACCTCGAATTGCCCCTTCATCCCTTGCCAGACAACGAAGAGCGTGCCGCACGAGTCGTTGTCCTTGCCGCCATAGGCGGTGGTGCCGTAAATATTTACCGTGTCGCTGACCAGGCCACCTAGGGGCTGACTTCCGTCCGACCCTCCGGTGAAGCTGTATATAACGGTTTCGGTCCAGGTGCCGTCTGAGGAAGGGGTAAGCTGAAACACAGTCCCCTGACCATAAGCGCCACCATATTGTGTGACTCCGTAGAGATTGCCTGCCGGGTCAAAGATTACGCCCGCATAAGGCTGGCCGCCGTCGACGCCGCCGGTGAAGGTGTGCAACGCCTTCTGGGGTCCTGTCTGGCCATTCAAGATTGAGGAAATTAGGAATATCAGAACTACAATGGCTTGGGTTCGCATGATTCTGGCCCCTGGGATTGAGATCGCAGAGAGGAGCCCTGATGGGAGGGGATAATCTGCCGGGCAGAGTATAGACAGAAAAAAGGAGAATTGCAGTGACGTAGTTGTCAGGTGGGTGTGAGGCGTAACCCAAGTCAGAGGTTGTCGGTTCAGGATGGAGCGGGAGACGGGGATCGAACCCGTGACATCCAGCTTGGGAAGCTGGCGTTCTACCGCTGAACTACTCCCGCTCAACTTCGTTAGACTACCATTACGGTCTGGGCAAAACAACGGTTTGCGGCATGCCTAAAGGCATACCCAGATACGAAGCACGTCCTGATACGGACCGTTGGGCGGGCTGCTTACAAGGTCCCAGCGTTTGCCTTTCTCTTATACTCTGCGTAAGATTCCCGCTCGGAACTTGCATCCGCATTCATCGCACGTCCCGAGGAGTCCTGATGCCTGCCAATTCCCTCCCCCAAGAATACAAATCGCGTCGTAACTTCCTTCGCACAGGAGTGACCGCGACTCTGGTTGCGGCTGCTTCTCCAGCGCTCGGATTGGCTCGGGCTGTCGATCCTGCGCCTGCCGTCACAGATTTCAAGAAGGAGTTCGAGCTCGACGAAATCACGATTGACGAAGTCCAGAAAGCCTTTCAGTCCAGTCAATATTCTTCGCGCTCTTTGACCGAGAAGTACCTGGCGCGCATTCAGGAGATCGACAAGGCCGGCCCTATGGTCAACTCGATCATCGAACTCAACCCTGAGGCGCTGGAGATCGCCGACGCGCTCGATCAGGAGCGCAAGTCGAAGGGGCCGCGCGGGCTGCTCCATGGCATTCCGATCCTGATCAAAGACAACATCGATACCGGAGACCGCATGAATACTACGGCGGGTTCGCTGGCGCTGTTGGCTTCGCGGCCTGCGAATGACGCTTTTGTCGCGGCGCAGCTGCGGAAGGCCGGCGTGGTGATTCTGGGGAAAACCAATCTCAGCGAGTGGGCCAACATTCGCTCCAGTCATGCCACCAGCGGATGGAGCGGGCGGGGTGGACTCACTCGCAACCCTTATGCTCTCGACCGCAATCCCTGTGGATCTAGTTCCGGAACTGGAGCTGCGGTTTCCGCGAATCTCTGCGTTGCCGGGGTGGGTACGGAAACGGACGGGTCGGTTGTCTGTCCGGCTTCGGCGAACGGTCTGGCGGGGCTGAAGCCTACGGTTGGGCTGGTTAGCCGCAGCGGCATCGTTCCAATCTCGCACAGTCAGGATACGGCGGGTCCGATGGCGCGCACGGTGCGCGATGTTGCTATTCTTCTTGGAGCTATGGCTGGAGCGGATCCGCAAGATTTGGCGACTGCTGACAGTCAGGGCAAACTTTTGCCCGACTATACAAAGTTTCTCGATCCGACGGGACTGAAAGGCGCGCGCCTGGGAGTGGTGCGCAAATATTTCGGTTTCAGCGATACTGTCGACCAGCTTATGGATTCGCTCCTGGGCGAGATGAAGCGGGCTGGAGCCGAGATCGTCGATCCCGCCGATATTCCTACCATCGGCAAGTTCGACGACAGCGAGATGACTGTCTTCCTCTACGAACTCAAAGCCGATCTTGCGGCCTATTTCGCTCGCCGCGGCAGTTCTTCACCGGTTAAAAGTTTGCAAGATGTGATTGAGTTCAACGAGCGCAATCGCGACCGGGAAATGCTCTACTTCGGTCAGGACATTTTTCTTAAAGCGGAACAGAAGGGACCGCTCACCACAAAGGAATATCTCGATGCGCTCGACCTGAATCGCCGGCTCAGCCGCGCCGAGGGCATCGACTTGGTCATGGATAAATTCAAACTCGACGCGCTCGTTGCTCCCACGGGAGGTCCAGCGTGGATCACCGACCTGATCAATGGCGATCACTCCGCTGGAGGCAGTTCGAGCGCGGCCGCCGTCGCCGGCTATCCCAATATCAACGTGACAGCCGGATATCTCTGGGGACTGCCGGTCGGGATCTCCTTCTTCGGACGCGCCTGGAGTGAGCCTACGCTGCTGAAGATCGCCTACGGGTTTGAGCAACTGACGAGGGCGCGTCAGAAACCGCGATTCCTGCCGACGATTGAAATGCCAGCGTCTTAACAGGCGCTGCCGAGTTCCTTACCGCCGAGGACACGGAGGAACACAGGGGAAAACACCTCTTGCGCTCTCCTCTGTGAACCCCTGTGCCCCTGTGGTTCAAGCTTTTATTGCTGCGGAGTTGGTGCGGTTGGAGCGGGTGGTATTACGGTCGGCGCGGGTGGAAGCTGTGGTTCGTTTGAGCCTGGCAGTAGCGATGAAGGAGTGGCAAACAACGGGTCGGGCAGCGAATCGGGCACTGACCGCTCCTGTGACGGCCGGATCCCCTTGGCTTCCACGATCGACCATCGCCAATCTTCATCGGGGCCGGGTGTGATTCCTATATTTTCGTGGAACGTGGTTGTGCTGAAGGGCTTGGCCTCAGCCTTGAGGTGATAGAGGAGAGTTACGTCGGAACGCCGCTCGACAGCGATGGGCGCAAGATCTTCGGCGGCGGGAATTATCCGGGCCCGCGCAGCCAATTCGGCGTTTTCTCCCGGCTTGCGTTCTAGTGTCAGGCCAATCGTGATCTCGCGCAGATCCCAGTCGGTTCCGTTGAATACTTCCAGTTGCAACGCTTCATCCTGAATCGAGCCGGGACCGTCGATCTTGAGCAGTTCGGTGAGCGGCAAGTCCTCGATCAGAACGGGCTTGATCAGCAGCGCACTGGCCCGGGCGTTGAAAGAGAGACTGCAGGTTACGTCGGGGGACGATACTTTGACGGTATTGCCGGCAGGGTCGATGGAAAAGACGGTCTTGTCTGCTTTGAGCGGCCTTGCTTTCTTGGCGTCCTCCATGATCTGGGCCAGATTGTCGTTATCGATGACGGTTTGAGCTGGGTCCGCTGGTGGTCGAGCCTGCTGCGCTTTGTTCTTACGCAGGTTGCGCGCCAGGTCGCCGAGCGATGGGGCGTCATCTTGCGCCGTAGCGGCTGACGGGCAGAGCGCGAGTAGCAGCACGACGGGCGCGAGCAAGCGCAAGCTGGAGAATCTGGGTCGCATGATTTCGCTGGTTGAGCGGCACGCGCTCAACGAGTCCACATGAAAAGTTTAGGCGAGATGGAAGGGAAAAGAAGTTACCGAAGGGACACGGTGGTGCTAGCACTTCCGGAGTTGGCAAAACAAGGGATGGGAAAGGGGCATGGACGAGCCAGATCGGAGTGAGGCGCAACGGGGTGCGCCCATGCCCTTCAACCCATTGACGCTACAGCAGGCCAGAGGTACGAAGACGGGAGATCGGATCGGCTACCCGCATTGATTGACGCTTAAAAACCCAGCGCGCCACCGCAATCCCCAATGCCGCATAAGCCAGATGCCAGATTTTCATACAATCGCTCCCCACGCCGGACCTTTAACGGGGAGAGACTACGAAGGTCCCGTCGTGAACTAACCCTAACTCTGCTCTGTCGGCAGGTCTAGGCCACGAAGGTGCTATGCGGTCCAACAAAAGTAATCCGGGGTAAGTAATTCGCGGTAACCAGACAGTAGAGGGGAGGTGGGATTCGTGCCCGTAGAGACGGGGCTTGCCCCGTCTCTACGGATGGTTTTCGATCCAACCGCCTCCCACGACAATGTCTCCATCGTAGAAGACGGCGGCCTGGCCGGGGGTGATCGCGCGCTGCGGCTCGTCGAAGGTAACGCGGACTTCGTCGGGCCCGGCGGATTCAATCATGGCGGGCGCCGGTTGGTGCTTGTGGCGGATCTTCACTGCAATCCGCTTCGGCTCTTGAAGCTCAGCCGTTGAAATCAGGTTCACCCGGCGGGCCCGCAGAGTCCGGGAGTAAAGTTCTTCATCCTTGCCCACCACCACTTGCCGCGTGTCGTTATTGATCTGAATCACGTAGAGCGGCGAGCCGGTGGCCACGCCAAGTCCCTTGCGCTGGCCGACGGTGAAATTGTGAACGCCGGCGTGCTCGCCGATCACGTGGCCGCCGGTGGTAACCATCTCGCCTGCAATTTCCGACAACTGGTCTCCCTTCTCGGAGAGATAGGCTTCGAGAAAGCGCTTGTAGTCGCCGCCGGGAACGAAGCAGATTTCCTGCGAGTCGGGCTTCTCGGCGATCACCAAGCCATGCTTTCTGGCCAGTTCACGGACTTCCGGCTTGGTCATGCCGCCGAGCGGAAACAGGGTGCGGCTCAATTGCTCCTGCGTGAGGCCGAAGAGGAAGTACGTCTGGTCTTTGGATTTGTCGGCGGGACGCTTCAACAACCAGCGGCTGCTCTGTTCGTCGAAGGCGACTTGAGCGTAGTGGCCGGTGGCAATCTTATCAGCTCCAACCTGCTGGGCTACAATAAGAAGCTGGTCAAACTTCAAGTGATTGTTGCACAGGCTGCAAGGGATCGGCGTACGCCCGGCAAGATACTCCTCGACGAACGGGCGAACTACGTCGCGCTCAAAACGCTCTTCGTGATTGACCACGTAGTAGGGGATACCGAGGGTCTCGGCTACGCGCCGAGCGTCGTAAACGTCGTCAATCGAACAACAGCGGCCCTGGACGGATTCCGGCATGCCTTCGTGTCCGGCGAGACGGCGCTGGTTCCAGAGCTGCATGGTCAGGCCGATGACGTTGCAGCCCTCGGCACGCAACATGGCCGCAACGGTTGAGGAGTCGACTCCTCCCGACATGGCAACGGCGATGGTTTCGGAATTCAACTTCTGGCTCCTAGCTTTTGGCTTCTAGCTAACTCCCTAGCTTCGCTCGGTTGGGCAGACGACGGCATCCGCCCCTACGTGGTTCTTGCGGGCACTTTGTTCCACACTGGCGACAACTGCCGCAGACGAGCGACAGTCTCCGGGATGAACCCCAGAGCGAAGTCTACATCTTCGGGTGTATTTTGCTTACCCAGGCTGAAACGAATGCTGGCCTTAGCGCGCTCGCGGCTCAACCCCATTGCGAGCAGCACGTGCGACGGTTCAATCGCTCCGGAAGAGCACGCAGCACCGGTCGAGACCGCCAGTCCTTTCAAGTCGAGCGCAATGACTAGAGCTTCGCCTTCGATGCCATCGAAATAAATGTTGGTCGTATTTGGCACACGGGGCGCGCCTTCACCATTTAAGCCTGTAGCTTCGATCGCGAGCAGATCCCTTTCCAGCCGATCACGCGCGGCGGCCATCTTCAAATCGTCGCCGCCTTCGTTGCTGCGATCGAGGCCCGCGACAGCCAACTCGGCTGCCTTGCCTAAACCCACGATGCCGGGAACGTTCTCGGTGCCAGCGCGGCGCGAACGTTCGTGACTTCCGCCATGGAGCATGGGCTCGATCTGAGTTCCCTTCCTGACATAAAGCGCGCCTACACCCTGCGGCCCGTGCAACTTGTGGCCGGAGATGGTCAGCAGGTCGCATCCGATTTGGTTGACGTCGATTGCAATTTTCCCCGCCGCCTGTACCGCATCGGTGTGGAAGTACACTTCGGCTTCAGCGGCAATCTTTCCAATCTCCGCGACGGGTTGCACGACGCCGGTCTCGTTATTGGCGAACATGACGGTGATCACCTTCGTATTTGGCCGGAGCGCGCGCTTCACATCCGCCGGATCCACTAGGCCGCGGCCATCCACGGGAATGCAGGTGACTTCGCATCCCTGCTTGACAAGATGCTTGCAGGCGTTGAGTACGGCGTGATGTTCAATGGTCGAGGTGATGACGTGGTCTCCCGGCCGGACCAAGCCGAATATCGCAAGATTGTCGGCCTCCGTGCCGCCGCTGGTAAACACAACCTCGGAGGCGCGGCAGCCCAGCAATTTGGCCACGGATTCGCGGGCGCGCTCGACGGCGGCGCGCGTCTCCTGTCCGTGATGGTGGATGGAGGACGCGTTGCCAAAGTGCTCGCCAAAGTAAGGCTCCATGGCTTCCAGAACCTCGGGGAGCACTGGAGTGGTCGCGTTGTTATCGAGATAGACCCGGCGCATCATGCTGCTGCTATTGTACCGAGGTTGGAGTGAGGTTCGGTGCAGGAAGTGGAGACGCGGCAAGCCGCGTCTCCACTGGAAATTCCGACAAAAGCTTAATGTCCCTGCGCCATCTGCGGGGTGCGTTCGCCGAGGGTGAAATTGACATCCACCGTGTTGCGGGGACGGACCGTGACCCATTGGCTCCAGCTTACGGGATCGGAAAAAACCGGGCGCTTCACGCGCACCTGTGTTGCAATATCATAGAGCGCGTTCTCGCCGACCACTCTCCACCCCTCATGCCAGGCAACGATTTCGTAATCGCCCGGAGGCACATCGGTGAGCTCAAAACTTCCATTTTGATCGGTCACCGCGTAGTAGGGATGCGGCGCTACCATCATTTCTCCGTTCATCCAAACATGTACGTTGCAGCGCAGGCTGACCTTACCTTCGCGGGTCATGGGACGCGTGGCTTCCTGCCCCGCCAGAACAAAGGGAAGGTTGTAATCGGCGCTGCCCGTCATCTGCACGGTATGCAGCAAGGGATCGCTGTCCCTCACCGTCAAAGTCGCTTGCAGCGGCACCAGCAGAATGTGGGGCTCGTAGCGGCAGTTCTTTTGGTTGAGGAACCGGCGCGGCGCGGGCAAGTCCATCGCTTTTCCCCGGGTGATATTTCTGAGGAACACGACCGTATTGGCCACGCCACCGTTCGGGGCGACCAGCAAGCGCTCAAGGTCACGGTGCTTCTGACCCAGCGGATCACAAACTTGCGGGTCTTTATTGATCTCGGAGGCGACTAGGTGCGGCAAGGTTCCCTGCCACTTTACCGTTCCCTTGATGCTGCCTCCGTTTTCGACGGGGACAACCTGGTAATCCGCTTGCGCGGCAGATAATTCTGGGGCGAGAGCGATCACGACCAGAGCGAGCAGGCGAAACGGATACTTCATACACACCACCTTGAAAACGGCGTCGCCAGGGGGTAGACGAGTCCGGTACAGCGCAGGTGGGAAACACCAGATTGGCGGAGGATGCCAAGCGGATAATCGTTGACTTTCGCGATTCCCCACGAGACCGCGCTGCTTGACTACGACCTTAGGACATATCCCGAAGGGCGGGCAAATGACCAGAGGACAGGGCCCATCGGAATAGGGGCTGAGTCCTGCGATGGAGGGACAGTTGGCTCACCGCCAAGTTGGGAAGCCGGGCGAGAACGCCCGGCACTCCACCAGCAGGCTCAGCGGTTCTCCACGGCAACGTATTTCTGCGGGTAAACCGGGCCGATGTAATCGGCGCGTGGGCGAATCAAGCGGTTGTCGTCAAGCTGTTCGATGACATGCGCGGTCCAGCCGCCAATCCGCGAGACCGCGAAAATCGGTGTGAACAAATCCACATCGATACCAAGGGTGTGATAGGTGGAAGCCGAATAGAAGTCCACATTGGCGTTGAGTTTCTTGTCTGCCCTTACGAATTCTTCTATCTTTTGCGAGTATTCGAACCACCTGGGATCGCCGCTGGAATGGCCGAGGTCGCGGGACATCTGCCGCAGGTGGGTGGCGCGAGGATCTTCGGTGTGGTAGACGCGGTGTCCAAAGCCAGGAATTTTCTTCTTCTGAGCCAGCAGACCTTTGACGTACTCGACGGGATCAGCGCTGTTGGCGTCGATTTCCTTGAGGATTTTGAAAACGGCTTCGTTGGCGCCACCGTGCAGTGGCCCCTTGAGAGCGCCAATGGCGGACGTCACGGCGGAGTGCATATCGGAAAGCGTGGCCGCTGTGACCCGGGCCGCGAAGGTGGAAGCGTTCAGTTCATGGTCGGCGTGCAGAATCAGTGCGATGTCAAGAGCGCGTTCGGCAGTCTTCGAGGGGACGGCGCCGTTCAACATGAGCAGGAAATTCGCTGCGTGGGAAAGCGCTCGATCCGATTCCACGACGGGCTCCCCTTTGCGAATGCGGTCGTAGTTGGCCACGATCATGGCGAGTTGTGAGGTCAGGCGAATCGCTTTGTTGACATTGGCGTCGTGATCGTTGCGGTCGTATTCGGGGTCATAAAAGGAAAGCGCCGAGACCGTGGTGCGCAGCACATCCATCGGCAGGGCGTGCTTCGGCGCCAGTTGCAGGCTGTAGATGATGGATGCATCCAGCTTTCGTTCTTCCGCCAAGCGCTGTTTCAGAGCCTTGAGTTCACTGGCATTGGGCAAATGTCCGAACCAGAGCAGGTAGCAGACTTCCTCAAAGGAGGAATGGTCGGCCAGATCGTGGATGTCATACCCGCGATAGGCGAGCACTCCCTCCTCGCCGTCGATGTAGCAGATGCCGGATGTGGTCGCGGCAACCCCTTCCAGTCCCTTGGGGGCATGCAGGCTAGTAACGCTGGACATGGCTCCTCGCTTGCGGTACGGATGGATTTATGTTCCTCGTCTGCGAAAAAACGCGGGCAAGGCAACTTTCTTTTATACGCCTAACCGGTGACAGCTTCCAAGCACACCCTTGGCCCGGACTTGTGCGCGGCGTAAACTGAGCAGTTTGCTCGTGGCGCCTCGACGACGTGTGCCTCCGGCAGAGTTCCTTGAATGATTCGGAGAAATTCATGAAGACAAGATTGCTCATTTTTGACTTCGGCCTCATCCTCACCCTTGCCCTGGTAGCACCTCTGGCGCTCGCCGACGAGGGCATGTGGTTATATAACGCTTTCCCCACAGATCGAGTGCAGAAGCAATACGGGTTTCTGCCGACGCAGGAATGGCTGGACCATTTGCGGCTGTCGTCGGTGCGCTTTAACAACGGAGGCTCAGGATCGTTCGTGTCGGCTGACGGCCTGGCCTTTACCAACCATCACGTGGGCGCCGACTGCATCGAAAAACTCGGCACCGCGGGTGCGGATTACATGAAGAACGGTTTCTACGCCAAGACCCGGGCGGACGAAGCCAAGTGTCCCGATCTCGAGCTGAATGTGCTGGTCGGCATCGACGACGTCAGCGCAAAAGTGAAAGCTGCAGCCACGCCGGCTATGTCAGCCGCCGACGCCGGCCAGGCACAACGCTCTGCCATGAGCGCCATCGAAAAAGACTGTTCGACTTCGAGCGGCCTGCGCTGCGACGTGATCACGCTCTACTCGGGCGAAGTTTACAACCTCTACAAATATAAGAAGTACACTGACGTGCGCCTGGTGTTTGCGCCGGAATTTGACGCGGCATTTTTCGGCGGCGATCCCGACAACTTTACCTACCCGCGCTATGACCTCGACATCACTTTCTTCCGTATTTACGAGAACGACAAACCGGTGCATCTCGACCACTATCTGCGCTGGTCGAAAGTTGGAGTCAAAGATGGTGATCTGATTTTCGTTTCCGGGCACCCCGGCGGCACGGATCGCCTGAAGACGGTGGCGGAATTACTGTTTCTCAAGAATCGGGAATATCCGTCCCGCCTCGCCAGCTACAAACGGCGGATTGCCACGCTCGAGAAGTTCAGCGCGGAGTCGGCGGAGAACGCGCGCATCGCTCAGGAAGACATCTTCTCGCTGCAAAACTCGCAGAAGGCGATCAACGGCGAGTATGAAGGACTGCAGGATATGGCCGTGTTATCGCAGATGAACACAGCGGAACACGAACGGGAAAAGGCGTACATGGACAAGCACACGGGTGCGCCCAACCCTTGGGAACAGATTTCCAACGCCATGAAGGTAAACCGGGAAATTTACGATGCGTACACCTACTTCGAGCCCCGGCGGTTCAACTCGAAGCTGATGTCCTACGCGCGGACTCTGGTTCGTGCCGCAGAGGAAAGGCAGAAACCGAACGGCGACCGCCTGCGCGAGTATCGTGACTCAGCGTTGCCTTCGCTGGAGCAGCAACTATTCAGCACTGCTCCGATCTACAAGAATCTCGAGACCGCTTCGCTGGCCATCTTCCTTGCGCAGATGCGGGAGGCGGTGGGAGCCGAAGATCCAGCCGTGATCGCAGCGCTGAGCGGCAAGTCGCCTGAAGCAGCAGCCAAGGCGCTGATCGGCAGTACCAAACTGGAAGATGTGGCAGTCCGCAAGCAACTTTATGACGGCGGGAAGGCCGCGGTGGATACGAGTACGGATCCGCTGATCGTCCTGATGCGCTCCGAAAACGCCGAGGCACGAGCGGTCCGCAAGCGCTTCGAGGATGAGGTCGACTCGGTAGTGAAGCGCGATGGTGCGACCATCGCACGGGCGCGCTTTGCCGAGACAGGCTTCACCCAGCCTCCGGACGCGACCTTCACGCTACGCCTCAGCTATGGCCCGGTGAAGGGGTATGAAGAGAATGGAAAAAAGATTCCTTACTTCACCACCTTCGCCGGGGCCTTCCAACATGCCGCGGAGCACGGGAACAAGCCTCCGTTCAATCTGGCCGCGAGCTGGCCCAAGATGAAATCGAAACTTAATCTCCAGACGCCATTGAATTATGTTTCCACCGCCGACATCATCGGTGGCAACTCGGGCAGTCCGACCGTGAACAAGGCGGGCGAAGTAGTTGGAATTATTTTCGACGGAAATATTCAGTCGCTGGTTTTGGACTTCTACTACGAAGACGGCCAGGCGCGCGCTGTGCATGTCGATTCGCGCGGCATCATCGAAGCGTTGCGCAACATTTACGGCGCCGATGGTCTGGCCAATGAACTGACGGGCGTGAAAGGGGCGGGCAAGGCGGCAGGTAAATAGAACCTTAGCGTCACCGCTTCGGCATAGGACGTCAAAATCTTTACCACAGGGGACACAGAGGAACACAGGGAAAAACTACCTGCTTGATGGTTTCCTGTGGACCCCTGTGTCCCCTGTGGTTCAAGTTCTTTTTGCTCTTATTCCGGCCAGAGCGAGGCCGCCGTCTTGCTCAATATCTGTTCTCGCATCGCTTCGCTGATGGGCAACGCCTTGAACTCGTCAAGATTCTGCTTGACGTCGGGAACGCCTGGGCCCGGCCAGTCGGTGCCAAACAGCGTCTTGTGCGCGATCTCATCGAGCCGTGGAAAATACTTCAGTAGCGTTTTTGGAGGGATGCCGCTGCTGTCGAGATAGACGTTGGGGTGGCGCCGGATGAGAAAAAACGCCGTGTCCATCCAGAGCGGGCGGCCGCCGTGCGCCAGCAGAATTTTGAGCTTGGGAAAATCGACCGCAACATCGTCAACGTAGATCGGGTCTCCGTATTTATTGCGCGCACCGGGGAAAATCGATGTTCCAGTGTGGAACATGACCGGGATCCCATTGGCCTCGGCAGCCCGGTAGATGATTTCGAGTTCCTTCACTCCGTGCAGATAATCGTTCGGGAACAACAACTGATGCGGTGGGTGAATTTTGATCATGCGCAGGCCGAGGCGCAGGATGTGCTCAACATCGGCCATGATGTTGGTGGTATGTCGCGGATGCAGGCTGCCACAGGAGATCAGACGTTTGGGATCGTACTTTGTGTAGTCGGCAACAAACTGATTGACCTCAGGCGTAAAGCCGATCACTTCTGGCGCAACGTAGTTGATCAGTGCGGCACGGTCAACGCCGCAACGGTCCAGATATTTCAGGAAGGCCTTGGGTGAGCGGCAATACTCGGCAATCTCATCGAAATTGGCGCGCTTGCGCTTCATCAGTTCCAGCGCCTGCGGCTTGAAGAGTTCAATGGGATCGATGTGGATGTGGCAGTCAGTAATCATGTCTAGTGGTCAGTGGCTAGTGGTTAGTGGCCAGTTCTTCCCGCCGCCGAGTCAACGCTTTGGTTTCGCTAGGTGCTAAAGGCTAAGTGCTAAGAACTTCTTTCAGTACAACGGCACCTTCGGATCCACCGTCCGCGCCCAGCCGTCGATCCCGCCTCGCATGGATTGAACTTTCTCGTATCCTTGCTGGCGAAGCCAATTGGTGACGCTCAACGAGCGCACGCCGTGATGGCACATGACCACGATGTAATCGTCGGGATCGAGTTCCTGGTGAGCGCGCGTCGGGATGTCGCCCATCGGAATGTGTTTTGCCCCTTCGATGCGGGAGGCCTCGTATTCCGAAGGCTCGCGAACATCGAGCAGCGTGAATGCTTCTCCGCGCTGCTGCACGGCCTTGACCTGAGTGGGGGAGATTTCGAAGTCCATAGGTTGATCGAATCCGTAGAGACGGGGCTTGCCCCGTCCCATTGCGCAGCAAGACGCGGCAAGCCGCGTCTCCACAAACAATCAGACGCCCTTCCCGGGGACTTCGGGCGCACTTCTCAGCGTGGTCAGACTGGCCAGCGCGGCCAGGGCCCAGAGAGCGCCGGTTCCGATCCTAGCCATGCGCACATCGGTGGGCGGAACGTTGCTCCATACCGTCAAGCCGCAGCCGACGACAAAATTAATGACCAGCAGGCCGAAAAACACGCGCTCGCGCAGGCAGCGCGTGTCGAACGCCAGACTGGCCAGCAAGACGATCCACACGATGTAGGTGGCGGCGGTCCAGAGGTCGTGCGGCCATTCATACTCGTTGTGAGTGACGTGGCTGAACGACATCCATGCGAAGTAAGCGCAGCCGAGAAAGCCGGCCACTCCCCACAAAGGCGTGCGGCACATCAGGTGGCCGGAACTGTAAGACGGCCTCCCCTCCGTCTTAACCATCTGGTTTTCTATTTGCTTGTCCATTTCGGTGCGCGTTTTTCGAGGAAAGCAATGATACCCTCGCGGGCGTCCGCGGTCGAGACCAGTTCATCGAGGTAGATCTTTTCGGCCCGCGCCAGCCCTTTGTCAAAGTGAATGGCATCCCATGCGTAAATGGCTTTCTTGGCGTGGGCGAGCGCGACCGGGCTCAGGGCGCGGAGTTCAGCCAGCGTCCGCTCCACGACCGATTCAAGCTCCTCGGCCGCCACAGATCGGGTTGCCAAGCCCATCAGTGCGGCTGCGTCGCCTGAGAACTGGCGTCCGGTAAGGATGAGTTCAGCGGCGCGTTTTTGACCGATCAGCGCGGCCAAGACCACGGTGGCGACCGGCGGGTAGCATCCCAGCTTGATTTCAGGAAATCCCCATGTGGCATCGCGCGCGGTGTAAACCATGTCGCAGACGGCGGCGAGTTCCGCGCCTCCGCCGAGGCAAGCACCGCGAACGACGGCAACCGTGACTTTGCGCGAGGACACAATCGCGCGGATCACGGCGTGAAAATTGGTGAGCATTTTGTGGACTTGCTCGGGGACATGGGCCTTAATGTCTACGCCTACCGAGAAGGCACGGGGTTCGCCTTCGAAAAGAATGGTCGAGATGTCAGTGCGGGATTCGATTTCCCCGAGCGTCTGCTGCAGCTCTCGCATCATCGGGAGGTCAATGACGTTAAGAGGTGGGTTGATCAGCTTCACGCGGGCGACGGGCGCCGCGACATTGACTTTGACTCGACTTGTGGCGGCGGTGGCCATCGTTCAGCGCGGGCGGACAAGAGTGTCCCCCCTACACGTGCTAGATATTAATCGCCGACTTGCGCGGCTCGGCAATCGTGGACAGCGGATCGCGCGCGCCCTCTTTTTCTTTGATCCACTTCTTTTCGTTGCGGATGATGTCGAGCAGCAACTCTTTGTCCTTCGTGCTGGGCAGATTCTCTTCACAGTGTTGCTGGTAAGTGCAATCGTCCAACGGTTCACCGGTTTCGCAGTGGTGTTTCTCCCCTGCCCATCGTCCAATGTTGCGGTTGAAGTGGATATCTGGCGTGTAGAACTTCTTTTCGCCCGGCTTCAGGAACGTGTTCAACTTTTCGACTAATCCCGCAACTTCCTGCCGATAGAGATGGCGGCTATAGTCGTTGAGGTCATCGAGTTCGGCGGCTTTGTCATTCTGCAGTTCGTCGTATCGTCCTTTGATTCCCCAGACGTAGGCCCAGTGCGCGGAAGAAGAATGATCGGTGCCGAAAAGGTCGAAAGAGCTTGAGATCCACTTGTTCAGATATTTCTGCAAAAGCCAGCGTGGGATCACGCCCGCTTCGACCACGCGGCGCAGTCCATCGTGACCGGTCCCCATGTGGAAGGCCTCTTCGCGCAGCATGTACGAGGTTGAACGCCCGAGGGGCGCGAACGCTGAATACTTCAGCATCTGCAGCTGGAACTTACCGTCGCGATCCACAAAATCGGTATAGGTGAAAAAGTCGAGCCAGTTATCCACGTCGACGTTGAAGGTACCGAGCAGGCGCTTGTTTTCAAACGCCCGGCGCTCCAACATTTTCTGGGCTTCCACCTTGCCGGAGGACCCGAAGAAGTCAATGAGCAGGGCACACATCTGCCAGCCGTGGCGCATTTCTTCAATCATGACGCGGGTAAGGGCGCGGCGATCCCATTCGGTGGGCGCAGTCGCAAACAGGTTGCGCTGCTGCTCTACGCTGGCGAATTCGGTGTCGCCCTGGTAGACGATCATGTTCATGAGCGCGTCGCGCATCTGCTGGGTTGGCACCTGACGCAGGTTCTCCCACTTGTTGCGGCCTTTGTAGGAGCCAAACTGGATCTCCTCGGTCTCGATCGCGCCGTAGAGGGTATCAAAGTGGAAAGCTTCGACGTCGTCTTTGTTGACGCCGACTTCCTTGCGCCATTCGTTGAACAGGCCGACCCAGTCGCTGAAGTTTCCGATTTTCGCTACTTTGCCTGGCATAGAGTCAAAGTCCTTTCACCGCAGAGACGCAGAGTACGCCGAGAAATGCGTGTCTTCTATTTTCTGAACAGCGCGTTCATGGTTCCCTCGCGCTTGAGTCTCTTGCCTGGGTTGGAAGAGCGTATGTAGCGCCAGTAAACTTGTGCCCCGTCTTTTACTCTGCCATTTGCGAATTCATCTTCGAACAACTCGACCGATTCGTAGACCTCAGCTACCCGCCAATACACCATGCTGCCGCAAGCATTCTTGTAGGGAATCTCTCTCCGCGCCACAATCCGCTTGGCTTTGCTCTTCGCACCGTCGTGAGTCCGCGCGTGTACCAGCACGATGCGATCCTCGTACAACGGGACTCGCGTCGGTTGCCCTTTTCCGCTACAACGGATTAGTAGTCGAACCGAATACAACGGCATTAATTTTCCTACTTGGCCTTGAATACCGCTGGACGCTTTTCCACATAAGCGGCCAGACCTTCTTTGGCATCTTCGCTCTGAAAAAGGATCTGCTGGTTCTCCCGCTCGACGGCCAAGGCCGATTCCATCGGGATTTCCCATCCGGTCTGCACGGCACGCTTGATGCGTCCTACGGCTTTCGCGGCTTTGTTTGGCGGCGTGAACTGGCGAGCGTACTCCATGATGTTTTCCATGAAGCCATCGCGCTCGAAGATGTCGTTCACAATGCCGAACTCCTGCGCCTCTTCGAACGAGAAGGTGTTGCCGGTGATCATCAGCTCGATGGCTTTGCTTTTTCCTACCATGCGCGACAGCCGCTGCGTTCCGCCGGTACCGGGAAGCACGCCGAGGTTGACCTCGGGCAGGCCGATCTTGCCCGCGTCTTTGCGCGCGATGCGGAGGTCGGCAGCCATGGC
>Ga0074044_10001111_pt1 | contig 24784 bp, 20 predicted proteins | sample BogForMeECP23OM1_FD_94443 | JGI IMG/M metagenome (GOLD analysis project Ga0074044, IMG submission 94443) | Bog forest soil microbial communities from Calvert Island, British Columbia, Canada - Bog Forest MetaG ECP23OM1 | ecosystem: Environmental > Terrestrial > Soil > Wetlands ... | reverse complement strand
GGGTGCCCCGTGAAGAGTCCCGCCACCAGGTAGCTGCCGAGATATCCCGTCGAGCCCGTCAGGAAAATGGCCATATGAGGATCGCGTTGCGGCTTAGCGCGTCGCCGCCGATGCTCCCGTGGAAATCGCGGGCCAGTCGAGCACACGCGGCTGGCGCGCTTCCAGCGGCCGCCCTTCCATCAGGGGATAGCACCACCGCCGCAGCGCCGGTATGTGAATGTTAATCCAGTAGTCCCACCAGTCAATCGTTTCCGGGGAGAAGTCGAACATCTCTTTCTCTTCGGGGGAGAGCGCCGCCGAAAGAAGCCGGGCATTCTCGCACTCGAAGACGTGCTCATTATGCAGAATGAAAGGTTCGTAGAGTCGAATGAGCTTTTCGGCGCGTCCCAGGTCGCGCTCGGTCTTGGCCAGCGGCGGCTTGCCCAGGTGCAAGATCTCCGCGACCTTGTTGATCCGGGACACCACCGCCTTTTGCATTGGGATGGACATGCGCTCGTAGCGCATCTTGGACACGGGAATGGTTTCCAGCTTCACCTTCAGCCAGTGGTCGATACCGGGTTGCGATTTGTAGTGTTTGCGGTGCGCCAACCCGGTTAATTCGATGGAGCGGCCCATGTTCACGGGATTGATCCCCGAGGTGGCCAGTTGGTAGAGCCGGGCGTTTTTCCGCAGCACCAGCGCCGCGGCGATCAGCGTCATCCCGCGCGTCACCATGTCCACGGGAATCACGTCCAGGCATTTTCTGGCGTTCGAGGGAAGTTGCCGGAAATTCGTCCCCAGCAGGTACGACAATGGCCCCGAAGTGTTGATCCCTTCATTCCATCCGGTGAAGGGCGTGCGCGTGGAGCTCTCCACGATCGAGGGCCGCACAATGGCAATCGCCAGGTCGCGGCCGCGCTGAGCCAGCAACGATTCGCCGAGGCTTTTCGTGAACGTGTAGGTGTTTGGCCAGCCCAAGTGTGTTGCGCGCTTCATCGCCGCGCGCACCAGGTGGTTGCGTACCCAGCGCGCCCGGTTTCTGATCAGCACGCCGTCGAGTTCCGCGGCCGCCACTTTGCTGGAATCGCCGCTGCGGCCCAGTGCTTGCCGGCGCAGCGCCTTCGCGAGCTCGGCACTTTCCGCGCGTTCCTCAACCCTCTTGACCATTTCCCTTAAAGAGGCAATTTCCCGCTCGGCGTCAAAATCCGGATGATTCGCCGGGTTGTAGTTCTCGCGCAGCTCTTCTCCCACGCGGCCATCTTTCATGCCCACGACGTAGCAGGTGGAAAGATGGATCAGCCCGGCATGTTCGCAATGGCGGAGGAACTCCAGAATGTTATTTGCGGAATCGACGTTAGAGGAAAGCGCATCGCGCAGGTCGGGATTAAAATCGGTGAGACCCGCGCTGTTCGTGATGATGTCCACCGATTGCTGCAGCCGTGCCTGCGTTTCCGCGTCGAGGCCCAGGCCCGGCTGGCTTGCATCGCCTTCCACCACTTCCACTTTGTCTTGCAGGAAGGCCGCCAGGCCTGCGCCGTGCCGCTCGTGCAGCGTGTCGAAGGTGGGCGACTCCTCGACAATTTTCTCGAAGCGGCGTTGCGCGGAGGTAGTGCGGTTGCGCCGGATGAGCAGCGTGATTTTCCCGAGGTGGGGGATTTTCTCCAGCAGGTCCACCAGCCAGACTTTGCCGATGAAGCCGGTCACGCCGATCAGCAGGATGTGTTTCCCGGCCAGCGTTTCGCGCACGTTTAGCCGGTCCACGCGTGGCGTATCGCTGAAGAGTTCCACAGGCCGCCCCGCGGGTGGCTGCGGACGCGCCACCGGCTGCACGGCGGTTTCCAGCAGCTCGGGCGTTTTCTTCCAGTCCAGTTGCCACAGCAGTTTGTCCTTACTTACGTGCCCATCCGCCGAACCGCTGGCCAGCCACGCGAACGGACCGCGCGGGCGGATCACCGGCTCGAGCAAACGCCCCGTGGCTACGCCGTCGCGGAACTCCAGGCGGTTGCCGATGAAGCCTTGCGCGCTGAAATACTCCGCCATGGGCCGCAAAACATGTTCCAGGAGCTGTCCGACCAGGATGATACGTTCGCCACCGCGCACGGCATCCACCAGCTTTTGCACGGCTTCCTGCCGCATTACAGGCTTCAGGACATATTGAAAATACTCCTCGCCAAGAAGATCCAGGCGGTCGCGCGTGATTCCCCGCAGCACACTGTGAAGAAACCGCGTGGCAAACGTGCGGCTGGAAAAATAAGCGGGCGGACGGAGCACGGTCATCGCTGCCATTGCGCCGCGTCGAATCCAGCGTTCCAGGAAGCTTTGACTGTTCCAATTGAAGAAGCCCACGCTGCGCAGTGCGCTGATCTCGAAGAGCGAGCCCTCCACGCGCCAGTAGCTCACCTCGCGCACACGCCCGGCGGCTTTGCCATTCAGGTTGGGAAAATGATTCGGCATCTTTTTTCTTGAGACTCGACCGCTCGGGGACAGGGGCGTCCTCAAACCCTTCGCCATTCCGGCCGCTTTTGCTGCTGCGCTCTGCGTTGGTCCGGAACTGTGGCCCGGCTGCTTCCCGATTGCTCAGGGCCCCCAAACACGCGCGTCCAGACCGCTTGGAGTCATCAAAATTAGCATCCCCAGATGCTTCCCGCAACCCGCTTGCACCGCTCCTCAGACGCCCCAGCCGTATTTTTCGGCGTGCTCGAAGGTGCGCTGCATTTCCTGGTGCAGAACTTCCAGGAACGCGGAGGTGCCCACCGTCTTTGTACCGGGTTCGGCAATGTCGGTGGTGCGATAGCCGCCGCCCAGAACGCGCACCAGCGATTGCTCCACCCAGTCGGCTTCCAGGCTGAGCCCAAACGTATCGCGCAGCATCATCGTGGCGCTCAGGATCGCGCCGATAGGATTGGCAACATCTTTGCCGGCAAGCGTCGGCGCCGAGCCGTGAATGGGCTCGAAGAGCGGCGCGCTGCTGCCAAAGCTGGCGGATGGAATCAAGCCGATAGAGCCGACCAGCGCGGCGGCCGCGTCGCTGAGAATATCGCCAAACATGTTGGAACTGAGGATCACGTCGAACTGTGTGGGGCGCAACGTAAGTTGCATCGCCGCATTGTCAACGTACATGTGCTCGAGCTTCACGTCCGGGTACACCGCGCTCATCGCCGTCACCGTGCGCCGCCAAAGCTGCGAACTCGTCAGCACGTTGGCCTTGTCCACCGAGCACAGCCGGCGCGAGCGCACTTCCGCGCGTTTGTAGGCAAACACCGCGATGCGCTCGACTTCCGGCGTGGAATAGGACTCCGTGTCAAAGGCGCGCTCGACGCCCTTCTCGTTCACGTTGCCGCGCTCGCCGAAGTACATTCCCCCGGCCAGTTCGCGCACGATTTCGATGTCCAGATCGCCCAAACGCTCCGGACGGAGCGGCGAGATTCCACGCAATGGCTCCAGCACTTTCACGGGCCGAAGATTTACGTACAGGCCAAGCCCTTTGCGCAAAGCGAGCAAGCCCGTTTCCGGCCGCTTGCCCACCGCAAGCGCATCCCACTTGGGTCCGCCCACCGCTCCCAGAAACACCGCATCGGCTTTGTGGCAACCGTCCAGCGTTTCGTTGGGCAACGGGTTCCCGGTCTTATCGATGGCCGCGCCGCCAATGGGCAGCTCGATCGTTTCAAATTGATGCTGGAATTCCCGCGCGCATTCCTGGAGCACGCTGGCGGCCGCGCGCGTCACTTCCGGGCCGATACCATCACCCGGCAAAAGCACAATCTTCTTCTTTAACTTCATCCTGGGGTCCCCGTTCTTACAGGTTACTGAAAAATGCTAAAAGACTTTTCTTCAGGGGCTAAAGCCCTTTGGTAGTAGGAGCTTTACGCCGGGGCTGAAGCCCCGGCCTCCTAAGGAGAAGGTCCTTTTCCGCAACCTGCTAAAGATTGTAGCGCGGGTCAGAGCGCGGACGCGGCTTCGCTGGGCACGGGCACGGCCTTGCGGCGCATCACTTCATGGGCGATGGTCATCAGGTCGCGCGCGCGCACTTGCTTGGACGCATCGGCTAGCGTGGTGACGCGGCGATAGCATTCGGCGAGTTCGGCGTCATTCGGGTCGTAGCCGAGTTCCGTGAGCGAAATCCGAAGCGCATGGCGGCCGGAGTGCTTGCCGAGCACCAGCGAGCGTGAAGGCACACCCACGGCCTCCGGCGAGATGATCTCGTAGGTCAGGGGGTTCTTGATGATGCCATCCTGGTGGATGCCGGCTTCGTGCGCGAAGGCGTTTGCGCCCACCACGGCCTTGTTGGGAGCCACCTGCGCACCGGTAATCTGCGTCAACAGGCGGCTGGACTTGTACAGTTCGTCCAGCTTGAGCTTCGTGGCTATGCCAAAGCTTTCCTTGCGCACCGCAAGGGCAACAGCCACTTCTTCGAGTGCGGCGTTGCCCGCGCGTTCGCCAATGCCGTTGACGGTGCACTCAATCTGGCGCACCCCCGCGCGGACCGCCGCCAGCGAATTCGCCACCGCCAGGCCCAGGTCATCGTGGCAATGCGCGCTAAAGATAATGTGATCCGGATCGCCCAGGTGCGCGCGCACCTTCAGGAACATATCTGCATACTCTTCCGGCACCGCGAAGCCCACCGTGTCCGGCAGGTTCAAGATCGTGGCCCCGGCATCCATGGCCACCTGGCAGGCCTTGCAAAGAAAATCAATTTCCGTGCGCCCGGCGTCTTCCGCGGAAAACTCCACTTCCGGAACGAAATTCCGCGCCAGCTTGACCATCGAGCCGATGGCTTCCAGCGCCTGCTCTCGCGTCATGTGCAGCTTGGCCTGCAGGTGCAGGTCGGAAGTCGCCAGGAACACGTGCATGCGCGGGTATTTCGCCGGCTTCAACGCTTCCGCGGCGGCAAGGATGTCATCCTTGCGAGCCCGCGCCAGCCCTGCAATCGGCACTTCGCGGACTTCCCTGGCCACGGCCAGCACGGCTTCCATGTCGCCCTTGGAAGCGATGGGAAAGCCGGCCTCGATGATGTCCACGCCCAACGCAGCGAGCTGGTGCGCCATGCGGATCTTCTCTTCCGTGTTCATGGAGAAGCCCGGCGACTGTTCACCGTCGCGGAGCGTGGTATCGAAAATGCGGACGTGGCTCATGGGTACCCCCGAAGCTGGAACTCCAGTAACGCATGCCCAGGGGCTTTAGTCCAATTTATCTTGGTTCTATAATTCATAATCCTGTCTTATACTAGGGCGAAGACGGGACCGGGGAGGCAGGAGTCTCCGCCGCCAGCCCCAGCGCAGCGAAAGACCCCCAGTGCGCGCCCGAAAAGAGGCTCTATCGCTATGGATCTAGGCGAATTGCAGGTTTTCCTTACTGTTGCCAAGGAAGGCAGTTTCTCTCGCGCCGCCGAACGGCTCTACCGCACGCAGCCCGCGGTCAGCCTGGCCATACGCAAGCTGGAGGATTCCCTGGGCCAGCCGCTGTTTGTCCGCGGCGCCCGCCCCGTGCGCCTGACCGATGCCGGCACACTCTTGCGCGAATATGCCGAGCGTTTGATCAACCTGCGCGACGAGGTCAAGAAGAGCCTTATGGAACTGGAGGGGCTGAAGCGCGGCGAGCTTTCCCTGGGCGTCAATGAAAGCTCCATTCACGCGCTGCTGCCGGCGTTGGCGCAATTCCGCGAAGCCCATCCGGGTGTGCAGGTGCGCGTGCATCGCATGTTTTCGCGCGATATTCCGCACGAGGTCGTCAATTACCGGCTGGACCTGGGCGCCGTTTCGTTTGTGCCGCGCGAAACGCAATTGCAGGCCACGGAAATTTTGAAGGATGAGTTGACGCTGGTGGTGCCGCCCAAGCACGTTCTGGCCAAAAAGCGCGAAGTGGATATCGAAGAGCTGGCTAAGGAAAACTTCATCGCGCATATCGTGGAATCGCCTTTCCGCCGCAAGGTGATTGAGCTCTTTGCGCGGCATCGTACGCCGCTGAACATGCCCATGGAAATGCCCACCATCGAAAGCATCAAGCGCTTCGTGCAGATGGGCATGGGCGTGGCCATCGTGCCGCGGATGTGCGTCACCTGGGAGGTCGAGCACGGCTGGCTGAAAGAACTGAAGATCCGCCAAATGAGTATTCCGCGGCATCTGTACATCATCTCGCGCCGCGGCGCGCGCCTCCCGCATGCAGCCACGGAATTCATGCGCATTTTGAAGGCGGAATAGATGCCGCGGAGACCAACTGCACGCCAACTTCCGTTGCTCTTAGTGGGGCTGCAGTCCATGGGGGAGGTCTTGTGAGAATCGCATATCTGTCCATCGGCGTCCTGCTTCTGATATCAGCCGCAGCGAGCTGGGGACAGCAGGCCCCAACGCACAAAGCGAGCAGAGCGGAATTGCTCAACAACCTCCACTCAGACCATGCGGAAGTGAGGAGCAAGGCGTACGAACAGTTGCGCTCCGATCCGGCTGCCCTTCGCGATGCCACCGTACAGGCTGCGCTCGTCAGTCTATTGGATCGCGAAAATCAAGAGACCCTGTCTGGTTCGGAAGAAGACTACGCGGAGTATGTCAGCTGGCTTGCCCAAACAGTTGCGAAGGTAGTCGATTGGAATGACTCGCGTCAGGTGTGCATTCTCGCGAACAGTGTGGACCCCCCAGAGGAACTTACGGATCATGCAAGAGTTGCGGTCCCATGCCTCCTGCAAAAGTCCAGGAGTAATTCGGCTCTGACACGAGGGGTGGCCGTCGCTTTGCTCGTGCAGGCCCTGGCAAAAGGGAGAAGCGAACTGGACGCTGGCACAATCCAGACGGTCCAGCAGGTTATTTTGAACGGGCTTCGCGATCCCGACGAAGGCGTCAGAATTCCCACGGTGGAGGCATTGGAGCACTTCGGCGGAATCGACATGATTCCGGCACTGAGGGTGGTGGCCGAAACAGACCCTGATCCATCGGAGGGCCATGCAATAAGAAAATGGGCCGCTAAGGCGATTGCCGCGATTCAGAAGAGAGCGGCTGCCAGTGATCTCGGAGTGCCTCCGCACAAATGAAGACACCGGGAGCGCGTCATCGGAAACTGCCCCGCCACCGAAACATTCGCGCTTCGGCAGCGTTCTCGATTATCCTATAAGCTGCCGCAGCGTTTTTGCGGCTCTACTTATGATCAGTGGTCTCGCCATTCTCGTTATCGGGTTCTTCCTGGGCATGCGTCATGCCACGGACCCGGATCACGTTATCGCGGTGTCCACCATCGTGACCCGCGAACGCTCCCTTTCCAAAGCCGCGCTGATCGGCGCCTTGTGGGGCGTAGGGCATACGCTGACCATTCTGGTGGTCGGCGCCGCCATCATCCTGTTCAATCTGGTGATTCCGCCGCGCGTCGGACTCACCATGGAATTAGCCGTGGGCCTGATGCTGGTTCTCCTCGGCGTGCTAAACCTTGCGGGCGTCACCAAATGGCTCAGCGAGAAATTCTCGCCCGCGCACCCTCATCTGACCGGCGAGCACGCGCACATTCATGAACACGGATCTCACCTGCATTATCACTGGCATGAGCACGCCCCGGCGAAGGAACACCATGGCGACTCGCTCGCCGCCCCTAGCTGGCTGAGCAGCCCGTTCGCCAAACTGGGATTATTCCATTCGTTGCGGCCCTTGCTGATTGGCATCGTGCACGGCCTTGCGGGCTCTGCCGCTGTGGCCCTTCTTGTTCTCACCACGATTCACGACCCGCGCTGGGGCGTCCTCTATCTTTTGATTTTTGGAGCCGGCACGGTCGGTGGAATGATCCTGATTACTGCCGCGCTTTCCTTGCCGTTTACTTACGCGGGTTCGCGGTTTGCCTGGATGACTCGTGGACTGGTGACGGCTTCCGGCGTGCTGAGCCTAGGCTTCGGCTTGTTCATTTCCTATCAAATCGGGTTCGTGGACGGCCTGTTCACTAGTCACCCGAACTGGACGCCGCACTAAGGCATTTTCACTTTCACCTGTGATGAGTAAAGCCCCGGGCTAAAGCCCGTGAGTAGCAGGAGCTTTACGCCGGGGCTGAAGCCCCGGCCTCCTAAAGAAAAGGCGTTTCCCTGCAGGCTGTGAAGCCATGCCCTGACGAACGAGGTTGGCAGCGAGGCAGACTGGCGGCTCCTGCATTGTTGCTGTGATTTGCGGAGAACTACGATCTGCCCGCGAAGGCTTCTTCAAGGGGCTGTGTTCCATTTTGGAACCATTCTTCTCTTTCTTTCATATTCCTCTTTGCACATTCCATGTTGACGACCTAACTACATCACGCTATCGTCATATCGGTTCCCTCTCAGGCCAAAACATTTTTACTTGTTCAGGAGTGGCACGCCATGAAAGCGTCGTCCTACGTCTTCTCCCCCTTTCCATTCCAAAGGTGCGCCCTGCTGCTGCTTCTGGTTGGCATAGCCGCTCAGGGCCTCTGCCAAACACCGCAGCAGCACGTCTATGCCACCGGGACTCCCGCGAATAATGCCAATGCAGCAGTCATTTCGGGGTTCGACAAGAACACTCTTTCGGGTTCCCTTGCCGCTATTCCTTCCAGCCCCTTTTCCGCGCATAACGCTGCACCCATGGCGGTGGATGGACAGGGAAAGTTTCTTTTTGTCGCCGGCCCCACGAGCATCGCCATGTATGAGATCGATCCGGCCAGTGGTGCGCTGACGGAAGTGCCGCATTCTCCCTTTCCGTACATTCCCACGTTGAATGCGAATCAGGCTCCCTCTGATGCACTCTCGATCGCCACTGAGCCCACGGGACAATTTGTGTATGTTGGTTTTCAGAACGGCGATTTCCCGGGTAACCCGCAAGGCAACAGTTCCATAACACCCTACGTGATCGATACTTCCAATGCCGCGGATCCTGTGCTGGTTCTCGGTCCTCAGTTGTCCTTGGATTTCAACGCCCAGCCGGTGAAGCTCTTCGTCGAGCCCACGGGGCGGCATCTCTACATCGCGCTGGGTACCGGCGGAGGCAATTCCTACGGGGGATTTGATCTCTTTGACATAGATGGGAGCACAGGCGAACTAAGCAATCTCAGGACGATTGATACGCCCGATGTACCTTCCCAGGTCAGCGCAATGGACCCAGAGGGACGCTTTCTCTTTCAGGCCTACGGCCAATATGGTGGTTGGCTGTCGTCCTTCCAGCTCCCGCCTGCCGATGGACTTGTCACTATGACGTCCTCGGTCTATCTTGGCCCTGCGACGTTTGCGCATGCTCTCGCCGTGGATCCCGGTGGGAATTTCCTCTATGTCAACGTAGGTGGAGCGCCTCCGAGCTTCAATACCTATTCCATTGATCAGACGACCGGGGCGCTGGCGCAGCTTAGCAGTTCCACACAAACGCCGTTTCCTTTTGGCCAACTGACCGTGGCTGATCCGCAAGGCCCCTATCTCTATACCTTGCTCAGTGGTTCCCTGCATGGTTTCCAGGTGAACTCGACCACAGGAGCAGTCACCGAACTATCGGGCTCACCCTTCAGCGATGGTTCATCGAACTACTATGAGTCCGGACTTTACATCACCAACACCAACCCGCAGGCTTCTTCTGGCCCCTATTTGGAGATTTCCGGTGGCGGAGCTTTCCCACAAACCCCCGTCGGGCAGAGCGCTTTCCAAACCGTTGGTTTGAGCAACCTCGGCAATATGACGATGTCCCTGACTTCTCTGACGATCGCCGGAGATGCCACCAGCAGTTTTTCCCAAACAAATACCTGCACGGCCGTCCTTACGCCAAACGCCGCTTGCCAGGTAACCATCAATTTCACACCCACAACCACGGGAGTGCTCGGGGCTACCCTGCAAGTCGTGGACAATGCTCCGGGGAGTCCGCAATCTGTCACGCTTTCCGGGGTTGGCACAAGCCCCGCCACGCCGCAGCCGCAGGTCTCTTTGTCCGCCAGCAGCCTGAGCTTTGGCAGCCAAACACAGGGCACCTCCGGCACTCCGCAAGTGATCACGCTGACCAATACGGGTAGCGCCACTCTCCACATTTCAGGCGTCACCTTGACCGGCACTTTCGCGAAAGACTGGAGTGAGACGCAGACCTGCACCGCCGCCGCGATCGCGCCCCAGGGCACATGCACGATCTCTGTCAACTTCTCCCCCAGCGACAACGGCATTCTCAGCGCTGTTCTCAGTATCGCCGACGACGCGCCTAGCTCCCCGCAGACAGTCAATCTCTACGGTAACGCGCCACCCGCTGTGCTCTTGAATGCTTCCGCAAGCGGAGGCTCCACCATGGCCACCGTTTCCGCCGGGCAAACTGCAACTTACAATTTACAGGCCATGCCTGGCCCGAACTTCGCAGGGATGATCACCTTCACGTGTTCAGGAGTGCCCTTTGGCGCGCAATGTACGGTTCCCGCCAGCGTGACAGTGGCCAACGGGGTCGCGACCCCGTTCACCGTTTCGATCTCAACGTTGTCTCCTTCGCAGGCGGCCATGTTTCCGGGACTCCCGCGCCAGCCTTCTGACCGTCTGCGCCCGCAACCCGGCTTCTCCTTTGCATTCTTTGCCGCGCTGCTTCTGTTCGCTCTGGTGTTGCGCTCGAGAATCCAGTTGCCGGTGCCACCACGCTGGCTGGCCTCTGTCACCGCCGTGCTGCTGGTGACCGCGCTGGTATTTTCGGGAATTGGTTGCGGCAGCGCCGGCTCACTGCAATCAGTAAGCCAGCCGCCACCGCAGAGTGCCGCAACGCCTGTGATTTCGCCCGTTAGTGGAACGTATACCGCGGCGCAGTCCGTGACAATCACAGACACCACGGCCGGCACAACCATCCACTACACCGCGGATGGCTCGACTCCCACGGCTTCCTCTCCTGCTTACCAGGCAGCGATTAGTTTGAGTTCGCTGACCACCGTACAGGCCATGGCCATCGCGCCCAACTATGCGAACAGTGCCGTCGCCAGCGCCACCTTCAAGTTCCAGACACCATCTGGGACCATCACCCTTACGCCGACAGCGACGCCCGGCGGCTCGAGCAAGCAGCTCCAGTTAACGCCGATTTTGTTAACTCTAAATGTGCAATGACACGCTTTGGCTGATGCGCGCCGCCGCTAAAACGAAGGTGAGAAACGCTCAGGGCGCGTAGCTCACGCGATAGACCACGCCTGCGCCATCGTCGCTGACCAGCAATGCTCCATCCGGAGCCACAGCCACGCCCACCGGACGGCCATTCACATTCCTGCCGCCGGGATCCGGCACCAGCCCGGTTAGAAACGGTACGGGATCTGCCGAAGCTTTGCCGTCCTTGAACGCCACAAAGGCCACCTGATAGCCCGCGCGTGTTGCGCGATTCCACGAGCCATGCTCCGCCACGAACGCGCCGCCACGATACGATTCCGGAAACTGTTTGCCGGTATAAAAAGCAAACTGCAAGGGCGCCACATGCGCTCCCAGCAGCACGTCCGGGATGATGGCCTTGGCGACGAGCTCCGGTTTCTGCGGCTTCACGCGGGGATCGACGTTGTCTCCAATGTAGCTGTAGGGCCAGCCGTAGAAGCCGCCGTCCTTTAGCGAGGTGAAGTAATCGGGCGGCAGATTATCGCCCAGTTCATCCCGTTCGTTCACGCTGACCCAGACCCCGCCGGTTAACGGCTCGACCGCCAGGCCGACCGCATTGCGCAAGCCGGTGGCGAAAATGCGCGCGTTCTTTCCGTCTGGATCGCACACCAGGATCGCGGCACGCCGCTGGTCCTTCTCGAAGTCGATGTTCGACGAGGAACCCACGCTGACGAAGAGCTTCTTGCCGTCCTTGCTGAACGCCAGGGTACGCGTGAAGTGTCCTCCGCCCGTCGGCAAATCGAGGATGTGTTCGGCATCGCCTAGCCGCTTGGAGGTCTGCTTGTCGTAACGAAAGCGCACCACTTCGCCGGTATTGCCGACGTAGACGTAGTCCTCATGAAAAGCGATCCCAAAAGGCCGGTTCAAATCTTCGGCGAAATCCTCCCGCTGCTGTGCCCCGCCGGTGCGCTGCGGATCGCGGAGAACGACGACCTTCCCCGCACCCGTATCAGCAAGAAAGATGTCGCCATTGGGGGCAACCGCGAGGAACCGGGGCACCTTAAAATCTTTGGCGAAAATATTGACGTGGAATCCAGCAGGGACGCTCGGCAGGAACCCCGCCGGCGGCTTGCTTTCGGAAGGACCATTGCCCGCCGATTTTGTCGCAAAGGGCGCGGGCAATTGCGGCTTCTTTCCATAGGTCACTTGGGCGCTGGCAGGGCTCGCTGCCAGAACGGCGGTGCAAAAAGCAATGGTGAGATAGATCGGCGTGCGCATCGTGGCATTCCTCCAAGTCTGCGGTTTCCGGGCAGCCAGTAAGATGCCACAGGGAAGCCGCAGGTTCCAAGTAGAGTCCCTAGGGAAAATCAAGGAAGAGCGCGGGCCGGCTGGAGCGGCGCGGCTCCCGTAGAAGGACAATATTGACCGCTGCGCCTCCTACAATTCCGCCGCATCAGATTGGGAAACTGGCCAATGGGGATACGCATGGTGGAGAAAAAATTATGACTGAGTAGAAAGTTGTGGCTGGAACAGCACCATACGCATCGAGATCGTTCCAAACTCAATTCCTTCATAGGGATAGGTAACGATGTCCTGCTCGTCTGTGCTCCCCAGACAGTACAAAATGGGAGCATAATGCTCGAGTGTTGGATGCGCCTCAGCCAGCAACGTGGAGCCCCAGCGGTCCGGCTCTCCCAGCGATTCCAGATCCCTCTTGGTGAGCGCTTCCTTCACTTTGGCGTCAAACTCCTGCGCCCAGGGATACGCCGAGTCCGCCATTTCCCAGTTGATGCGGTGGAGATTGTGGACCAGGTTCCCGCTGCCAAGGATGAGCACGCCGCGTTCGCGCAATTCCTGCAATTCCCGGCCAAGAGCGATGTGTTCGGCGAAAGTGCGCTGGTGATCCAAGCTCAGTTGAAACACCGGCACATTCGCCTTGGGGTAGATGTGCCGCAGAACGCTCCAGGCTCCGTGGTCCAGGCCCCATTGGTGATCGGAGAGCAGGTGATGCTCCAAAGCCAGGCGCTTGGCCTCTTCCGGTGCGCCGGGCGCGGGGTATTGCACTTCGTACAGAGATTTGGGGAAGCCAAAGAAATCGTGAATCGTGCGGGGACGCTCGGCGGTCAGAACCTGGCTGCCGCGAGTCACCCAATGCGCCGAAACCACGCAGACCGCCTTCGGGGCAGGCAACGTCGCGCTGAATTTCTCCAGGACTCGCGTGAAGGCGTTGTCCTCAATCGCGTTCATCGGCGAGCCATGGCCGATGAACAGAACCGGCATTTTCTGAATGCGTGTCATCGCAGTGGGATGCAATCTACCATAACCTCGGGCGCGTCTCCTCCCTCCAGTAGAATGGGAAGCAGGTACGTCTGTAGCCAGCAGGGTAATGCAAGCGAGGATGTGAAGCCCAAGAATGTTTTCCTGCATCTAAGGAATCGCAAGGCAGTTTGGGCTCGCAGACGGCCCGTGGGGTCAAAGAAATGAAGCGGGGGCGCGAACTCCGTATCGCCGCCATTGCTGTGGCAGGAGTGTTGACCGGCCTTTTCGCCACCTCCGGCACAATCGCAGCGCGCACGAACACCTCCTTTCCGAAACCTGCGGTGGATGAACCGGTAGCCACTTCGAAAGGTAAGGAAGTGGCCGTTCTTTCCGGAGGCTGCTTTTGGGGCGTGCAGGCGGTCTACCAGCACACCCGGGGCGTCCTCTCCGCCACCGCGGGCTACTCCGGCGGTGAGGCGGAAACCGCGCACTACGAGATGGTTGACGGCGGCGATACGGGACACGCAGAGAGCGTCAAGGTCGTATTCGACCCTTCGCAGATCACCTACGGCCAGGTGCTGATGGTTTTCTTTTCCGTGGCGCACAACCCGACGGAGCTAGACAAGCAGGGCCCCGATTGGGGGCGGCAGTACCGCTCCGCCGTGTTTTATTCGAGCGACGAACAGAAACGCATTGCCCAGGCATACGTCGCACAGTTGGGGGCCGCGAAGGTCTACCCGCAGAAGATCGTGACCCAAATCGTTCCGCTAAAGGCGTTCTATCCCGCGGAAGGCTATCACCAGGACTATTTGAAGCATCATCTGGATAGTCCCTACATCCAGATTAACGATCTGCCGAAGCTTGCCGGCCTGAAGAAGCAGTTTCCGCAACTCTACCGCGAATACTGAATCTTTCCGCCTGGCGCGCCTCGAGATTACCCGGGGCATTCTGCGACTTTTCTCTTCATCGAATTTCCTGCTTGACTTGCTCGCTGCAAGAGCGTATTGAGGTTGTCCACGCGCAGCGCTCCCTGCCGTTTGCCCGCCCGCTGCTTCTACCTCCTGCGCGTTCATCTCATGTTCTCTAAGGAGGAACTATGTGTGCAGTCAAGGCAATTCCAGACGGGTACCATTCCATCACGCCATCCATCGTGTGTAAGGGCGCCGCGCGCGCGATTGAGTTCTACAAGGAGGTCTTTCGAGCCAAGGAACTGGGCCGCATGGCGGGCCCGGGCGGCAGTATCGGACATGCGGAACTACAGATCGGCGATTCACGTCTGATGTTGAGTGATGAATTCCCCGGCATGGCTAATGCGCCGGATCCCAATGGCCCCCAGTCGGCTTACCTCTTCATTTACACCGACAACGTGGATGCGCTATACGATCGCGCGGTGAAGGCCGGGTGCAAAGTGGAGATGCCCCTCCAGAACCAGTTTTGGGGTGACCGCTACGCCAAAGTCCGCGATCCGTTTGGCCACCAGTGGGGATTGGGACAGCATGTGGAAGACGTCACGCCAGAGGAGATGAAGCGACGCTCGGAAGCCTGGATGGCACAGATGAGCAAGGCAGCGAGCGGCGCGTGATGTGCGATCTCTGCGTATTGTCGCATGTTGTCGCGGAGGCAATCTTAGGAGCGGCGGATGCGTGGTCAATCCACTGCGCATTCTCCCGGCGGGAGCGAAGGACACGCTGAGGCGCGCGCCAGTAATGTTTATCGTGTTTCGAGCGGCCAGAGCCATGCGGCCCCGCGAACACCGCTGGCATCGCCGTGCTTAGCCACCAGCACCGGCGTATCGGCTTCTCTCCCGAACACGTAATTCTTCAACCGCTGCGGCACATTCCGATATAGCCGCGGCACCTGCGATACGCCCCCGCCAAGGACAATCACATCTGGGTCGAGAATGTTCACCAATTGAGAAAGGCTGCGCGTCAGGCGATCCTCGTAGCGCTCCAGGCTGGCCACCGCCGCCGCTTCCCCGGCTTCGCAGAGCGCGATGATCTCTTTTCCCAGTAAATGGGTTTTGGTGGCGCGCTCGTAGTCGGCTTCCAAGCCGGTGCCGGAAATAAACGTCTCGATGCAACCGTGAAAACCGCAGTAGCAGGCAGGTCCCGGGAATTCGTCGGGGCGCATCCAGGGCAGTACGGTATGGCCCCATTCCCCGGCAACGCCGTTGCGTCCATTCAGCACGCGGCCATCGACGGCAATGCCGCCTCCGCAACCTGTCCCCAAAATGACCGCGAAGACAACGTGCCTGCCCGCGCCGGCGCCGTCCGTGGCTTCGGAAACAGCCAGGCAGTTGGCGTCGTTCGCGCAGCGCACCTCGCGATGCAGCGCATCGCCCAAGTCGCGGTCAAACGGTCTGCCGTTCATCCACACGGAATTGGCGTTCTTCACCGCGTGCGTGATCCTGGAAATCGTGCCGGGAATGCCCACGCCGACGGTGGCACTGCGACGCAGTTCGCGTTCGATGAGTTCGACGCCTTCCTTGATCGCCCGCACCGTGCCGTCATAATCATGCCGCGGGGTGGCCACGCGGTGCCGGTGAAGTTCGAGGCCATCGCGCTCAAGAGCAATGAATTCGATTTTCGTGCCGCCAAGATCAACCCCAATACGAACCTTGGTCTGTGGAGATTTCTCTGAAGAAATGGACATGATAGACATGATTTTACACACAAATACCCATAGCGAGGCGGTTCCCCGAGAGAATGGTCCCCGCCCGCAAGAGCAGGCGAGGGGAACTGGGAAGAACGCCCCAACGAAACGCTCCGCGAGACGTGGAGGAAGCGTCTCGAGGGGCGTCGTAAAGGACCGCGGATACGTTAGAAGTGGAAGCCCAATTCCAGGGTTTCTGTTCGCGGCGTCACATAGTGCGTGCCGCTGAAGGTGGAGAGGAAGTTGTAGAGCGCGACTTTGTTGGCCAAGTTGACAACCGTGAAGCGCAGGCTCCACTTGTAGCGATCGCCATGAAACAGGTTGTCATGTCCCACGGCAGTGTCAAATAGGCTGCGCGGCTGGATACGCTGCGGATTGTGGTCGTCATTTTCTTTTCCTTGTCCCGGCACCTGAATATAGAGCGATCCGAACTCATTTGCGGGGCAGGAAGTAAGGGCTGGTCCGAACGGGCTGGGCGCAGTACGAACGCCATTGCACGTGAATCCACCTTGATATTGTTGATCAGCAGTCAGAGGCAACCCTGTGATGGTGTTTACCAAGGCCACATAACCGGCGGGAATATTGGCACCTCCGGGTCCGACACCCGGGTAATCGTTAGCAGAAGTCGAAGAAAAGCACGTTGCGGTTGGCGCGGAACACGGGGTGGCTCCTGCCACGAGTCCACTATCGTATCGCCAGTTGAATCCGACCCACGGTCCTTTCTTCCACGGCTGGTACTGAACGTGGGTTGTCTGATTATATTTTTCGTCGTGGTCAATGCGGAAAACGTTGAATGCGGGGTAGAAGGCGATCCCCGCGACTTGAGGATTGTAGAAACGCGCCGCAACGCTGGACATAACGACGAGCGCCGTCAGGCCATGAAAATCCGGGACACTAGCGCGAAGCATCCATCCGGGGATCTTCGCGTTATGCCACTCAATCGGAAAAGTAATGGGTGTGGCGCCGACGATGCCGAAGTCGAAGCCGTTGTGGGTGTATTTCCAAATGTATTGCGCATCCACAACCAGGTATTTACCGAAGGCTTGCTGAAAACCGGCGTGGAATTCATTGCGGAATCCAGGAGTCAGTGCCCCCAAGTTGCAGGTAATGCCAGGCGGCGACACGATGGCAGCTATAACCGGATCGCCGCAGCCTGTGCTGGCAATGACCAAGTTCTCGTTGAAAGGGGTTTCCATGATGCGCGCGTAGGAGACACTCAGAACCGTGCTCGTCGGTTTAATGTTGTAGGAAATACCTAGTCTGGGCTCCGCTTGACTGCCGCTGGATATCCCGTTATACAGATCGCCGCGAATCCCCAGATTGAAAGCCCAGTTATGCCAGGTGATGTTGTCGATAGCGTAGAGCGCGAGTTCCTTGACATCCGTGTGGCCCTTGAAAGGGTACAGAGTGCTCGTCGTGTTCGCGCACCCATCGGAAGGAGCCGGAGTAGGACGAGTCAGATCGTAGCACGCGAGAATAGCGCTAAATGTGGAGGTCCCAGGAACGTTGAACGTCGGATCAACGATGCCGAAATGGTCGTCTTCCGTGAGGAATGTCTGCTGGTACAAGATGCCCACTTTAACGTTGTGAATTCCCCGGACGTAGGAGAAGTCTGAGCGGGCGCCCGCATTGGTTAGTTTGCGAGACTGCGATGCCGTCTCGACTTGAAGATCAGGAGCCAAGTCATTCAGAGGGTCGCCGCTCGGATAATAGTTGTATTGGTCTTGGCGGACCCAGCCACCCAGTGTGAATACGGCATTCGAGCTGAGCAGGTAGTCCCCCGTGGGGGCGATATTGAAAGTCCGGATTTTCGAACGCTGGTCGGTGGTCCCCAGGGGGGCACGCGTTACGTTGTTTAGGATCGTCGTGCCCGTCGGATTGCAAGTGAATCCGGCCACGCAGGTGTGATACTGCTGGTCAAAGGTGTTTGGATTCTGGAACCAAGAACGCGTGAAGCCGAAATTAAAGTGAAGGCCGTCGGCTTGCGAAAACTGGTAGTCAACCCTGTCGAAAACGTTCTCTTGGTTACCTTTGTCGTGCAAAACGTCGAACTCGGGCGGGTCCAGGAAGCGCGAAGTGTTCAAGCCGTTCAGAGCGATGAAGTTTCCCCACTTGTCGCCCCCGTAAGCAAGATCGAATCCGGCGTTAACTGTGCCAAAACTTCCGTAGTTGGTGTACACGCTTCCCACCGGTTTGGTGACTCCCATTCCGGAGCGCGTCGTCACTTTGATCACCAGGCTGGTCTTATCGCCAAAATCCGCGGGTGGCGCGCCGGAAATCACTTCCATTGACTGAATCGAGTCCGCGGGAATCTGGTTGGAGAACACTTTACTGAATTGGTCGGTCTGCGGCTGTCCGTCGAGCGAAATGGAGTTCTCCGCGTGGTCGCCCAACCCGTGCATAAGGCCGTTAGAATCGGCGGCTACGCCCGGAGATCGCAAAGTAACAAGCGAGGTGAAAGCTGAAGAGTTGCTCTCGAGCGGCGTCCTCTCGAATGCATTGCGGTCCACGTCGGTATGAAACGTCGGATCGTTCTCGAGGAGGTCCTCGGCGCTCGATTCCACGACTACCGTGGTGCTGGCGGTCCCGATCGTCAGTGAGATATCCACCTTGGTGGACACGGCGGAACGTACTTCCACGTCTTGAAAATAGTTCGCGAAACCATTCGCCATCACTGTCATGTGGTACGGATTAAACGGCACGTTGGTGAAACGGAAAGAGCCGTCTTTAGCCGTGTTCATGGTGCGCGAATAACCGCTGACGACGTTAATAATCTCCACCGTGGCGTTGGCCACGGTCTTCCCCGAAGGATCCAGAACTGTCCCTTCGATGGATCCGGAGTTACCCGTCTGCGCCAATAACACCACGACAACAAAAATCACTTGGACTGCAAAAAGAACAACTACCCGAAAACCGTATCGCATTCTTCCTCCGATTCCCCATGGAAACGTCCGCGGGACGTGTCTGTGTTGATAGAGATCGCTGTAAAAACAGCGGATTCGCGGCTAAATGGAGCCGCGCGACGAGGCACAACCTTGATTGGGAATTACGATGCGAAGGAAAAAGGCGGGGCGCGGGAAGAAGACTGCCCGGAAGGCGGCTCCGCAAAGCTGACCTCCGGACAAACTGCAAATTCGCCTAAAGAAACGATTGGAGTGCTAAACGAGACAAGCGCCACTGCCGGCACGACGCCCAGATGGGCAACCTGGCAGAGGCGGCAGGCGGCTTCGTCCTGGCCATTGGCATGGAAGTGCGGCGTAACCTGCAGGAGGAATGCGAGCGAGAGCAGCGCTAGAGCAAGCGCTACTGGCCGGGCGAGTCGGCGGAAGATGGGATGTACGTCAAACAACATTTCCGTGCCTCCCGCGAATGAGCGTCTTCGGGGCGGGCCCGCAAAAAGAGGACCTTATGTGATTTTCAAGCATGCTGCCGTGATTTGCAAGCTAACTTCCCAGATAGATGTGGCCAGAGAGAAACCGGTTGTATCCGCTTCACCGGCCCACCTCCGGGGTTAAAACCCATTAATTCGCGGGGCTTTTCGGCACGGCAGCTCTTCGCTGCGCTCAGGGTAAAAAGCCGCGCCCGCCCGAGAGCCATCTATGGGATGACTTCTAGTCGGAGAAGGCCGCCGAATTGACGCTCAAGAGAGCCTTCAGATTTGCCACGATCTGTGCGCAAATCTTGCGTACTTCCTCCTCGGTAGGGCTCTTGCTGATCTCGTATTTATCCATGGGGATGTAGTTGTTCAAGCTGATGACCGGTCCGTAATGGGCATCGCAATTCTCCATGGTCATGACCCGGTAGAGCGGCTGATCCGGCCGCGCCAGATTGTAGACCCCAACATACAGCACGAATTTGGGCGCGGGAGTCGTGCCCCCCAAGACGCCCAGGCAGTTGTGATTCTGCGAATCCACCTCCGCGAACACCCCTTTGAGCAGCACCCCTTTTTCCGGGCGGGAGCTCCCTTGCGGAGTCGCGTTGAATCCATTTTTCTGGAGCGTTTGAACAAGCGCATCACCGAAAAAGGCCTTGAGCCGGTCTGCTTGTTTGGAACTGGTTTCTCCATCCTGAAGAACGTGCGGTGATTCGCCGGAGGCTTGCGCACCGGGTGGCGGCTTCTGCGGGGCAGGTGCCGGCGTAACAGCAGCCGGCTCTTTGCCCGATGCGGCGTTTATGTCGAACAGTGACACATAGACCCGAACCGACTTCGGATTGAAGTCGGAGCTTCGTGCGCTGCTCGCCGTGATAGACACAGGCCGGGCATTGCCGGGCAGCAATACCGGCGCGAGGCCGGCCAGCAGCACCACACTCGAAAACAGATAGGCACGCGCTGTGGCCATCGGCACCTCCGGGCTGAAGTGTGGGGGAAGGCATTGAAGAATGCTAGCGCGGCCAAAGCCACCCGAAGGTGCCTGCGGTCAGCAAGCCATAGACGAGTCCATCGATGACTTCCTTCAAGGTGATGCCCCAGGGCTGGCCTTTCCAAATGCCATTGCTCAGGTTTCCGAGGCCGTAGGCCAGAAACGCCGCAGTGCCAGCAACACGGAATACCACCCGATAGTTGGCGCCGGGTGCGACGGTGCGCCCCGTAAGATACGCGACGAAGAAGCCGATGATCAGCGAATAGGCAAACCACTGCCCCAGGAACTTTGGCATGGCGGGCGGTCCGCTGGGAAACACCGTCAGAATACCCACAGGTCCCTGCTTGTATTTTTCGATCATGGCGGGCGTCTTCATCTCCTTGTGCGTGCCGTAAGGGAAAATGTAGAGACCCCGCTGCAATCCAGCGGCGCGCAAGGTGGCAAGAAGTTTGTCTTCTTCGGGAAGCTGGCGGTAATCGCCGTGGTGGTAAGGAAGCAGCATGTGCATGATGGAGCTGGCGACGAACACGATGATGGATGACAGGACAATGGGGAGCCAAAGTGCGGTGAGGGGAACCATACCTAGCCTCCTTGGGGGTGAAGTGGAAAGCGAGAGTTGCGGACGAGAGGCTACACTTTTCGGGGGCGGCGGTCAAGCAAGCTGCGGGTTTGCCGGACAGACAAAAGAGCGAACGACATTGCCTTGCAAATGAGCAAGAAATGCTCAAGTCCACCCGCCGGCCCCGAGAGCGAGCACCCGACAACGCGTTTCGCTTCCTGGCGCCCGACACACAAAGTATGCGCCCATGGCTGGACAGAGGCCGTCCCTGCGCCAAATCTGTACATCGGGACAGTTTTGCGCCGCCCCGCCTCCCGTTAGCCTGTTATGGGAGTGCCGCACAATGCCGCATTGCAACTCTGCCTTTTCGACTGCCTCGGGGAGCCCGGCGGACACTCGCGCCGGCATTCTTTCACGGCAGGTACTGGGATTCGTGTACCCACTCCTCGTTCTCCTGGCTCTTTCTGGATGCGGGGGTTCGACCAACACTTCTAGCGGGTCGCCTTCGCAAAACCCGCCGTCCTCCTCTATCGGTGTGGCCATTAGCCCCAAGTCTGCTCCCCTCATTGAGGGTGAATCCCAGCAATTCTCCGCCAGCGTTACCGGCACTTCCAACACGGCCGTGACCTGGAGCGCCACGGGCGGCTCGATTTCTTCAACTGGGTTATATGTGGCAGGAAGTACCGCGGGGAATTACACCGTCACGGCTACGAGCGCTGCCGACACCACCAAGTCGGCGCAGGCATCGGTCGCGATCTCGGCACCCGCTCCGCCTCCGGGCACCGCCGCATCCATCACCAAGGACGGAGTCACCTGGACCTTCAGCGAAGCTGTCCCGGTTGGCCAGTTTGTAAATGGGGATTACTACATCGTTGGACCGGTCACCGTCACCGCCATCAGCCCGCAGCCCACGACCTCTTCGCCGTATATGAACGGCTCGGTGGTGGATTTGCCGACCGCCAATGGCAAGAGCGGATTCGATTCCCGGTTGAATGATGGCACGGACGAATCCTGGTGGTTTGACGCTACCCTGCGCTCCTATCCTCCGATTTCGCTCAAGCCGGGCGACGCACTGGTCTCCTCGATCAGTCTGGCTACGATTCATTCCGTGCCCGAAGTGATGCGAGCTTCCGACATGAGTGCGAGCCCTGTGGCATCTGACTCCGTTCTCACTGTTCTCGCGTCAGCGCCCTCTGCGGATGCCTTCCGCCCGTCTTATTGCGACCGGAACCAGACCATTTACCACGCCAATAACTTGCAGAGAAACCTGCTGCCTTCGCTGGCGCCTCCGAATCCCTCCAATACGCCGACGCTTGCGCAGTATGAAGCCCTCTACCGCCAGCCATGGATCGATACCAATGCCTTCCTGTTCGATGCGCCGGCAGATTACATGCCCAGCTACGGGCAGCACATTGCGTTTGCCGATTCTTACGCAGGGCTGCTTCTCATGCTGAACTTTCCGGCCGATCAGAAGGTCAATCTCACCAACTATCTTGTGCAGTACGGGATCGATCTTTATGGTTGTGTGCAGGCGGGCTACGGCTGGCCGGCGTTCGGTGGACACCGCAGCGGCAGGAAATTTCCGATAATCCTGGCCGGCATCCTTCTGAATGACTCGGGAATGAAAAACGTGTCAACTGCGTACCCGGATGAATTCGGCGAAGACATGCAAACTCTGTACATCAATCAGTTGCCGCCCGCCGGAACCTACCAGCAAGCTTGGCAGGGCGCCACGGTCATTTATGGCGGCCATTACGGCGTGCATGCGGCCGACTCCTCGCCGGTTAGCGCTGGCCTCTACGGGCCCTACGAACAATTGGAGCCTGCGAACTGGCCCATCCTGACTCCGCCCGGCGAACAATTGGGCGAAGCCTATCGCCGCTGCTGCACATCCGTATCCTGGGTCGGCGAAGCCCTCGCGGCCTACCTGGTGAACGGCAAGAGTACCTGGAATTACCCGGCGTTTTTCGATTACGTCAATCGTTGGATGACCGAGGATGACACCCAGGCTGTGGCGGAAATCAAGGCGCAGAGCGGCTACGACTACAGCGCAAACTGGGAACGCCAGGGGCAAACGCAGTACTGGCTGGACGGCGAAGTCTCGCAACCCACGTTCATCGACGACATGTGGAACGCCTACCACTGGTAACCTGTAGCTTCTCCCACTAAGAAGAAAGCCCTGCAATCCCGAGGGCGGCGGCCCTCACGTCTGGCGGCGCCGAGAAAGTAGTCCGCCCGCTCCAATGATGACCAGAACCATGCTGAAGATTGCGAACGCCCATTTCGTGAGCGTGAAAATATTCGCCACGCGCGCGACGCCTTCAAGCCGCTGCGGATAATCTCGCAGCATCGCCAGGAAGCAGAAATTCTCCGCATAGTCGAAAAACGTCGTGCCCACGGTCAATACGCTTAATTTCTGCCACACGGGGCGCCCGGGAAAGACACGGGCAAAAGCGTAGGTTGTGCCCAGGAGGAAAAATGATCCGTAAAGAGCGGGAAAAACGGAGTCAACATAGTCCAGAAAGAGGCGATAGGCATATCGTCCCTGCTCCCCGTATGCCGCCAACTTTGCATAGGCGGTCTCTGGGGAGTAATTGATGGTCATATCCAGCAGCCCCGCCTGCCTCAACGCATCGTTGTGGAACGCTCCGGGCAAGCCCCATACGTTGATCAGCAACAACACAAAAAGGCTCAACAGCCCCAGGCTCCACACCACCCTGGTGCTGGCGATTCTTTGCAACAAGGTCTGTAGTCGATTCCACATGGGAGCTCTCATCTCCTGAATCGCAAGGTGCAACAAATCAGCAGACTATAATAAGCGAATGGCGCGATCCACCCAGGTTTTTAGCTCCTGCCGAGAATCTCCGCCGTAGAAATGGAATGGCCCAGCACGCGGGCCTGCCCCGTCGGCAAAAAGCTGTCACACCTCTCATGAAAAGCGTAAGACGCAAGCCCCAGACGTGGAACCCCCGTCTTGGGCGACCGGTTAGCCGAATAGTTGTTCGATCAATTGTTCGCGCGTGACCCCGAGATGTGCAGCCACATCTCCGAGGATTCCAGCAAGAGTGCCAACTTTGAGCTGTTTGTGGGCTGGAATCGTTACGTGATGTTCCCCGCTTTCAAACTTCAATGTGACTCGAATGTGGCTCCCCGTTTGACGAGTAATTTCGTAGCCAAAACGGCGCAAGGAGCGAACGAGGTCCGCGCCGCTAACGTCGCGGGGAAGCTTCACGCGGGGATGACCTCATCCTTGACCATGTGGAGACGGATGACACTTGGTCTTTCGGCGGCGTCAAAGTGGCAGGAGACCGCGTCGCGGATCATGGACTTGAGCTCGTCGAGGGAATCCGCCTCGGTAAAAATGGAGAAACCGAGGGCACGGGCTTGGTAGCCGCCTTCGGGTGACTCTTGCACGGAGAATATGATTTCGCTTTGCGGCATGTCCCTTATCCTGCCTTGATTATACCCCGTAGCGCATCATCTTTTTTCAGAACCGATGTGTGGGGCGCGCGGCAACGGCAAGGCGACACTATTTTCGGAGAAACTTGCCAAGGTTCGCAGTCACACTCGGCCAATTCTTCACCACTTCACGTAGTTTGGGAAGTTTCTCGATGGCTTTTCTAAGCCCGCTCTGCAGATCCTCGGCCAAGTTGAATAATCCAAGGTTCAGAGTCTGATCAGCCGCTCCGCAGCGGAAACGCATGTGTTCGGCGCCCAGTCTATAGTGAAACAACCATCTGTACTGCACCCCGTCACTTGTATCGATCAATGGCCTCATTTCCGACGTATGCATGAGATTGTGGCGCCAGAGGTGAATCGCTATATCACTCTCTTTTTCGGGATAATCCAAATATCCTCTGAGTGCGTTTGACAACCTGATTTGGCCCACCTTTGATACTTTCATTTGGCCCACCCTAAGGCCGTGATGTTCCTCTTCTTCCGGCGGGTTCTTTCCGCGGCCCCGGAGGGAGCGGAGTCCTGCGG
>Ga0074044_10001110_pt1 | contig 24788 bp, 18 predicted proteins | sample BogForMeECP23OM1_FD_94443 | JGI IMG/M metagenome (GOLD analysis project Ga0074044, IMG submission 94443) | Bog forest soil microbial communities from Calvert Island, British Columbia, Canada - Bog Forest MetaG ECP23OM1 | ecosystem: Environmental > Terrestrial > Soil > Wetlands ... | reverse complement strand
CGGGGAATGGGCGCCCGCCGGTGGGAGTGGAGCGGATGCTGCGGATTTATTTTCTGCAGCAGTGGTTTAACCTGTCGGACCCGGCCGTGGAAGAGGCCCTGTATGACTCGCCGGTGATGCGGCAGTTCGTGGGGATCGATCTGGGGCAGGAGCCGGCACCGGACGAAACCACGGTGTGCAAGTTTCGGCATTTGCTGGAAGAACATCGACTTGGGGAAAAGATTCTGGGCACGGTCAATCTGCACTTGCAGGCCCGGGGAGTGCGCATCACCACCGGCACGATCGTGGACGCAACCATCCTGCACGCGCCCACGTCGACCAAGAACCGAGAGCAGCAGCGCGATCCGGAGATGCACCAGACCAAGAAAGGCAAGCAGTGGTTCTTCGGGATGAAGGCCCATGTAGGAGTGGACAGCAAGACCAAGATCATCTATACGGCGGTAGCCACGCCCGCCCATGTGGCCGACTCGCGAGTGCTGCCCGATCTGTTGCATGGGGAAGAAACCCGCGTATGGGGTGATCAGGCTTATCGCGGACAAACGGAGGTTATCCAGGAATGCGCACCCCGGGCGCACGACCACACGCACCGTCGCTACCGCTATAAGAACGGGATTGACGAAGAGGAGCGGGCGAAGAATCGGACGAAATCGAGCGTGCGGTCCAAGGTCGAGCACGTATTTCAGGTGATGAAGTTGAAATTTGGATTTGTGAAGCTGCGTTATCGAGGACTGAAGAAGAACGCGCACCAGCTGTTCGTGATCTGCGGATTGGTCAATCTGTTTCTCAGTCGTCAGATGTTGCTGACAGCGAGCGCGTAGAGGAAAGCCGGTTCGATAGCGAAGGCGGAGGCAAGAAATCCAAGTGGAAAGCTAGATCATCAACCCACCATGGCTGAGGTACTAGACTTGCACAGTCAGAAACTTACTTATTCAGAGAGTCCCTAAAACATCATTGAGTTTCTTGGCGTGGAAAGCGCTGATTGTCTTAATGAGGCTCATTCTATGAGAAGCACTCCAGTGTTACCGTCCATCGGTGCAATTGTCGTCATTCTTATAGGCAGTTTAGTCGGACCTTTTGTTTACGGCACTGAACCAGACTCTGCTCACAGACAACGAGCGTTTGCGGTTAATGATCTCTTCGAACTCGAGGATGTCGGGTTCTATTACGGGGGCCCATACTCCTTTTCGCCGGATGGAAAGAAGCTTGCCTTCACGCGGGTGCGGCCGAAGAAGACTTTGGCTAACCACAAGTGGGAATTTCTCTGGGGTAACGCTGGAGGTGACGTTTGGGTGCAACTGAATGCCGATGAAGAACCCTTCAACGTCACCAATGGCGCTCAGGACGGATCGGGCTGGTGGTCGCCGCAGTGGTCCCCTGACGGGCGCAGGCTAGCGATGCTTTCTACCCGTGGAGGGAACGTCCGGCTGTGGGTCTGGGACGCAGACACGCGTCAATTACGGCAACAAACCAGCCGTGGGGTTGATTTGGTAGCGGATGTACACGAGCGTCCTTTTCTCTGGGTGGATGCGGAGCACCTCCTTTGTCCCGTGCTTCCCGGCGATGAAAAGCCGATCTGGATGGAGATTGAACTGCAAACCCCAACAATCGCTTCTGCCGCTTGGCCCAAGGTTCCCAAAGGCGATGAAATTACGGCCAGCGTGCTGGAAAGCGGTGTGCCGGTAGATCTAGAGAAGCGACCGAAAGGAGATCTGCTCCTGATCGACATTGCTTCCGGAATGCAGAAGGTGGTTGCCCACGGCAACTCGCGATCCTGGCAACTCTCTCCCAACGGCAAGACCGTGGTTTTCGCCCGCCAAGTCTCGATGTCTACACCCAAGGCGAATGAGCCGATTCCACTCAGCACCTCCGGCTCCTTCGGCGTGGTGGTAAAGATCGAACTCGTCGAGTTAGACGGTACGCCGATCACCATTCATGGTGAACTCAGTCAGGACGTACTGGACCAGACACTTCGCTGGTCTCCGGACGGCAACGAGCTGGCATTTGTCGGCTACGCTGCTGGGCGCGACCAAGGACAATCCCTTTACCGATTGAACATTTCCAGGCAGACGGTGGTCGCACAGCCGCTCAACGATCTGGATGTCGTTCCCATCGTGCGTGAACACGCCCAAATGGAATGGACGGCGACAGGCGACCTGATTGTTCGTGGTGTCAAGCACACGGCCGCAGGAAAGCCGGACGTAACGGCGCGACGTGACTGGTGGGCCATAACGAAAGATGGAGCCCAGAAATGCCTGACGGAAGCGATCAAGGACTCCCCTCGCCAGCTTTGGCCACAGGAGGGAAGGCAGGCGTTCGTAGGTCTAGCGGACGGCAAGATTTGGCGGCTTGAACCGGCTACTAGCAAGACGGAAAACCTAACTGCGAAGTTCGATCCGAAGGTCGCACGCATTTCATGGCCTGCAATGACCAACGAGGCTAGGGACGAGTACCGACTTGTCGGCCGCACTTATTTGCAGGTGATCTTCTCCGTGGAGGAGTCGGGCACTTTTTCTCCATATCTTTTGGATCTTCAATCTGGAAAGATCGTCCCAATCGAAAAGCCAGCGCCCAAAGCCAAATTTGTTGCGTACACGCCCCTGACCAGCACGGGGATTTTCTATGCAAGTGACCGGAACGGATTACAAATCTGGCGGGGTGACGTGCGCAATAACCAGCGAACGGTACTAGTGTCGGCAAATGGTTTCCTGCGCGACATCGCCGAGGGGGAATTCAGACAGTTCGAATACACCAGCCTCAATGGAGAGAAGCTGAAAGGCTGGCTGATTCTTCCCTTTGGTTACCAGCCGGGTAAGCGCTATCCCGTATTGGCGTGGGTCTACGCAGGTTGGGTTGCCGGGGATCGCCCACCTGATGACAGCATTGATAGCAACGGGAGCATTAACAGGCAGATTCCCGCGGCGCACGGCTATGTGGTCATCCTCCCAAGCATGCCTCTGGCGCCGGAAGGGGTCGCGGAAGATCCTATGCTGCGGCTGCCGGAAGGTGTTTTGCCCGCGGTAGATAAAGTCATTGAGATGGGCATTGGCGACCCCGACCGGCTTTTCCTGATAGGACAGAGTTTCGGCGGGTTTTCGACCTATGGCCTTGTCACCCAGACGCAGCGATTCAAGGCAGCTGTTTCTCTCGCGGGGTTGTCCGATCTCATCAGCCTTTACGGTCAATTCGACGCGCGGGAACGGTACACCGAGCATTCCCAAGAGAACCTTTTTATGCAAGCGCTGATGGAGAGCGCGCAGATCCGAATGGGTAATCCGCCTTGGAAAGATCAAGGTCGCTATATCCGCAATAGCCCAATTTTTTATGTGGACCGGGTCAAGACGCCACTGATGATTATTCAGGGCGACATGGATTACGTCTCCATGGAGCAAGGCGAAGAATTCTTCGTATCGCTTTACCGCCAGGGCAAGCGCGCAAGGTTTGTGCGCTACTGGGGTGAGGGGCACGTATTGGAGAGTCCGGCCAATATCCGGGACATGTGGAACCAAATCTTCGCCTGGTTCGACGAGTTTTCAAAGGAAGAACAGCCCCAGGGCACGGGCGAATTCCCACGCGATTAGAAGTTCACATCACATAGAGTTGCTGTCTGTTCAGACGAAACAACCCAGGGGCAGGGTTCCTGCCACCTGCCGAACCTTTCTCTCCAATACCAAGGTTTCTCTCCAAAAACCCGGCTTGTTGGCAGTCGCAGGACTTCAGAACCTGCTGTTGCCTGTAGCTTTGGTCCTTGGAGTCCCACGCGCGCGTCTCTTGGGTAAGGCTGCAGAATTCAGAACCTGCTGTCGTGGCTAGCCTGAGAGTTTCCTTTCCCACTCTCTCCGCCATCTAGTCTGGAATGCAGAGAAATCTGCCGAATCTACGACCAGAATGGCACGAAATCGCCGCCAATTCGCTATTTCACCTTCGCGAATCGGACCAGAGAAAGTGATCCGCGCGAGCGCAATCACGTAACTTGGCGCAATTTCTCTGCAGAGCAAATCAGCAGTCCGGTTTGCCAAAATGCGTTGGGGCGAAGACAAGACGATCAAGAAGCGATCGATGGGCGAAGGCGACTTGACTTCCTGTCGTACGGGCGGAGGAGGTCGCGACCTTTGCCGGGCGTGATGAGTCTGACTTCATCTCGCGTCAGAAGAGTACCCCGCCCCCGCACCTCCAGGTGAAAACGACACTTCCGAATGACGGTCCTACTTTTCCGCCAATAAGATTGGAGTTAACCGAAACTCTGAACCCCAGCCGTCATCATCGACCTCTCGATCCGATCGGCCCCATTTCCTCGTTCCATCACCTCGAGCGGAGTACAGCCCCAATGGAATCAATCTCCATTCAAGAAGATGTCCATAAGGAACGGGCCCAAACTGGCGTTAACATACATCTCTAAGGCCTATGCCTAGTCGTTGGCCAGATGTGTCCTCCGCATTGGGGTCGGAATGATCATCGATACTTGCTGACGGTACCGCGCGTACTCTTCGCCGTGGAGCTTAAGCAGATCTCTCTCCTCAAGCATAATTCCCACAAAGATGTAACCGGTCGTGGCAATTGAAAATAGCAAGTGCCCAACCGTCATGGTGGGTGTGGCCCAGAACGCCAGCAGAAATCCTAGATAAATCGGGTGGCGTACGAATTGGTAAAGCATCGGAGTCTTGAACCCAACCGCCGTATATGGTCGCTCCTTGTAGTACAGCCAGACTTGGCGAAGGCCGAAGAGATCCAAGTGACTGACCAGCATGGTCGATACCAGGACAATGACCCAACCGGCAATGGACACGCCCAGGAGCAGCAACGCCGCCCAACCCTGGAGTTGCCAAACCACATCCGGCATGGACAGCCACTGCCAATACAGCAACTGCAGTGACAGGCTAGCTAACAGCACGTAGGTGCTTCGTTCGATTGGCCCCGGAATAACCCGTGCCCACCACGCCTTGAAACTCTGGCGCGCCATGCCGCTGTGCTGGATGGCAAAAAGCCAAGGAGCAGCGTGTTTACCACTAGTGCAGTTCCCATTGGTCCGGCTGCACCACTATCAATCGACTGTAAGCGTCTGACCAACACACCTGTTCGACAGGCGGGGTCTGTGTTGAAGTGTCCTGATGACCGCAAAAACAGAGTTGTCAGCGCCCAAACGACGTACCCGTGCGGAAGTTCAGCAGTTGGTGGCCAAGTTTGCGAGCAGCGGCATGCGGCGGAGCGAGTTTTGCCAGAGTCGAGGTTTGAGCTTCAGCACTCTGGATCGCCATCTGAAAAAGCGGCGTTGGAAGAGAAGGCGCAGACCAACTTCTTCGGCCGGTCGTTTGGTGCCGGTGGAGTTGGCCGCCAGGAAATCCCCGAAGCAGCACGAACCGAGTTGTGGGCTGGCCGTAGTGCTGCCGGGCGGGCGGCGGATCGAGGTGCATCCTGACTTTGATACGAATACATTCGAGCGCCTGGTGAATGCACTGGAGCGGGTGTAAGGCGTGTTTGGATTGGGCCCAGCCACACGGATCTATTTGGCCGCCGGAGTCACCGACATGCGCAAGGGGTTCGAGGGGCTGTACGGTCTGGTCCGGGATCGATTGTCCTGCGAGCCCCTGAGCGGGCACCTGTTTTTGTTCTGCAACGCCCAGCGCAATCGGTTGAAGGTCCTCGTCTGGGACGGAAGCGGACTCTGGGTCTGTGCCAAGAGATTAGAAAAGGGACGTTTCACCTGGCCGCAATCCGGTGATGCGCAGGGCAAGGTCATCCTGAGTCACGAAGAGCTTTCGCTGTTGTTGGGTGGGATCGATCTGACCACAACCAAGCACAAGCGGTGGTACCGGAAGGCTGCCCCCGAGGGACACGCTGCCGCCTAAGGTTGCTTGGTTGTTTGATCGTTTCGATCGACTCTGGTAAATCATTAACTCATTGTGAGTTTAGCTTCCATTCCTTCAGCGCCAGCCGATCTGGAACTCATCGCACAACTGAAGAGCAAGCTACAGTACGCGGAGCTGAGGATTCGTGTGCTGGAAGAGCGACTGCGGCTGATGCGGATCGAGAAGTATGGAGCAGGCGGCGAAAAGCTCTCCCACGCGCAAATGCAATTGTTCGAGCTTGAGCCTGTCGTCAGTGAAATGATCGAGCAGGCGGAGAGCGAGCACGCGCCCGTGCATCGCTCGATACGGGAATCACACAAGCATCCGGGTCGCCAGGAGTTGCCAGCGAATCTTCCTCGCGTAGAGCGGATTCTGCCTTGCACGCCGGACCAGCGCGTGTGCAAACGCTGCGGCAGAGAAACTTTGGTGATCGGCTACGAGGAGAGTTCCCAACTGGACGTGGAACCGGCGAAGTATTTCGTGCTGGTCACGAAACGGGAGAAACGGGCTTGCCGGTCATGTGAGGAACTTGGAGTGGTTTCGGCACCACTGCCGCCACGGATCATCGAGAAGTGCTTGGCGAGTGACCGGATTGTCATCGACACGGTCGTCAGCAAATATTGCAATCACACTCCCCTGCATCGGCAGAGCATGATTCTGGAAAGAGACACTGGCTTGGAAATCAGTCGCGCAACGCTGGACGGCTGGGTCCTCAAAGTCGGCGAGTTGCTGATCCCTATGGTCGCCGCCATGAGGCGAGAGTTGATTAGCGGAACTTACATCCAGGCCGATGAAACCCCAGTGGATGTGCAGATGCGCGAGGGCCGAGGAAAGAATCATCAAGCCTATTTGTGGCAGTATGGCCGACCCGGAGGATGCATTGTGTTCGACTTCCGTTTAGGCCGTGGACGCGATGGCCCGAAGCGGTTCCTGGGACAGTTCGACGGCATTCTCCAAACGGATGGATACGCGGCTTATGACCAGATTGGCGGGACAAGAATGGTGCCCGCCGCTTGTTGGGCTCATGCAAGGAGACAGTTTTTTGAGGCGGTGCAGCTCAATCCCCGAGACCCGGTTGCGACTCCGATTGTGGCGCGCATTGACGAACTGTTTGCCGTTGATGCCGACGCTCGACGCAAAGCGCTGACTACTGCGGAGCGCCATGTTCGGCGTCAGGAAACAGCCAAGCCTCTTCTCGATGATGTTCGTAGCAAGATTGAGGCAGCGCAGTCCATCGCGTTGCCTTCTAGCGCGTTAAGCAAGGCCTGCCGATACACGCTCACACTTTGGAAGAAACTTACACGATTCCTGGAATATCCGGAACTTGAGCTGAGCAATAACCTTGCGGAGAATTCCATGCGTCCGGTGGCTCTGGGTCGAAAGAACTGGTTGCACATCGGCAGTCCACATGCGGGGCCTAAAGTTGCGGCGATTCTCTCGATCGTGGAAAGCTGCCGTCGGCTGCAAATCCCGGTGCGCGATTACTTTTCCACGATTCTCCCTGGGCTCGCTGATCTCCCGATCCGGTGCCTTCCAGACCTTACTCCCGCTGTGTGGATCGCCCGGCATTGAACCAAGCGACGGGATCCGTTTCTTGAAGGCGTCATCCGGGTCTGATCGCGCGATGCGTTGCGGGCAGTTCGTCACATTACTTCCTGTTTGCCGACAAACGGCTCAGAGACTGGTCTTCGCTCCAAAGTCAATTCTGTTTCGCCCCGAGGGACAAGTACAGATAGAGCAGGAGATTTCTCCTGCTCTATCAATTGAAGTGTGTTAACGACATGTGTGGCTTGCGCTCTTCAGAGAGCTATTGCGGCCGCACGGCCTGAGGGCCGAAGCGCAAGGGATGTTGAAGAAGCCCGTCTGCATTCGCCGGCAGCAGTACGCTCGCTCCTTCGTTGATTTTATGCCCCTCCGGAGAATCCCCCTCTACATTCTCGCCGCACTCCCTGTCTTGGTGATCCCGATCACATGGGGTGGCGATGAACGCGTGGACGTTGCCGTTGATCGTGCCGTAGCCCACGATCTGCCCAGCATCATTGATCGATTCGGCATCTAGCAGATACCAGGGCGAATTCTTTGGGATGAGGGTATTGAGATCGATCGCCACTTCGTTTTGCCAGAGGATGGCCCGACCGGAGCCGAGGGGGCCGGGAAATGAAAAGCCCACTACCTGGCCCCAGTTGTTGATGGTGTTACAACAGGGGGCGAGGCTGAAAAAGTCCCCGGCAGGCAAGCCGAGGTCCTGCATACCGGTCGCTCTGGTCCACAGAAAAGGATGAATGGTGCCGTCGGTGAATTGCGACGCTCCCACTACTGCGCCTCGGTCATTGATGCTGGTAGCAACGTTGGGTGCGGTACCTCCGAGGTTGCCCAGGTCAATGGGCGAGCCATCCTCCTCCCAGAGCAACGCGTGCGGTCCCATTGAGTTTGCGGGTGGCAGAGAGGTGTCCGAGCACAAACCCGACGTGCCGACGGCTTCTCCGTTGTCGTTGATACCGAAGGCGAATCCGACGGTATCACCCTGGAGGGGACGGAGTTCATGGATCTTGCCGTTTGGTCCCCACATTACGGCTTCAAAACGGAGCACCTGAAAAGGCGTTGCCGCTCCGCAGGTTGAATCGAGAATGCCATTCTCCGCCAAGCCCACTACCTGACCTCGATTGTTGGTCCAATAGGCCTGGCTGTTGTCTCCGCCATGGAGCGGGCGAAGTGCCTCCATCGCGCCATTTTTCCAGATGGCTCCTAGACATTGACGGTGAGTGCCAAAACCGCAAAAATCCTCACCATTCAGATCTGCCACCGCGGTCTCGGAAATCAGCGCCGACTCGCCACTCGCATTCGGACCTCCAGCTTCGCTGCTACAGTCGGGGCAATCGGGTCCGCCCAGGGTCCCGAGGTCGATCGGCTGGCCGCCTTCCCAAAGGAAGGCAGTTTGGCTTACACCACCGGTCTGAGTTGCGGTAGCCGCACCTCCGGCTACAACGCCCGCATTGTTGACGCCATAGGCGTAGCTATACGTTCCGCCCAAGGTACCGAGATCGGTGATGGTGTAGTGGGGAGGGTTGGGGGCTTGTGCACGAGCGGGCAACGCCAACCATATCGCGACAAAAGTTAACAACCCCAGCCATGAAGTAGTTAAGAGCAATCTGGATTTCATATCGTCTCCTCATTCTTTGTTTCCCCAACCGCGGGATTCCGCAGTCAGCGGTTTTTTGTGTTCTGCATGCGGGCCACCAGCGAATTCAGGCAAATCAGGGCCGTGCCATCGGCTGCCTGGGACCGGTGCAACTCCCCTGAGTTGAGCCATTCCTCCAATGCGGGCCGGTCCAGGTTCGAGACCACCCCGGCGTTCTCCAGAGCGATCATCTCCGCGTCGGTCGCGCACAGAGGACACCATGCGCGTTTCGCATTTTGGCCCCGCACGATAAGCAAGGAATCGGTTTCGATCGTGATCTTCATCTGCTTCGCCATAACGCCTGCTTTCTTAAGGGGCCCGCGTGCTGAAACGAACGCAGCTTGCCCGAAAGTCGTTGGAGAAGTCCTTACAAAGCTCCTGAAAATTTCTGATAATTTCTCGCAGGGGCGGTAAGAGCAAGAAAACGGGGAGATTCAAAGGATCTGGCTGATCGGCAACTGTGTCCGTTGAACCTCTGGATCGTGCTAAAATTCGCTCCGCAAGCTTCTTGGGGCGCTCCCTATGTCTGCGAGCGAGAACCAGAGACTCAAAGAAATCTACGAATTCGGCCCTTTTCGTGTTGATCCTGAGAAGGAAATCCTGCTGCGCGCCGGCGAACCTGTCCAGTTGACACCGAAGACGTTTCAGATCCTGCTGGTTCTGGTCCGCCACAACAAGGAAGTTGTCACCAAAGATGACTTAATGAAGGCGGTTTGGCCGGACACTTTTGTGGAAGAAGCCAACCTTAGCCGCAACATCTTCATGCTGCGAAAGGCGTTGGGTGAGAGCCCACAGGACCACCAGTACATCCTTACTGTGCCTGGACGAGGCTATCGTCTCGCCGAGAGTGTGCGCTTGCTACCGGAGCAGGAGCTCAGTATTGTTGCCGCGAACCATTCCAAGGTGCAGGTCCAAGTCGAACAAACGAAACCTTGGGGATGGATTTCGGTGGCGGTCCTCCTGCTTGCCGTCGCCGGCGGCACATTCCGGTTTCTCTGGCATCGCACGACAGTCCTCGGTGAAAAAGACACGGTTGTGCTTGCCGATTTTGCCAACTCCACGGGCAACCCCGTCTTTGAAGGAACACTCCGGCAGGGTCTGGCTGTGCAACTTGAGCAGTCGCCCTTCCTGAGCCTCGTCTCCGACGATCGCATCCATCAGACGCTAAAGTTGATGGGCCGACCGGTGGATGCGCCACTTACGCCCGACACGGCTCGGGAAGTCTGCGAAAGAACTGGGAGCGCCGCGGTCCTCGAAGGTTCGATTGCAGGTCTCGGGAGCCAGTATGTACTAGGACTACGGGCAAAGAATTGCCGCACCGGAGAGGTCCTCGATGAAGAGCAGGTGCAAGCGACACGAAAAGAAGACGTATTGAATGCCCTAAGTCAAATTGTCACTACATTCAGGGCCCGCGTCGGCGAATCGCTCGCCACGGTCGAAAAGCACGACACACCACTCCAGGAAGCCACTACGCCCTCGCTCGAAGCCTTGAAAGCCTACAGCGAAGCCTGGAAGATCGCTTTCTCAACAGGCCCTGCTGCTGCTGTGCCCCTTCTTCAAGGCGCGATCCACGTCGACCCGAATTTCGCGATGGCACATGCGTTCTTAGGGCGCGTGTACGGCGACATTTGGAAGCCTGTCCTCTCGGCAGAGAGCACCAGCAAAGCTTACGAGTTGCGGAATCGCGCCAGCGATAGGGAGCGATTTTTTATCGTGCTTTCTTACGATCTACAGGTGAGGGGAAACCTGGGAAAGGCTCAGGAGACTGCTGAGTTGTGGGCCCAAACTTATCCTCGTGACCGAGTGCCCCACGGATTCTTGTCGTGGATTTCGCAAGAAGAAGGTAAGTATGAAAAGTCGATCGAAGAAAGCCAAAAAGCCATCGGGCTCGATCCGGACTTCACCCCTGGGTATGTCAATCTAGCATGGGCCTATCTTTTCCTTGACCACCCGGAGGAAGCCGAGAACACGCTTCAGCGAGCTTCCGAGCGCAAACTGGAAATCCCTGAGCTTTTGGTCCTGCGATACTACTTGTCCTTCTTACAAGGTGACCAGGCGGGAATGAAACGGGCCGCGGCGCTGAGCCAGGAGAAACCCGGAGCGGAAGACTGGGTCACCGACGAGGAGGCTTCTGTCGAAGCCTATTCTGGTCGTTTACGAAACGCGAGAAGAATGTCACGTCGGGCCGTGGACTTGGCCCGGCAGTCGGATCAGCGAGAACGGGCCGCCATGTACGAGGCTGGAGAAGCAGTGCGGGAAGCGTTTTTTGGAAATGTGCCCGAGGCGAGGCGAAGCGCGATAGCGGCAATGGAGCTTTCCAAGGGCCGGGATGTGGAGTATGGCGCGGCTGTCGCACTCATCCTCGCGGGTGACTCTTCTCGTTCTCAAACACTAGCGAATGATCTCGAAAAGCGCTTCCCCGAGGATACGTTAGTCCGATTCACTTACCTGCCAGTGCTTCGTTCACTTTTCGCTCTTCACTCCGGCGAGCCTTCAACCGCTATCGACGTCCTGCAAATCGCAGTTCCTTATGATCTCGCCATACCCGGCAGTTGGTCTGGCTTCTTCGGGAATCTCTATCCGGTATACGCTCGCGGCGAGGCCTGTCTGGCCTTACACCAAGGAGCCGAAGCGGCCGCCGAATTCCAGAAGATTCTTGATCACCGCGGGATCGTGGCCAGCGATCCCATAGGCGCTCTGGCACACTGGCAACTGGGTCGAGCTTATGCCATGCAGGGAGACGGCGCCAAAGCGAAAGGCGCCTACCAAGACTTTCTCACCCTCTGGAAGGACGCCGACTCGGACATCCCCGTTCTTAAAGAAGCCAAGGCGGAGTACGCGAAGCTGCAATAGCCGCTGCAGCAGGAGGCCGTACTCCCAGGTCGACTGCTGTTGATTGGTGCAAAACGGCAGCATCAACAATCAACTTTCTCCAAAAGCGCAGCTCTTGCACCCTCAGTAGGTATAGCTGATCGCCGCTATCCAGTTTTACGAAATCGGGATGCGGTAAATATTTCTGCGAATGTTCGTTATCGTGTACGAGTATTTCCCCGGCCCAAACACCGAATCCACTCCTCTTGGCAGTACCACAACTCGACTCGATTTCTTCAGATCTTCAGGACCGATCAGTCCTTCGGGCGGCAACTCCGGCAGCCCGTTTTCGCCGCTCACAGGCAACAAGTAAGTTTCCAGGGCAAACGGTTGGAATTGCAAGGCCAAGTATTTCCCATCCACGCTCCAGCCCCTGTAACACATTGCGCACACTATTACCGGTTTTCCCCCTTCTTTCGGATAGGCCAGCGTTCGATAAGGGTGATCCTTATCCGCGTCGTCCTTCAGGAGGACCACGATCCATCGCCCGTCCGGCGACAGCGCAGTCAGATCCAGAATCGCTTCCTCAAGCAACTTCTTCCTGCCGGATCCGTCCCGATGCCGGGTGTAAATGTAATTCCTTCCACCCTCGCTCGCCCGGTAGACCAGGTCACCATTCGGCAGAAACATCGGTGAGTCCTCGTTCTCCACAGACGGTAGTTGCTGAGGCGAAGTCCGGTGATCGGTTGATGCTATCCAGATATGGGAAATTCCCTTTTCGTCCCTCTTCAAAAAGGCCACCCAATTTCCGTCCTCTGTAACATCGTAGCTGGCGTAGTAGTCCACAAAAGTTGCGTCTATCCCATATCCAGGTACGACCCGGTCGCTCTTCCCAGTCGTTAGCTCTGTGCTCCATAATTCCGCTACGTCGTTCTGCCCAGCCCGCTTCAAGTAAAACAACTTCGTTCCGTCCCTCGAGAATGTCGTCGAGAACGCGTCTCCCTCGGACGAGAGCTGGTGCTCCCCCTTGGCATCGTGAATCCAGGTCGTCCAATATGTTGTCCCCACCGAGGTTAGAAAGGATCTGCCATCCCGCGCCATCGCGATCCCTTCCTCTTCCGTTGGCCCGGATGTCACCTGCTCCGGCTCTCCTCCAGGGAAACGTTGTCTCCAGATGTGAAACCGCCCGCCCTGGTTCGTGCTCAAGTAAATCCAGTTCCCATCCGGCGACCAGGCTCCTGTCGTACAGGTCGCGCCTGCAGGCCCAACCAACTGCTCCCTGCCGCTGGCATCAAATGGCACGACGCGGCACTGCACACGGTTCGCCGTCTCGTCCATTTGACTCGCTACCAACACCCACTTCCCGTCCGGCGACAGATAAGAGTGGTGTGCCATGCTTCGGTCCCCGACAGGCAGATATACATCCCGGCTCTGTCCTCGCGCCTCATCCGTCGTCACGACTCCCATATGCAACCCGCTCTTGATCTCCGAAAACAGCAGCCGTTTTCCGCCCTCAATCCAAGTAAGTGACGACGCGTTGCGCAGAATCAGGCGCGGTTCTCCTCCCAGTACTGGTACTTCCCACGTATCCCACGGGTCCGCCGTCCCATACACGATCCGCGTCCCGTCTGGGGAAAATGAGGGACTCAATTTCACCAACTTGTCGTGCGTCAGTTGGACCGGCTCACCTGACGGCAGCATCTTCACGTACACGTCACCCGGGGTCAGAAACGTGCCATTTCCCCTGATGAACGTCAGAATTCGTCCGTCCGGCGACAATTCTGGGTATACCGCCGCATCAGTAAAGAACGTCAGTTGTTCCCATTTGCTGCTATCACTCTTCGCCGTGGTTCGCGTGCCTCGCACGTACAAATAAGTTGCGAGAGCCGCAGTGAACAGGAAAACTCCCAAGAATGCGAGGACGAGTATTCTTTTGTCTTTCCTTGCTTCACCCAACAGGATCGCTGCACTTGATGACGGGGCGGATGCCGAAGCCATCGTTGGGCTTGAAGTAGTGGCGGCACGCGCTGCTCCCAAACGGTTGGAATCTGTGTCCCGCTTCAACCGCTTCAGTTCTGAACGCATATCCGAGGCGCTCTGATAGCGGAGGTCGCGGTCCTTCTCCAAGGCACGATTGACGATGTCTTCGAGTTTCGCTGGAATTTCGTTATTGATACGTGCTGGAGGCACTGGAGTCTTGTTAAGAATTGCATTGAAGATGGCTGCCGATGTCTGTCCCTGAAACGGTAGAGTTCCCGTCGCCATTTCGTAAAGAACCACGCCAAACGAAAACAGGTCAGTGCGAGGATCCAAATCTTCGCCGAGCGATTGCTCCGGCGACATGTAGGCAACGGTTCCCAGCGCCGCACCAGGACTGGTGAGGTGATCTTCCAGCGTCACGGTCGATTGCGCGCCAGCTTTTCCGATGTCGGTGGGGGCGGGTGTGACTTTGGCCAATCCAAAATCAAGGATCTTGGCCTGCCCTCGCTTCGTGAGAAAGATATTCGCGGGTTTTATGTCGCGGTGCACGATGCCTGCGGCATGAGCGGCATCCATCGCATCGGCAATCTCGATGGCCAGAGAAAGAATCAGCCCAGTTTCCAATGGACGACCCGCGATCTTATGTTTCAGCGTCATGCCATCCAGAAACTCCATGACGATGAACGAATGGCCTTCGTGCTTGCCTATCTCGTGAATCGTGCAGATATTGGGATGGTTCAAAGCAGAAGCGGCACGCGCCTCGCGGCGAAGGCGTTCTAGCGCTTGCGGATCTTGCGCGAGGCCTTCGGGCAGGAATTTCAGGGCAACGAAGCGGCGAAGTTCTGTGTCTTCCGCCTTGTAAACGACACCCATCCCGCCGCCGCCGAGCTTTTCGACAATGCGGTAATGGGAGACAGTCTGGCCGATGAAGGAACTGGGACTGTCGTGCTCCTCCTGTTTTAAGGCCAGCGCTCGCGCGGCGACCTCGATAGCCGGACTCTCTAGAAAAGCTCCGGCTTCTTGCTGCGCGAGCAACAAGGAACGAACTTCTTGCTCCAGTTTCGTATCACCGCCGCAGGCGCGCCGCAGAAAGGCCTCGCGCTTCCGTGGCGGATGCTCCAGCGTGGCTTGCAGAATGCTATCGACTTGTTTCCATCGATCGCTGTCCATCGTTCTTCCCGCCGGTGAGTTCCCGATAGAGCCAGGCCTTGGCCGTGTTCCAGTCGCGCATCACGGTGACGGACGACACTTTGAGCACCTCGGCGGTCTCTTCCACGCTGAGTCCGCCAAAGAAGCGCATTTCGACGACCTGCACCTTGCGCGGATCGAGCCGCGCCAGCGCGTCCATCGCCTCATCGAGCGCCACCAAGTCCGCAGACTCCTCGCCGCCCATTATGGCCGTCTCTTCCAGGGAAACATGCTGTACGCCGCCCCCGCGTTTCAGGTTATGGCGCCGCGCATGTTCAACCAGAATGCGCCTCATCAGCTGAGCCGAAACCGCGAAAAAATGAGCGCGGTTCTGCCATTGCATGCCTTTGTAATCCACGAGGCGCATGTAGGCCTCGTTCACCAGGGCCGTGGTTTGCAGGCTATGACCAGGCCGCTCGTGTTTCATATAGCGCTGTGCGAGACGATGGAGTTCGTCATAGACGATGGGCGTGAGCCTATCCAGCGCGGCTCGGTCTCCGTCACTCCAAGCTCGGAGCAGCCCGCTCACCTGTCCACAAGGTGGGGCATTCGCGTCATCGTCCTGCGGTTGGATTGGCTTCCCCATAGCCCCCCACTTCGCAATCTTAGCCCCTCAACGCACCCTCTTCAAGAAAAGTCATCGCCGCATGATAGTTCTGATCCGCCGTTTGCGCCTATCTAGATGAGGGCGACGGAAGCCGCCCCGCAAGATACGAATGATTTCACAAGGAGGAAATATGAAATTCAGATCACTCTCTATCTCGCTGGGCGCTCTTGCCCTTCTAGCTACGCTGGCCGGGCCGGCCTCGCAAGCACAGAATTCCCCGCGTTACAGGGTTATCGAGCTCGGCACGTTGGGCGGGACGTACAGCCAAACCTTCTATGTGAGCAGTAAGGGTGTAACCAGCGGGGAGGCGAGCCTGGCTAACGGAAACTGGCACGCGATCCTCTACCAAGGTCCGTTCAAGAGGGATCTCGGCACGCTGGGGGGCTTGAACAGCTCAGCTTTTGGCTCACCGAATGCAATCGGCCAAGTCGTGGGTGCGGCCGAAACCTCTCACACTGACCCGAACGCTGAAGATTTCTGCGGATTCTACGGATCAGGAGCTCCGTGGTCGGGTACGACATGTCGGGGCTTTTTGTGGCAAGACGGTTGGATGATTCCGCTGTCAACGCTCGGAGGCCGCAACAGCGCGGCCAGTGCGATCAACAATCAAGGCGAAGTGGCTGGCAATGCGGAGACCGCGACGACGGATTCCACTTGCCCACCTTATGATCCCACCCAGGGCCAATATCAGGTGTTGCAGGACAAGCCGGTGGTTTGGGAAAACGGCCACATCAAAGAGCTCCCCACCTACGGCGGCGATCCGGACGGATTCGCCATAGCGATCAACAATGATGGACAGGTGGTCGGCGCGTCGGGAGTTTGCTCGACCCTCAACGTTATCAACGGTCTCTATCTTTCACCAGTCCACGCCCTGCTCTGGGACCACGGTAAGGTAACCAATCTCGGCAGCCTGGGCGGCAACTTTGGAAACCAAGCCCATAATATGAATGATCGGGGCCAGGTGGTAGGCGTCTCAGACTTGGCCGGCGACGCCGTTTTTCACGGCTTTGTCTGGAGCCAAAGCAGCGGAATGCAGGACATCCCACCGCTCCAGGGGGACACCTACAGCGTCGCCCTGGCCATCAACGATGCCGGGGAAGTGGGTGGCGTCTCAATAGACTCGACATTTTCAACTCTTACCGCGTTCGTGGTCTTGGACGGGGTGCCGACCGACCTCAACGCTCTGATTTCGGCCGACTCTCCCCTACAGCTGCAGACCGCATGCGGTATTAATTCCCGCGGGGAAATTACGGGCCTGGCCGTAGAGAAGAGTACCGGCCAGTATCGCGGCTACCTGGCAATCCCGGTCGGCCGGAACGAGTCTCGGGAGTAAAGTCTCGATTGAGGAACCAGGATTAGACTGTTCTGTGTCGCTTCGGACGATTCGGGAGTCGGCTTGTGGAGGCACGACGATCGTGCGCGAAGATAGCAATGGCCAATGTCGTATGGGCCGAGAGGTCTCGGACATGAGCCGCGACTAAGAGAGCGGGAAGAATCTCCTGCTCTCTTTTCTTGTGTTTCCGGTCAAATGTAATGAAGCCAAGAGTGGCTCTCTAGGCTGCACAAGTTAGGACAGAGAGGAGGCCTTACGAGACGCATTTCGGTATTTGTGACTATCGCGCTTCTCGCTGGATTCGGCATCGGCTACTTCGCCCGAAGCGCTGCGGGCATGCTACAGCGAAAGACGCATGCCGCAGACTTGATGGCCATCGAAAAAGCGCACCAAGAGGACATTGACGCGACACTGACGCAAGACCCGAAGAGGCTAATAGACCTCTGGGCGGAGGATGCGGTGGCCTTCTATCCGGGAAGCCCGCCTGCGGTCGGCAAGCAGGCTATTGGGGCTGTGAATGAGAAATTCCACGCCCAGTACCCGGGTTTCAAGGTGTTAAGCTACACGTCCAAATACAAGAACCTTCAAGTCGAGGACGGCTTGGCATGCGAGTGGTTCGAAAAAAAAGGCGAGTATAAGTTGTCTCCAGAGTCTCCGTCGGCTAGTTGGCACGCTAACGGTCTGCTGGTGCTGAAGCGGCAGAGCGACGGCTCGTGGAAAGGGGAGATGGTCGTGACGGTGCCTTGACTCGCGGCGATATCAGTCTTTCCCAAGTCCTTGCCAACCCGGTGGTTCAAAAGGGTGTCTGCGGCGACTTCATTTTATGCGGCCTTTCGCCCCTTTAGCCGATTCGCCCGCTAGTCCACAGGTATACCTTGCTGACCACTCGTTACTGATTCTCATTGCGGCAGCCCGATGCGGCGCAGCAGGTCGGCATAGCGGGGGTCGGGGCGGAGATTGTCGAGCGCCGGGTCAAGTTTGATCATGTCGACATAATTGCCAGCGGCAGCAGCCTGCTCTAGAGCCGCGAAGGCAGCATCCTTCTCGCCGAGCATGGCGTAGCTAGTGGCCGCGCCATAGCGGCGGCCTCTGGCTTCGGAATCCTTGACATGTTTTCTCAGGACGCCCTTGTACCCCGACTTCTCGAAAGCCTCTTTCAGCTCCTTGGCGCCATCTGCGGAATCCCATAGCTGCGTGGCTTTGATGTATGGCTCGATCGCCTGTTCGTAGTTCCCCATTTGCCAATATGCGTCCCCGATGCCCGTCAACGCCCCAGCATGCCTGGGATCTATTTCCAGGGTTTTGTTCCACTGGTCGATAGCTTGGTTGTAACTGCGTTGGAAGTAATACGCGTACCCGAGCATGGAGTTGTAGAGTGGTGAGAGTGGATCAAGCTCCACCGATTTGCGGCACTCAGCGATAGCGTCTTGAGCCCTGCCCATTTCATCGTTGAACCAACAGGACACTTGGTGGGCATAGGGAGAACTGGGGTCAAGTGCCAGACCCTTTCGAATCTCTGCCTCCGCCTCCGTGAAATTCAGGAAAAACAACATATCCACCGTAGCCAATGAGATGTGAGCCTCGGAATTCTGCGGATCAAGCTCTAATGCTTGTCGGGCCAGGGTTCGCGCCTTGTCATAAGCGTCGCGGTCAGAGAGTCCGCTGTACGCCTGATTGGCGTAGACATCGGCGAGCCCGGCGTACGCTGCGGCATAACTCGGGTCGCGAGCGATCGCCTGGTTGAAGAACTCGGCTGCCGCCTTGAAATCTTCCGGCGAATATTTTGCGAATCGGTACCGGCCCTTCAAGTAAGACTGATAGGCCTCGGCATCCTTTGTGCCGACTTTCGCGAGGCTTTCCCGTTCGGTTCCGCTGAGCTGCGGCCGCAGTTGGCTGGCAACGTCACGGGTTATGGCGGCTTGCAACAACGAGGCATCATTGGCGCTGCGGGTATATCGTTCGCCCCAGAGCTGCGCTCCAGTTGTGACGTTGACCAACTCGGTCTCAATATCTAGTTCACTGCCATGCTCGGACCGATAGGTTGTGAGGGCGTAGCCACTGGTTAGGACATGTTAGGTGGGGCTAACGGGAAGGTCAATCGAGCCACACTGCTACGAGGCGTGACGGGCACGCGATCAACGAGAGTTGCCTGACTTCACCTCTTGGGATCTTCTTCTCCGCGGTCCTTGTAGACGACATGCCCCAGGTGATCGCACACGTTCTCTTCTGCCTGGGAAATGGTCGTCGGTTTTTCGCCTGCCGGTACCGATTCGCACCGCAAATGATCCTCGAATCCCGGTGCCGAAAATATGGCCAGATCGTTCTCGGTCTCGGTTCCGATGTTCTTCACAGCCACCCAGGTATTCGCTGGAATGAACACCATCCCTCCCGCGTGCAAATCGCCTTCCCGGTTCCCCAGACGAGCGTGAACCGTTCCTTTTTCGATCAGCAGGATTTCATCCTGCCCCAGGTGTTTGTGCGTGGGTATTGCGCCTCCCGGAGCCAAATCTCCGGTGAACAGTACAAGATGCTGGGAACCGTTGTTTTTCGGGCTGACCTTGATGATGAATCCCCCCAAAGCAGCCTCGCTGGGCTCGGGACGCCACGTCCGCTGCTCACCTTCATCTTTCTCCAGCAAGAGTGGCTTTGCGCCAGCCTCGGGCGTCGTGCCGGAATCGGGGTCTTTTTCTCCTCGGCCTCTGTAAACAGCATGCCCAAGGTGATCGCACACGTTCTCTTCAGCCTGGGAAATGGTCGTCGGTTTTTCGCCTGCCGGCACCGATTCGCACCGCAAATGATCCTCGAATCCCGGTGCTGAGAATATAGCTACGATGCTCGCGGTTTCTGGGCCAATGCTCTTCAGACTAACCCAGGTATGGGCAGGTATGAAGATCATTCCTCCCGCATGCAGATCGCGTTCCCGGTCACCCACATGAGCGTGAACGGTTCCTCTCTCGATCAACACAACTTCATCCTGCTCAAGATGCTTGTGCGTGGGTATGGCGGCTCCTGGAGGCATGTCTCCCGTCGACAGCATCAGATGCTGAGAGCCGTTACTCTGCGGGGTGACCTTGAGGATAAATCCTCCGTCGTCAACCTCACCGGCCTCGGGACGCCACAAACGCTGCTCGCCATCATTTTTTTCCAGCAGGAGTGGCTTTGCGCTAGCCTCAGGAGCAGGCGTCGACCCAACTTGAGTTGATTGTGCCTGCGACATGCAGACCGCAACCAGGGTCGCAGCCGCTATTTCAAGGACACTCCGCCTCATACGACACCTCGCGCTGTTTTTGAGCGTAAGTCTGCTCTCCGCCGTCGCAAGAGTCAATGCCAACAATGCGGAGTAAAGCGATTCTAGACACGGGCTGCTAGGGAACATGCTACATGCTCCGGTCGACATTGCCGCGTTCTACACGTTCGACGCTGCTTCAGGGAAGGTCATCTCGGAAAAGATTTACTACGATCAGGCGAGCGTTCTTGAGCAGATGCAAGTAAGGCAAAGGTCGGTGGCGGTGTCGTAGCGCACCCACATGATCCACTACAAGAAGAGCCGACTCTGAATCTGGGCGAGTTCCACAGACGTCAAGTGGGAGCGGGGCGGTAGAATCTCACATCACTAAACGGAGGGTGTATGGCGATTCACGTTCATCTTGCGGCGTTGCTACTTCTTGCGACTTTGCCAATATCTGCCCAGATGGCACCTGCCCCGAACGCGAACAATGCCCAAACGCCCGCCCAGACTCTTCTCGGACAAGGGTGGGGCGTCGATCACGTCGGCGTGGGAGTCCGTGACATGGCCCAAGCCCAACACGACTTCGAACAGCTTGGGTTCAAAGTCGGCAAGGGTAGCCACTTTCCCGGAGGCGGTTTCAATAGCATCGTCTCTTTCCAAAAAAACAGCCATCTCGAACTGCTCTCGGTCAGCGAAAGCACGTCGATCAAAAAAGGTATGGCCTCCATGATCGCTGATTTCTTGAAGAGGCACGACGGTGCGATGTTCCTTGGCATTGAGGTCTCGTCCGCCAAAGCAACGGCAGACTACCTGAAAGCTCGCAACTTCGACGCGATTGGCCCCGATCCCGGTAGCTACTTGAAGGAGGGTGAGACCACACTTCTTCCTCCGATGTGGTACAGCGTGAGCCCTACTGACGAGCCAACAGCGGGCAAGAAAGGAATCATCTTACCCATCTTCTTCCTCGAATATGCTTCCGCCGAACGGCGAGAAAAGCGTCGTGCCGCAGGGGAGATGGATCATCCCAACACTGCTATGGGCATTCACGCGGTGTGGTTTGCCGTGCACGACGTGGAATCACAGCTACGCACGTTTCGCGATGCTGGACTCGAAGCCGGCGAATCCCGCGAGGCGAAGTTTCTCGGTGCCCACGGTCGGGAAGTGAAGGCTGGTCAGGGAGTGCTATTGCTTCTGGAGTCGAGCGACAAGAACGGCGTGCTTGGAAAGTATCTATCCGATCATACAAATTGGATCAACGGGTGGCCTCATGACGAAGGAATCATCGGGCTCAGCATCGAGGTGGCCGATTTGGGCAAGGCCCGCCAATTGGCTGAGTCCGGAACGGGAAGAAAGCTGGAAACCTACAAAGGGTTCTACGGCACGAGCTTTCTGCTATCCCCGGAAGTCACGCATGGGGTGTGGATGGAGATGTTCCAAGTCGAGCACCAGCATTGAAAGATAGTTGTGTGTATCCTGTAATCCCACTCCGAAAACACCCCGATTTTGAATCTGTGCGAGTTCCACGGGTGCGGAGCATTCCTCGTCGTCGTGGCCACGCGGTTGATCTGAGTGCTGCAGTCGCCGATTGCGGGCGGCTGACGGGCAAACCTTCCATAATCCCGTAAGGCAAGGTTGGCCGACCACACGCCTAGTAATGAGTCGATTCCGGTGTGGTGGGCGATATGGCAATGGTTTGCCACGATCTCAGCGGGGATGCGCTATGGTACTCGTTTGGCTTCGAGTTCACCATCGGTATGGGTGTAGAGAATTCCGGTCACTTTGCCGGATTTATCCCGAAGGAACCTTTCCACCCAACCGTCTTCCCGGCTGAAGAACGTGTCGTACTTGCCGGGGAAAAGTTCGAAGGCTTCCTCGTCCCATGACTCGGAGAACTCGGAGAGCCTATCGCCTTTGCGAACGATGACAATGTCGCCTTTGTCGCCGCCGTCGACCAGTCGGTAGTGGCCGACGTAATCATCGAGGTGATCGTTCGGGGAGGGCTTCCGGTGCTTGTTGGGTATATCTGTTTCATGGAATGCCACCAACCGCCACTCGCCGTTCTTGCACGTGAGTACACGGGTGGTTCTGGAGGTTGCACCCCAATTGATCCCGGTCTTCTTGTCATAGTCGGTCCAGTGCTTCGTTTGATTCACAATTGCGACGCCGCCAGTAAATACCACTCGAACATCTTCGGGCTGTTCATCGCTATCGGTATGGATGGTGCCTTCCGGTTTCCTGAGTTCGGCTAGACTTTCCTGTTTCCCCTTGCGCGCACCGCCATCGTCGGTAGAGATAAAGCTATCGTCTGCCAGTTTGTCCCACGCGGCTACATCGCGACTGCGAACGGCAGCCCAAATCTGGTGTTCCACCTCTAGCACCGCTTGCTCTGTAGTGGGGCATGTAATCGAAGGTTGATTCTGCTGGGCGAAGGCGTGAAGAGACGACAACAAGACGAATGCGATCGAGAGTGGTCTGACGGTCATGTGGCCTCCATCGCGACAGCTTACTATGGGAAATGGGGTTCGGTCTTAACCCTGGCTGGGATTGCTATCGACATAAGGCCATAGCGCCCTAGGACCCCGAACTGGCTGGTTTCGGATTCTGGGCGTATGACGAGCAAACCGGTAGTAACCTCGGCGGGCTGAGAATTTTTGGATCCAAGTGGCGAAGTCACACCGGCTGCGGATTTAATCTGTCAACCATGTGTTTCCTCTGACGCTTACAATCGACTTCGGTACAAACAGGTTTTCGACGAAGCCAATCGCATAAAGAAAGGTCCCCAGGAAAATCGCATAACAGAAAAGCCCGTACACCGCAGCTACCACGCGTTTCATATTTCCTCCTCCACGTAGTTCACGTGTCTTTCTTCTTTTTCTCTTTTTACTTTTGCCAGAGACTCGTCACGCAAGGAATAAGATCAATCTCTGCACCCCAGGCGAGTCCGACGGCCGACGCAAGCACGAGCCACCAGCTATAAAAGATCTCGTTGGATTGCCGTTTTGTGCTCGATGCTCTCAGCGAATCCGCCTGATCCTGGATCAGGATTAAGTCGTCTAAATTCATTTCTGCGTATTGCTTTGTTGGATCGAGCCGCTGCCTACCGCTGCTGCCTTTTCTCTTCGCTGCCGGAGCAGCGGGCACATCCGCCTTTGTCGTCCGGTTGCGACCGTACCTGCTTGTTCTATCCGTGCTGCTCATTGCCTTTGGGTTTTACAGATCTTGGCGGGCGAAGCAATGCAATTGCAAGCCCAGCTGGATTAGCACTCTTCTCTTGTGGTTTTCCGCGATTGTGGTCGTCGCATTCATCTTCTTCCCACAGGTGATCGCCAACTTGGTGGCCGATCTTTTGGCAGGCAAATCATGAATCGAAAGCGAATGCTTCTTGTTGTGGCCCTTCTAATTGTGTTTGGGGCTGTATATTACTTTTACGGCGGACATTCGACACCGAAGCTACAGCCGCCTCTGGCTAGTTTTTCTTCAGGCGATCTCACGTCGCTGAAAACTGCGTTCAACTCTTCTGCGTCCTCTGTCCGCGTTGTCGTTATGCTGTCGCCCACTTGAGCCGTTTGTCTGCAGGGGGCCTCTGCAACCGGACAACTGCTACAGGAAGTCAATAACCAGAATGTGCGGGTTTTTGCGATCTGGGAGCCGGTGCTGCCCACCGATTTTGCTGCGCCTTCGACCGCTGCCCTCGCGCGCATTCCTGATGTACGAGCGGTGCAGTATTGGGATAGGGGTCGAGCATTGTCTCACTTGCTCGGAGAACGAAACCGCTCAACGGTCGTATGGGACTTCATCGCTGTATATCAGCCAGGAACACTGTGGCAAGATGCTCCGCCCAAGCCGGTTTATTCTGACGGTCCCGTCCGTGACGCGATTGGCGCAGCGAAGGATGCCATTCAGCGGTTACTGGCAAGCGATAGCTCACTTCGGTGATTTCTTGCGGAGTACTGTCGTGCTTGACTCACAGCCTCGATGACTGTGTGGGGGAGACGTGTCGCCTACCTTCCCAGTTAGTCGGCCTCACCTCCGTCAAAATGCTTGCCATTCCGACTGTGTTTCAGAAACACAGAAACCCTCGCTTGCTAAACGCGAAGCGGCTTGACTCCGCGATTGAGTGATGGATGTGACCCGGGCCTGCTACCGTTGAGACACCGGTTGGCGGCGCAACCAACGCAGTCAGTAGGTAACGTACGGGTTTATCTCCACTGACTCGAATTTCTTCTGCGCGACCGCCCATCGTCATGTTCATGAATTCCCATGTTTTGTATCCTCGTATTTCACGAGTTCGCTGGTCGCGTTCCTGATGAGTCTAAGAACGTGCTTGCTGGCCTCTAGTCGGTGATACCAGTGATACCTAAAAGTACGAGAAATGGGGATTCAGGAGCAACAGATGCAACAAAAATCAAAGGGTGCAGTGTGCAATAAAAGTTGTCCTTAGAATAGTTTACGGTTGATGTTCCTCAAATGATGAGAGATAGCAAAGTTCACGATTATCGAATCCCACTCTCTCCGCCAGATTTTCAATCAGTTACAGACCACGAAATCACTCCGAAATCAGTTGGGCCGCGAAAGTGCCATCCTAGCGACTTTCGAGTTTGCCTGAGCCATCTCGTCGG
>Ga0074044_10001109_pt1 | contig 24788 bp, 20 predicted proteins | sample BogForMeECP23OM1_FD_94443 | JGI IMG/M metagenome (GOLD analysis project Ga0074044, IMG submission 94443) | Bog forest soil microbial communities from Calvert Island, British Columbia, Canada - Bog Forest MetaG ECP23OM1 | ecosystem: Environmental > Terrestrial > Soil > Wetlands ... | reverse complement strand
TTCACAGTTTCACATTTGTTATTTTAGATGACAAAAAACATAGCACGGAATATGACGTAGAATAAATCACTTCCACGAATAGCCGGGATGGCGGAACTGGCAGACGCAGCGGACTCAAAATCCCTTTTGCGGTTTCTGCATCAAGACGCACGATTACGCAGCCCGTCACATTCCCCTTTGTTTTCCACGTTTTTGAACGTCCCGCTTATGCACGGAAGCGCAATGAAGCGCACACCGTTACAACGCCAAGTGACACCAGAAGTGACACCGGGGAATGGTGGCGCGGGTTGGGGGCAAGGATCGAGTGACGATGCAAATCCCCTGCTCTGTCCGATCCGGGGCGCCTGGATCGAGGGGTGGGGGAGGGTCAGCGTACCCCTATCGCAATTGCTGGATACTCGTACACGTTTCAGACTTTTTGAATTTTAAAATTTTTCAAATTGTGAATTTTCAATTTTTTCTTGATTTAACGCTCCTTCCCCCTAAGACTTCCCGTAGTCCGCAAATCGCTCTTTCAACCGCTCGACAGTCGCCCGCCACTTCGGCGTAGTAGGTTTGCAGACGCTGTTCTGATTACCGAAGAAGCCAATTTCCCTGACTGCTTTTTCCAAGGGCACGGTCTGCAACCACCGCATGGGCACGAAGTATTCGCAACGTTCTGGGTCGTTCACAAACTCCCGGTGGTACGTACCGCCTTTTGCCACATCGAGCACCGGAACCTCGCCCTCTGGTGTTATCACCCTAAAAGTTGATGCGGGCGAGACACGGCCGGTGACCCTGCCGACGCCAACGTAGCCATAGCCGCCGGGCACATTCACCCACACACGGTCACCTGAGTTCAGGAGTTGCAGCGTCTTGCTGTACCAAGCTCCACCGCCAGCGCAGATGAATCCATACTGCACGGCATCGGTCCACGAACGCGTTTCGCCATAGCCGAACGACGAGTAGAACTCGCCATTCCACGGCTCATTGGGGCCATCGGGAGTTGCGGCGGCACTGGCCTGAGTACGAACCGGGTCGAGAAGCCATGCACGACTGAGCAATTGTTCAGCGCCGTGCGTGAACACCTGGAAGAACAGCACGTTGATTGGCACGTCGCGGTCGCTGAGGTAGGTGATGATGCGCTCGGTGCTGTCGTCGAGGGACGAGGCCACGACAATTATCTGGTGGCTCCGATTGAGCGAGTCCTCATCAAGGTCATGGCCGAAACGCTGGCGAAAATCCTCAGCCAGACTGCGGGTTGGCGCAAAGCGGCCATAGATAGCGGCGATGTCTTCTGGTCGGAGAGTTTCCACCCACCCAGCGTAATCGAGCGCCTGAGCTACCACCTCACGCGGTGTGCGGTCGCGTTTGAGTTCGATCAAGACTAGTGCGCCATCGGGGGCGATCGCCAATAGGTCTATGCGACCGCCAAAGCCGGTGTCTTCCTGGCGCCCGATCAGCATCCACTCATCGGAAAGCACACGCGGAGCTGCAACGATCATTTCTTCTAGCAATCTCTCGCTGGCAAGCGAGGATTCTACGAGAGGCTGAGGCTGGGGGGCGACTTTCCAGATGGCGTGGTGGATGGGCATGGTGTGTTCCTCGTTCAGGTTGCGACAGACAAGACCCCTCTTTTCTTCTACCTGTAGGATCAAAAGTCCAAGCTCTCAGCAGCCTGGATCAGCACGAAGCTTCTACGTCTCTTCTGAACAACACCCCTCGGACCAGAACGGGATAAGCGAGAGGTTCTTCACTGCAAAGCGAAGGCAGATTCCGTCTCATTGTCCGCAAGCGGCGTGTCCGACCGCGCCGCGCTGTCCCAATAGAGCGGCGACCGGGCAGTGCCTTTTCGGTGGGCAGCAAGCCGTACATCAAAATTCTCCGCGATCCAGATAGTGATACCGCGAGCCTTGTAGGCGTCCACGATCACTTTTGAATTTCCCGAAAATGGTCCGAGAGCAATAAGCGTGGGCGGTAATTGCAACGTGCGCCCAAAGCCTTTGGGAATAGGGTTGCGCAAAAACCTAGGTTTGATTTCATGGACAATCCCAACAAACTGCGCCAACAACATCGGATAAATGGTAAGACGCTTGGCTTCCACTAGCGAGAGCAGTGACTTATTCGGAATGCACGACCACTTCACCTTTCGGTTAACTTTCTCTGGTACAACCCCAGGCCTGACAATGCCCACATCCACACAGTAGATACCGTCGTCCTGCGCACTCCGTACCAACAAATTCATGTGCGCCTCAATTTGTGCGCCATCTTTCTCGAACACTATCGAGGAATATTTTGAGGGATGTCCACGAGTGCTGGTCTTGACTACGAACGTTCCAGCCCCTTGGGGAGATCGAACTGTCGACCTGTAACCGTTTGAACGATAATGCAACTCCACGCCAACAATTGCTCCTAACTCCAAGAGTTGGCTCTGGCGCTCACCGATGACGGAGAAGGCTGCGCGGTGCTTCCGGGTGAAATCACCGAGAGCCTTTTGAACAACATTAATGTCCATCACGCAACCAATGCAAAGTTTCCGTATAGGAGCTTACATGTACTATTTCTCCCAGCCTTTGTTCAGCCAAGGTATTGTCTAGGTCATTTAATAAATCCCGAAGTTGCTCGTATTCTCTAGACTCGCGGCTGATGCGCATGGACCCAATCTTGACTTCGTATGTTTGTGTATGCTGAAGCGAATGTAATGAGTTGTCCAGTATCCAGAATGTCCCGGAGCAAATTGCGTACAGCTTTTTGATTCCGGCTACAAAGACTAGCTGGCCGGCAAGGCGCTGGTCTAAGGTTATTCCCGCTTCCCGGAAGATATCAGGAACCGCAGCTTGGACACTCCTCGCGTAGCCAACAACGTCCTCTCTCAGGCGAAAAGGAAGTTGCTGCGCGAACTCTTGCACGAGTTCAAGACTCATTTGAGGATTGCCCTCCAATCTCGCTGTCGACGCTCATTTGTGGTTGCGGCAAATTATGCCACGCTCAATACGAGGAAAACAAAAAATCAGACCAAGCTTCCTTTCGCTGGTGGTGACATTTTCTCCTTTTGTGGCATATAAAGATGCGTCATGATCTTCTTGTAAGCACCTTCTTGTTTCGTCCCTTCAAATCTGTCGCGCAAGTATGAGATTTCAAGCAAAATCCGTGAGGAGGTGACAATACCCAACCTGGAGCGACGCGGGTGATCTTGCGGATTGATGTTAGCTACATCAGGCGTGTCATCGAATAAGCCAGCTCCCACGAAACCGCCGTGAACTGCGCCGGAAAAAACTCTATATACGTAATAGAGGTCTGTAGACGCAGTCTGCAAAATGGCGCTCGGGCCGTTGTACTCTGGTCGGTACCAAAAAGCTTGTGGTTTGTACTCCCTGATGAATTGTTCCACGCGCTCCTCATCTTTCGCGTTTACCTGTGCCCTAAGCGTCTTAAGTTGTTCTTGATCATTTGTAAGTACCTCGTGAGGGACATTTCTCTCTTTTAGAGCCTGAACCAAAAATGACGCCACATATTTAAAGCCCATATACTCGGCGTTTTCAGGGATTGCCACGATTGCATAACAGCTCGCGACAATGTCAAGTAAAGTGCGAATTAAAATCGGAACTACAGGGGTCCACCCTGTTACACACAACACGCGAATGGCGCGATGTATAACGATTGCTCTCCAGTGAAGGGTAAAAAGGGCACCATAACTCAGGGGATTATCGGGAGACTTCTCGTGGTTTTTGGCAGATATGCCGTTAACCTCGGCAGCATAATCGGTAACTGCATTGTGCAACTGTTCAAGGTCGCTCGACAATGGCCAGTAGGCTTTGCGTGTTCGTATTCGCATTATTGTGGTTAATAACAAATGGTTGAAGAAGTTCGAAATTATATTTGCCACGGTCTCTGCTATGTAGTGCGATTTGCTTACTAGACGACAAGTGTACTACCGCCGGTGGAATCTGGTATCCGCACTGCGGGCAGGGCGCGGCCAATGACGCTTTCACTTTTTCCAGATCGATTTTTTTCCGGCGGGCATTCGGGGATTCAAGATTGTACGGCACCAGGTTTCCTGCCTCAAAATCTGGTGTGTCGTCCGCTAACCTTCACTTCGTTTCGAAAGTTCGACCGCGATCTGTGCGAACTGGTCCAGTGCCGCCTGCAGATCCTCCGCGATCTCGGCGGCGATCACGTCGGGGGCCGGCAGGTTTGCGGAGTCCTCCAGGCTTTCGTCCTTCAGCCAGAAGATGTCCAGGCTCACCTTGTCTCGCTTTAGCAGATCGTCGTAAGCGAAGCACTTGAACCGCTCGCTCTCTTTGCGTTCATGGCGGTTTTCGGCGTTGTAACAAGCAACGAAGTCATCGAGGTCGCTGCGCTTCAGCGGGTTCGTCTTCAGGGTGAAGTGCTCGTTAGTGCGGAAGTCGTATATCCACAGCGTCTTCGTCCAGGGCGTTTCGCTTGCGGGCTTGCGGTCGAAGAACAGGACGTTCGCTTTTACTCCCTGCGCATAGAAGATCCCGGTCGGCAGCCGCAGCAGGGTATGAACGTCGCACTGCTTCAGAAGCTCTCGGCGAACGGTCTCGCCTGCGCCGCCTTCAAATAAAACATTGTCGGGGATGACGATGGCTGCCCGGCCGTGAATCTTCAGGCAGGATTTCACATGCTGCAAGAAGTTGAGTTGCTTGTTGCTGGTCGTCGCCCAGAAGTCGTCGCGCACGTAGGTCAGAGCCTCTTTGCTCTCTTCGCCTTCTTCGTTCATGACCGTGATGCTCGACTTTTTCCCGAACGGCGGGTTCGTCAGCACCATGTCGTAAGCCACCGAGGGTTTCTCGGCCAGGCTGTCCGCGCCGCCTTCAATCGGGCAGTTGTCACCACCAATGCCGTGCAGATAAAGATTCATTACGCACAGGCGGGCCACGCTATCGACGAGTTCGTTTCCCGAGAGCGCTTTGAGCTTGAGGTGCTTCTTCTGGTCGCGATCGAGCGCGTACTGCCGACTCACATAATCGTGGGCAACAAGGAGGAAGCCCCCTGTGCCACACGCCGGGTCATGGATGGTCTGGCCGGGCGCGGGCCGCATCACGTCTACGATGGCGCTGATCAGGGCTCGCGGGGTGAAGTACTGTCCCGCGCCGCCCTTTACGTCGGCAGCGTTCTTTTCGAGCAAGCCTTCATAGGCGTCCCCCTTCACGTCGGCTTCGAGCGAGGTCCACTGCTCCTTGTCGATCAGGTCGGCGATCAGGCGGCGCAGCTTCGCCGGGTCCTGGATCTTGTTCTGAGCTTTGCGGAAGATCACGCCCAGCATGCCTTTTTCTTTGCCGAGGCTTTCCAGGATGTGGCGATAGTGGATCTCCAACTCGTCCCCGTCTTTGGCCAGCAGGCTGGGCCAGGCATAGGCGTTGGGAATTGTGGAGGGTTTGTTGAAAGGTGGTCGCGTCTGTTCGTCGGCCATCTTCAAAAAGAGCAGGAACGTCAACTGCTCGACGTAATCGCCATAGGAGAGGCCGTCGTCGCGCAGGACATTGCAGTAGTTCCAGAGTTTTTGGACGATTCCGTTCGAAGTCATATCCGTTAACAATAGCCACTCAGGCTGTCGCCGTTTGCCTGTACATCAATGCGTTCCGCACCAATACCCCAAGCGCGTAGTAATTCAGCTTGTGGGGATACCGATTCGCTGGATGCCAATAGTCGATGATTGTCCGTGTTCCCGCTCGCAGACCCAGATCCGAGACCTCCTGAGCGTCGTGCCAGTTATCTTTAACCCAGGGCCAGGTATAGCCGCAAATAATGATTTCGGGATCGATGAGATCAACTTGCTTGCGAATAAGGTCGCCGTCTTCATGAGCGTATGCAATGATTTGTGAGTTCGATGTGGTCTTTTTCCCATCATCAATTTTCTTGACGTTCACAACCGCACTGGCGAGGAGGAGTTCAATAGCCCGTGGTTCCTCAGCCTTTGTCGGAAAAGGAGGCAGAGCACCGGCCGCTATGTGATGGCAAACATAGGACCAGTATGCGGCTTGCCGCCACGTTCCAACCAATCCGCGCCCCTGTAGGACCTTTCGTGTTGTTTCGCGCAGGTCCCAACCGCACTCGGCTCGCGGATCGCTGTATGGCTCCTTGAGCAGAAAGAGTATTTTGGGATCTGCAGTTTCCCACCGAGTCCGATCGAGGATGCCATCCTTTACGAAGCACTTGCCTTTGTACCGTGGTAGTTGGGACCAGGTGTTCAAGAGAGCCTCGTGCTCATCGTGTGAGATCATCGCCCATCTCCCTCCACCGTGCGCTTACCGCGTCGTCCAGCCACATAGGTCTTTGCCAGCTTATTGCGCTCGGCGCGAATACACTCCAGCAGCACCGACGCAGGCTCGTCGCTGGGATCTTGCGGCACCAGCTTACCTTCGAAAGCGTGTTTTAGGATGGATTGGCGCAGGCGGTCGGCTTTACGACACAACTCCGACACCTGCCCCATTTCCTTCTCGACGATAGTCAGGTGTGCATCGATCGCAGCTAGAATGCGTTGCTGCTCGAACACTGGCGGCAATGGGATCGGTATCGCTTCAATCGTAGGTGCATTCAAGTTAGGCTGGCCGATTCCAAGTCTGCCAGCGAGTAGGCGGCTTTGGCCAGACACAGATTGAAAGAAACGGTAGATGTACCAAGCGGTTGTGGCCTTTGTCGCCAACCTGACGTGGATAAGATAAGCACCCGGAATTGCCTGGACATCGTCATCAAATATCGCGGTCTTACCGATGGTGGCTCCGGTCCTCGTGAATACGAGATCACCCGCAGTCAGTCTGTACTTCGCGAGATCGTTGGTCGTAAGTTTGAGTCTCGGAGCGGAGCTCAGGTCGACCTTCCCCGACTCTGAAATATCCGTGGTCCGCAGAACGACCGTGCCTGAGGCAGAATAGTCGTCACTTGAAAAGCGCGGACCATAGATCGAGAAGAGCTTCAGCTCGTCAACATTGGCCCATGTCCATCCACCAGGGAGTGGGGGTTGGTTTATGGTGTGAGGAGGGATCGGCTCCTTGTACCTCTTCTTCCAGTCGTCATTCTTCGGCGGCTTGCCAGCAGCGATCATCTTGGCAAGATGGTCGGCTTCCCACTTGGCGCGGCGCTCTTTGAGGATGCGGGCGAGGAGTTGCTCGCCGGTCTCGTAGCTGCGGCCCTCCTTGCGGGCCAGTTCGCCTTCGGTGGGGACGAGGCGTCCTTCGCAGGCCGCCTTGAGCACCGCCGCCCGATAGCGCTTCAGGTTGGCCTGCGCCCGCTTGAGCGCCGCCAGCGCCGCATCCAGTCGCGTGAACTGCTTCTCGATCTCGGCGACGATGCGACCTTGCTCACGTGTCGGAGCTACAACGAGCGGGACCGTTTCCGCGAGAACCCCGGATGAAATGCTCGCCTGATTGACGTGGTGGGTACAGCGATGAAGGAAATAGCCAGCCATCCACAGAAAGTGGAGTTGGAAAGCCATGAATTTTGAAGAGACTCCAACGCCCGGTCGTAATCGGGTCATGTGATTTGAAAAGGCCCAATCTTCGTCCCGCTCAATCGCCGCAGTCTTTCCGATAAGCTCTGCACTATTAGTATTATTGAACAGTACATCGCCTTTCTTTAATCGCGCTCCTTCATTCGCTGCAACGTATTTAAGGACAGACAGATCTATGCGCCCTTGGCGATCAACATTCATCGGTCGCAGGTGCGGTACACCAATCCCATCTTGATTGTGACGTCCGCTCGGGAAGCCGGGATTTATGCATTCCAGCGCATCCCCTACGGCGGTAGCAATCCAACCCGGCGGGAGGTCGTCGAGAGCGAGGGGATAGTGCTGTCCAGTTTCTATACTTCTCACTGCGCCAACACCTCATTCAATTCCTTCAAGATCGGTTCCAGATCCTTCCCGAACACCTGATAGGCCTTCCCCAAGCCGCCACGCTGGACGAAAGGTTCGTACTCAAAGTCATCGGCCTCGATCGTCAAGCTCGTCGCAACGTGATCGCGGATCGCTTCCAGCCACTGCCGTTGCTCATCGGTAAATTTGCGACCGCTGCTCTCCTGCTGCGCCATCCAGCGCGCGAAGCGAGCATTCACGTCATCCTCGAATGGATGCAGCTCATCCTGCTGGTGAATCGCGAAGCGGACAAGGGAGACGATGTCGGTGAGCACGCGACCGCCAGAACCTCGCACCTTCGAGCGGTCCAGCGCTTCATAGGCGTGCCACAGGCGTTCCGGTGTCCAAGCTCGCGGTGGCCGCTCGATGGTTTCCGCCAGTTCCTTGATCTCTTTGAAAGTCAGCCGCTGCTTGTACGGTCGGCTGTAGAGGATCTGCAAGGCGGTGATCTCGTCCTTGTGCTGCTCGATGAACTCCTCGAACGACCGGATCATGCTCTGCGCCTTTTCTCTTGCTGCAGGGTCGAGCCCAGCGGAGATCAGTTCGTCCTTGGTGATCTTGTCGATCGTCTGCTCGTAGGACCGTTTGATTTCCGATAGCTGGAGGCGCAGCTTTGGATTCGTGGCGATCGGCTTGGCTGCATCTGCGAGCAACTTTGCAGCGGCCTGCGCAACCTGGTCAGCCGAGGGCTCAGCCGCTCCGGTGGCTGCCCGAGCAGCGTCGGCCTGCACATCTGGGTCAAGCGCCTCCACCAACCCCTTTGTAATTGCGGCGAGGGGCTGCCCTGCCGTTTCATGAACCAGCTTGCGATCCTCATCAGTAAGCTGATGATCGAGCCGTGCCAAGCGCGACGCCAGCGAGCTGAGAACATCGGGCTCGCGGTTTCCGAAGGAGACGGCCTCAAGGATTTTCTCGAATGAGACGTTCCGCTTTCGCTCCAGCGGCTCCGTCTCTGACATCTCCTCTTCGCATAGACCGACAGCGTCCACTATGATGAAGTGCGTTTTGACGCTGGCGTCGGGTGTCACCGCCTGCAAGTCATCCGGGGTGATGACGCGGGTGCCGCGTCCCTTCATTTGCTCGAAGAATCCCCGGCTGCGCACCGAGCGCATAAAGAAGACGATTTCCAGGGGACGGATGTCGGTTCCGGTCGCGATCATGTCCACCGTGACCGCGATACGCGGGTTGTAGCTGTTGCGAAAGGAGGAGAGAAGATCCTCGGGCTTGATGCCCGTGTTCACCCACTTCACTTCCTCGACTTCCTCGCCCTGCTCGTTTTTCTTCTTGGTCACGACACGAGCTGTGCCCGTCCGATATGTAATCTTCTGTGCGAAGTCGTTGCCTTTCCCGAACTCTTCGCGCACGATCTGGACGATATCATCGGCGTGACTGTCGTCCTTCGCAAAGATGAGCGTCTTCGGAACTTCAGTTCGGCCAGGAAAGATCTCGGTAAACAGGCGCTCCTTGAAAGTCTTGATGATGGTGCGAATCTGGTCGGGAGTGACGACGAAGCGGTCGAGCTGCCGAGCATCGTAGGTAAGATCCTCGTCGAGCCTTTCCCAGCGCACCTTCCTGGTTTCCCGGTCCCGTTTATCGACGTAAAACCCGGCGTTAATGATTGAACCCTGCTCGCTCACGACCGTCCGGATGCGGTAAACATCGAAGGGAACGTTCACCCCATCCGCTACTGCTCGCTCGTGGTTGTACTCCATTACCAGGTTCTGGTTGAAGAATCCGAACGTCTGCTTCGAGGGCGTGGCGGTGAGTCCGATAATGAACGCATCGTAATACTCCAACACCTGCCGCCAGAGGTTGTAGATGGACCGATGGCACTCGTCGGTGACGATGAAGTCGAAGGTCTCGATGGGAAGGCTTGCGTTGTAGCTGACCGGGAGAGGCTCGTTTTGCAGGAGTGAGGTTTCGAAGCCGGACTGTTCCTCCAGTTCTGGATCGATCTCCTTGCCTTGCAGCATGGCGTAAAGGCGCTGAATGGTTGTAATGCAGACCTTGCTGACATCATCGAGCTTGTTCGATTGCATGCGCTGCACGTTGTAAAGCTCGCTGAAGGGACGCTGCTCCTCGGGCGTGCGGAACTGTTGGAACTCCTTTAGGGTCTGACGACCTAAGTTACTTCGATCGACCAGGAAGAGCACACGCCGCGCACCAGCGTGCTTGATCAGCCGATAGATGAAGTTGCAAGCCGTATAGGTCTTGCCCCCACCGCTGGCCATCTGGATGAGCGCTCGCGGGCGACCCTCGGCCAGCGACTTCTCCAGGTTGCGGATCGCGGTGATTTGAGCGGGGCGTAGGCCATCAGTGATGAGGGGAGGGAGGCCGTTCAGCCGGGCCCGCACGGTTGAGCCTGGGTGCTGCAGTTCCTGGGTGAGCCATTGGTCGAGCGTTTCAGGGCGGTGGAAAGCGAAGACGGCGCGACTTCGGGAGTTGGGTTCTAGGAGATTCGTGAAGCGGGTTTCGACTCCTGTGCTCTGGTATTGGAACGGCAAGGGCCGCCTTGGGGCCGTGAGATTGGTTGGAATGCCCTCGCTGTACTTCGTGGTCTGCAGCTCGACGCCGGTGAGAGTCTCGCCTTCCCTTTTAGCTTCGACTACGCCGATCGGCGCGCTGTCAACGAATAGTAGATAATCGGCTTCGCCATGCCCAGACTTCATCGGGAACTCGCGAATGGCCACACCCCGACCTGCTGCCAGATTCACCTCATTCTTGTTCTGGACAATCCAGCCGGCAGCCGTGAGGAGCTTGTCGATATTCTCGCGGGCGCGGTCCTCTGGAGTTATGGGCATGGTAACCGCGAATTATAGATCGGAACATTCGCCCAGCGATGTGCGACAAATAGGATTTAGGAAATAATTTCGACTTGCCAGCCGTGAGACCATTTCATATATGGGCCGCCATCGCTGGACAAATCGGCTGACTGTAGAGGATTGCCCCCTGCGTCTGTGTGTGGAAGCATTTCAGCGGGCCGGAACTTTCGCCTGTTCCCCCGGCACGATCAGCAAGCTAACGTGGACGAGCGCGAGCGGTGAACGGTTGGGCCGCCTAGAATGCCGTCTTGACCACAGCGGACCGACCGGGCTGGCGATCTACATCCGACGCCAGTGCGCCACGATCACGGCGCCCGTTGATGAGCAACGGATTTCCGTCACGACCGTGCGCCCTCATCTCGGGGGCAAAAGGTTCTGGTTAGTATGCGCGTGCGGGGAGCCAGTTGGGCGGCTCTATCTTCCGCCGGGGCAGCGGGTCTTCCGGTGTCGCCATTGCTACAACCTGACCTACCGGAGCACGCAAACACAGAACAAGCGCTTGTACGACTTGGCGCGAAACCCCAAGGCGCTACGGACGGCACTGCGCACCGAGAACCACAAAGAATTCATGCTAGGCCTCGGGGCGTGGGCGCTGGCTGGGCGCCGGATTTACTGACGAACCGTCGTCGCCTCTGCCTTCACCGTGCGAATCGCGGAGCCGCGTCCTCCTTTAGCCTTGAGAGTGGCTTGGATTGTCTTCACTTGCCGGGTGAGCCGGGCGATCTGCGCTTGCTGCGCTCTGATCTGTTCTTTCTGCTCACGGATCAGCGCCTGCTGTTCCTTCGCGGCCTCAATCAGCAGTGCGGTGAGCCGTCCGTAGTCAACGCTCTGGGCATCCTTGCCGTTCTTCTCCCAGGTAACAACTTCAGGAACAACGGCGCCGACTTCCTCGGCAATCACACCCACTTCGTGCTTGCCATTCGCCCTGAGGTCATAGGAGACGCCGCGGAGCTTTGCGACGGTTGCCATTGCGCCGTGAAGGGTGCGAATGTTCTCCTTCCACCGTCGCGAGCTGTAAGTGGTCCAGCCATCGCTGATTGCCGGGCCTCCGCCCTGAACGATGGTAAAGACAGCAAGCGGAGCCTGGGTGCCGATGCTCACGTTGGCACCGCTAGCGGCAGCCAATGTGACGTTTCCGTTGGATGCAACGTAGAAAGGTGCACCCATAGCAGTACCATTCGCTGCGAACTGCATAATCTGGAAACTTTGGTCTGGTTCGTTTTGACCGACTTGAAATGCGTTATAGCTGGGGTTGTAGATCGCCCCAGTCGAAACATTTCTGTTAAATCCGACAAACGATCCCGCAGCATTGAGGTCTAGCCCGCCTGCAATCCGGCCCTTTCCGTTAACATCCAGCGTGGTGCCGGGAGTCATGGTTCCCACGCCGACGTTCCCTCCCTGTTGGACCACCAAGCTTGCCCTGTCCCCCCAATGGTTCCAGCCGAAAAGGGATGGTCCCCCTGAGACATACATGAACCATTGCAGACCAGTCTGCCCCGCTGCGGCTGCCTTCCCCCACGCGATGCTGTTGTCATTGCCGCTGGCCAGACCAGGTTGAAGGAATCTAAATGTGCCATCGGAACGGGCTGTGCCCGATTGTTCGGCGTCTAGGACCGCCACCGGCGCCGTTGTTCCGATGCCGACATTGACATTTGAGGTGGCGCCATTCACGCCGTTGACACTTCCCAGTACCAGAGCATTACTTTCGGTAACCTCAGCACTGGCACCGATAGCAGTGGCATTCGAGAGGGATCCCGTTCCAAAGACGGTACCGGTCCCCACAGCAGTATTATTGGATCCGGTCCCGTTAGAACGGTCGGCGGTTATGCCGGCGTTAACACCGAGCGCTGTGTTGCCTTCGCCTGTGGTGTTGTTGTTGAGCGCGGCAATCCCGCTAGCAGTGTTGAAGTTGCCGGTAGTGTTGGCTGATAGTGCGTTAGCCCCGCTGGCGGTGTTGTAGACGCCGGCAGTGTTGGAGAGGAGCGCGTCAATCCCGATGGCGGTATTCTCGAAGCCCGTGGTGTTGAAGCGGAGCGCTCCAAACCCGCTGGCGGTGTTAGAGTTGCCCGAAGTGTTGGCTGCGAGGGCCAAGCCGCCTGTGGCCGTGTTGAGGTCGCCCGTCATCGTGGAGTTGCCTGCAAACCCAAGAGACGCATTGTAATTCGCGTAGGAGCCATATGCGAAAGCAGTACCTCCCAAGTTGTAGCTGGTCGCCGCATTGACTGCGCCATTTACGTCGAGCGCGGTGGTGGGAGTAGTCGTGTTGATGCCGATTTGGGCTGTACCGCCGGTGCCTGACTGGTACACCGCCGAATCAATAATCGTCGCGACTCCGTTGAAGACCGGCAGATAATTGGCCGTTCCGCCGGTTGTGGTTACGTCTTGTGCGCCCTTTCGGTGGTCAGGACCGACCCCCTCCGAGTTGGTTGCGGGGCCAGTTGCTGTGGCCGGGCGGCTTGCCGATGGCAGGACCAGCATGAAGGCCGAGGGCGGAAGTCCACCAATCGTCTCAGCATCTCCAGCCTTCAATGCATACGGCGCACTGACCAACAGCACCCGTGGCTGTTCGGTCTGTCCCGAGATTTGCACTCCCACCCAGCGCGCCTGCTCAGTGGTGAACAAATCCGCCGGCAGCCCCGCGGGCTTGGTCGATCCCAGCAGAGTCGTGTAGTGGCCGTTGCTGTCGGCGGTAACGTTCTGCGTCTCCAGCCAAAGCGGAGCGCCGCCCGTTTGCTCGGTGTAGAGAGCAAAGGTAATGCCGACTACGCCAGTAAGAGGATTGCCGTTGAGGTCTTTCGCAACACCGCTAAAGCGGACCAGTCGAGGCAATGCGGATGCAGTTTCAGTTGGCAGCTGTGCAAAGGTCAGTTGAACTACTGACAGAGCAAGCGACAAGAATCCAACGACCACGCGACCGATATGTGGCTTCATGGGAGACTCTCCTTAAGAGGGATCGAATCTTTGTTCCAGACCGGGCTCAAATGCTTGGTTGCACCTTACGAAAATTGGCCAGAACACTCCATCGGACCAGATCATACAGATCTGTCGGCGCAAGTCCCGCAGCGTTAGGTCATTTTGACCCAATGGTCCCGGACGGACACTGGGAGAAGGCGCTAGGGGCTGCGTACGGAGCGGGCCGACCGCCCAGTCAAAGTCGCCAACCACTTCGCGTCTCAGGCGTGATGAAGAAAGCCAAAGGTCTCGCCCGAGCGAAAGCTCGGCCAGGGCACCGCTCCCCGAGTTGCAGTAGATGCTAGTCTGGTCCAACCGCTTTCCTAGCCTTGGAATTGCTGGGAGGGTAGAATTTGCGGTTGAGGGGCGTGTCGTGACCAAGAACGTCAGGCGAGTATCGTTAGTCGCGATTTCCGCCGCGGTCTTTATCGTGCTTCTCTTGCTTGGCAGAGATATCTTCTTACGACGGCCAGGGTCTCCTGATTGTGGAGACGGGCCGAGGCGCACGATCGACATCCGAGACTTCGCCACGCAGTATTCGGTTTACTCCGTCGAGCTTGAGGCGAGCGTCGCGGACAAAGCCAAGCTTTCGGTAAAACTCAGCCCGGCCCAACTAGAGCAGCTTTCCGAAGCCATGCAGAGCGCCCGCGAGTTCCGCACGTATGTTGTCGCTGGTTACAACTCATGTGCAGTGACCAAAGCGCAATACAGCCAATACGGAGCCAAGTTCCAGGCCTTGGATAGTTTGGCGCACGAAATAAACGAACTTACTGAGAAACCTTCTCTTGGTCCAGAGGAAACTGCAAAGCTAGCAGAACTCATCGGTCAGTACGGTGACGTCGCCCAGAGGTTGGGCAGGGAATAGGCGGAAGTTAGTATGCGGTGGCCATACCAGAGATTACGAATGCCATACGCGCCGATCCTCCTATTTCTCATGGCAGCCTCAGGGTGGGCCGCAGCTCAGAAGAAGATTTCCTGCCCGGACGGCGAACATCTAGAAATCGATGTGAAGCAAATTGTGATCAAGTACGAAGCGTCTTCCTTCGCCGGCACATTGACGGGCCTGAGTATGCTTGGGACCCAGTTCGAAGTGGCTCCGAAAAAATTGCAGGAGGCCGCAGTCGCCACGCAGCAGTGGGATGTGTTTCTCAAGGGGCTTGCTGCCGGTTATAACACTTGCGCAGTTACGCGGCAGCAGTATGCCGATGGGCTCACGCGGATTTATCCCCGCCTGAAAGAAGATGCCGCCAGCCTAGAAGAAATCCGGAAGATCATCTCAGATGGGCAAAAGGCCGACGAGAAACGCCTCCAACGACTGGTGGAGAGCTACTACAACAATCTGCGCGCTTTCGCACAGATCAGCGGAAAGGAGATCATCCTCGAAAGAATTGAAGCCGTGTCCGAGCAGATTGCGAGCGGACAGGCCCAGATCCTAGAGCAACAGAAGGCCGGAACGGACGCGATTCTCGCCCGGCTGAATGAGCTCGAACAAAGAGAAGCAAATGCCCCCGTTCATACTCCGGCGGAAGTAGCCGAGGAAATCGGCGAATTCAGAAAGACCTCACTGGCCAAAGCGGACGAAGCCGAAGCGGCGTACAACAAGGGCTACGATCTCCTCAACCGCTACCGCTTTCAGGAGTCCATTCCTTATTTACAACAGGCAGCATCAGCCGTGCCATTGCCGGACGTTTACTTGGCGCTCCAGGACGCTCAGGGCAACCTGTATGGCACCACAGCACACGGGGGCGCTTTCGGCGGCGGCACGATATTCAAGTTGAACAATAGGGGTCAGAATACCGTGCTCTACAACTTCCCTCCTGGGGGCGACCAGAAACGCAAGGACGGGACAGACCATACCGAGGCTGGCCTGAGCCAGGAAGCCGCGGGCAACCGGTACGGCACCACACATGGAGGATCGAGCGACCGTGGAACGGTGTTCGAGCCCGCCAATGGAGGGGAAGACGATGTCAGCATTACGCTGACCTCTAACGTGAACCCTTCGTTCGTCAAGCAGCCCGTGATTTTCTCGGCGGTGGTCTCTGGTAGTGGGGCAACTCCGACCGGGTCGGTGACCTTTGAAGAAGGGACGACTGCCCTTGGCACGGTCATGCTGGCTAACGGGCGCGCCAGTTTGGCATCGGCATCTACGAAGGGTGGGAGCGTCTCAATCGTAGCTAACTATTCGGGGGACAAGAGCTACGAAGCGACGAACTCCAAACCGCTAACGCAGACCGTCAATCAATACACGACAAGCACGGCTCTGACTTCAACTCTGAATCGGTCAACCTACGGCCAGCCGGTCACGTTGACCGCGACCGTAACCTCGGCAGGACCGACTCCAATCGGGGCTGTGTGGTTCCAGATGGGAACGTTTTGGGACGCCACCCTCGTCGGCGTTAGTGGAGTGGCCAAGATTACAACATCCTTCTTCCCCGTCGGCGCCTCGACTATTACCGCGAGGTACGAAGGGGACGCGGCGCACGCAGAGAGCACGTCACCGGCTCTGGCACTGGTCGTGGATAAGGCGACCTCGACTACGACCATCGTGTCTTCGGTGAATCCTTCGAACGCACAGCAGACTGTGAAGCTCACGGCCACGGTAACCTCGCCAACCGCAACTCCAACTGGAACCGTGAAATTCATGGATGGCAGCACGGCGCTGGGAACGGGGACTCTAACAAAGGGCAACACTAGCTACATCACGTCGGCCATTAGCGCTGGTTCTCACAACATCACAGCAGTGTATGAGGGGACCGCCAACTTTGGCGGAAGCACGTCACCGGTGCTGGTGCAAACTGTGAACTGACGAAAACGAGTTAAGGCGTTTGCCACCTTCATCAACCACTTCCACCAGCTTTCTCGCCATCCAATTTCCCCCAGGTGCTCCAATAAGATTTAGGTAATTCCCAAGCACCGAAAAAACTGGCATTTTCGCGCTCCGTCATCCCCATCATTGTCGGGTTACTATGTGCTCATGAACACCGCCAAGGTCCCTGTCACCGTCCGGGAAGCCCTGACCACGAACACGTCTGGTTTCATCTCCATCGGGAAACTCGCTCAGCTTATCGACGTTCCGGTCGAGAGACTTCGCCCCCTAGTCGAGCACGAATACCTTCGGGTCCTTACGGCCAACAATGAACTCGCCCAGACTATCGTTGCGTGTCCGGGGAAGCGGGCGACTGACTGGCTGAGGACCATGTTTCAGCCGCTTAGAATGCGCCCGCTTATCCGCCTAAAGGAAGCAGGGAAACTGTGGAACATCACGGAGCGTCAGGCTTGGAAATATTGCCGCCTCGGAAAGATCCCGGTTCACGCTGACCCGGTGTTCGGGAACCTGATCACATTCGGCGCGCTAAAGAGCCTCGCCCGCGCCCGTGGCAGGTATTACAAGCCCAAGACGTTCGACCGGGCTTCATTGCTGAGGTACTACCTGAACGAGATCGAGGGCGTGCGCTGGAAGGAGCCCCCTCCATATAGTCAGAAATTGGAAGATGAGATCCATCGGATTGCCCGGTTGAAGGAGCCGTGGCGGACGCTACAGAGTGTCGAGCTGCTATTGGCATTCAAGGATGTCCACGCGGTCACGGATTGCTGCCGGAGGCTGCGTAAAGTATCCGCGGAATTGATGAAGACTGAGAAGCTAGTGGCCGACCTGGATCGGAAGGTTTTCGAGATGTGACATGCGAGTGGAAGGCACGAGCATCCGAGGAGTCAATTCGCTAGTACAACGCCGTATCCGATTGCCCGTGCCTCGACACTTCAAGTTCACGGGTTGACCGTGAGTTTGACCGTGGTCTTCTTACTCTCGTACGCCCCCTTGCCAAGGACAGTTATGGTCGACTTTCCGGTGGCTGCCGATCCGCTTACTGTCAGCGTCAGCGTGCTCGTGGAAGTGGTTGGGTTCGGGCTGAAAAATGCCGTGACACCAGTCGGCACTTCAGTGGCGCTCAGCGTGACCTGCTGATCGAAGCCGCCCGTAGGCACGACGGTGATGGTGCTGTTTCCGCTGCTACCTTGCGCAACCTTTAAGTTCTTCGGCGAAGCGGTCAAGCGAAAGCTCCCCAACGGAGTCACCGTAAGCGTGATGGTGGTGGTTGCCTGCAAGCTGCCGGAGGTTCCAGTGATGATTACCGTCGCTGCAGTCTCGACCGAGGCGTTTCTGCCCGCCGTCAGGGTCAGCGTGCTGGTGGAAGTTGCCGGGTTCGGACTGAATGAAGCCGTTACGCCATCCCCAATGTTGGCACCGGAAGCGCTGAGTGTTACGTTGCCGGAAAATCCGTTCACCGGCGTGATAGTGATGGTTGTGCTGCCGCCGACTCCACCCTTCGCGATGGTGACTGAGGTCGGCGAAGCGGAGAGCGTGAAGCTCGGCGAGCCAGATCCGGCCAGGTCGGTCATCAGCGGCTGGCCGTTCATGCTTCCCCATCCGGTCGTCAGGTCATAGCCAACGACGGCGTTGTAGTATTTCGATTGGCCGTCGGTATCGTTATTCCCAACGGTGATGTCGTGGAAGTCACTGTTGTAGTTGGGACCTTGGCCGATCGAGTAGAGCGTTGGGTTGATGAAGCCCAAACCCGCCGGCTGGCCATTGGCCACGACCTGCTGGTTAACCAGGGCAAGCCATGCAGCCCATCGGGGTGTGGCAAAGCTAGTACCGCCCCAATTCTCCGCGCAGCCACCATTGTCATAACAGATGTAGTTGTCGAAGTCCGCTTGCAGGGCGACATCGGGTGAATTGCGTAGGGTGGTTGAACCTTGATTGTCCGAGTTAATGACCGGTACCTGCCAAGCCGGAATGCCGAAGTAGAGCGTGCCATCGTCAGCCGGGCCGCCGCCGCTACCCTCACCGTAATCATTCCATACCACTTCCGATTGCCATGCGCCGCCAGCGGTGGTCAATGTCGTTCCGCCCACAACCGTGAGATGAACGTCCTCCGCCGGATACCCCATATCGTCGTGGTCGTTGCCGGTGTATGCTCCATAGTCCCCAGAAATGCTGAAAAAGGTCTGACCTTGTGTCGCCATTTCCTCGAAATAGGGATCGTCGGTCTGCGGATCGTCCGGATACCACCACCAAGAGTTACTCAGTTGCTTGGCTATATTATCCGTAGCCATTTGACTGAATATGTACCCGTCGACGCCAGTACCGAAACTTGTCGGTCCAATGTAAACGCGGAGTTGAGTCAGGCCGGGAGCCACGGACACCGCTTGTTCTATATCCAGGCAGACTTCGCCTTCGTCGTTGGCATTGGACCAGGTCAGGGTGCCGCCATCCACAAGTATGTTGTCGATCGGTACGTTGTTTGTCTGACCGATACTCGAAAAGTACAAATTGACATCGCTCGCGGTGTAGCCTGAGAACTCCGTCAGCCCGACCGTCTGTCCAGTGCCGGTGTTGGAGCCCATGTTGTAAGCCGCCCGCATGTCACTTCCCAGAAAAGACCCACCCGGACCGGAGCCCGTGCCCGTAACGTCGGGACCTCCGTCGTGATTGCGCGTTACCAGTTGCGCTGGACGCGGTCCCGCCCCAGGACGCGGGTAGGAGTAATTGTTCAGACCGGAGATGTGCGATACGGGCACATCCAGAGCGAGTGAGGGTTCACGGTCCGGCGAATAGAAGATGCGGCTTTCCGTCGGATGCTGATACGTTCGCATTCGGACATGGAAGGTTTTTTCGATTTGCGCCACCGAGCCGCGGACAACCAACATCAGTCGATTCGGAGACTTATAGCTCACGGAAAAACCATTGGTTTCGGCGAAGTCAACCACTCTCTGGTATTCCGTTTCCGTCCGGCCAAACCGTTCCGTGAACTCAGCCACGCTGAGCCATTGGCGGTAGTCGGGACTGGTTGAGTCGGAGAGCCGATCGATCAAACTGGTCAATTCGTTTTGGTTCCGCACCGGCAGGTGGATGATGAGGTTCAAACGCTGAGTAGTTGGCAGAAAGCCCACCGGCGCAGCACGCCCGCTGGTAACTGCGGGCCGAACGTGCTTGTGCAATACCTGACTGGTAGGTTGGGCTTGCGCTGGGATTGTGAACAAAAAAAACGCAGCCGCGCAGAAAAGCGAGGCGAGTCGTGACGAAATTCTGTGCGAAAAGAACATAGGAACTCTTCCGACACGCGAATTCCTACACATCTTTCCTCCTCGCAAAATCCAACTCCGATATTGTATTGAGTGATTCATAAGTCTCTCCTTTTTTGCTTGAGGCGCGAATGGTCGGAATCACAATCATCAGTGTCGCTGCCACGACGACCGCCATTATGAAGCATCCGTCTCTGGCGGTTTCCGGTGATGAACAATGTGGCGGTATATAACCTTCATCGTATTTGAGTATTGAGGAGACAGGGCCCGACTCGACTATCGATGGGGCAAGGATTGTCGCGGCAGTCGAGAACGAAAGATTCTCCTCCCCGAGCAGGCTGGCCGTCAATGGCCCGTGCAATGCGACGTAGTGATGGATATCACTGGTGCCTGTGCTGCGAGGGCGGCGGTATGGGCACTGTCAAGGCAAATAGAATCTAGCGATTCTCGCGCCGGTAGACGGTCAGGAATTCCTTCACGAACGCTTTGGCCAAATCTTGTTCCTTGATGGATTTCTTTATCACGTGGTCATTGTAGGTCCATACGCGATGGAGAGTCGTTGGCCCTGTCGGTCTCACCGCCTGCCCTTGAACGTCTGCGACAATCATTTCGCCTTGCGAAGTGTACTTGATCGTGAACGTCAGCCCGAGGTCTCCGTGCTGGGCATCGACCACCCGCAGTCCATTCTCCCGGAGAATTTTTGTAATCTCATTTCGTGCAGGCAGATTACTCTCGGCCAGGACTGCGATGTATTTTACGCCGCGAAGCTCGTCAAGCTGTCCATCGGTGATTTCGACGCCGGGCTTGGCGGGAGTCTTTGCGGATTCGGGCTGACCACCGTTCCCACCGCTCTTGGTCATCGTGAGACTGCCTTTGCCGTGGTCACCGAGACAGTCGGTCCCCGTGTACGTCCCGAGCGCCTTTCCAGCGTCTACCTTGGCCGTGCCCTTAAATATTCCAGAGCAATTCTGCAATGACTGCTTCAGCTCGAACGTGAACTGCGAATCCTTGAGCGAGCCTCTTATTTGACCGCCTCCGCCGAGCGATGTTGTGTAGGTTCCTGCCACATCGCCGTCTGAACTCTCGATGAGGTTGAACTGGACAGTGGCAGACCCCTTCGCATCCGCGATAGTTGCAGACCAGGCGCCGTCGAGCGAAACGTCGGCTTTGACCGGCTCACTCTTGTGTTCTGCTGGCTTCTCCTCAACCTGCGCGGTTTCGAGCGACCCGGCGTTAAACTCCGGCAGTGACCGCAGCGCCGAACGGTCGAAAAACCTCAGCATCGGCTTCAGGTAATTTGCCGGAACGGCTAGGTTCAAGTTCTGACCCTCGACCGTGGCTTGGGTAACGCCGATGACCTCGCCGCCATCGTTCAAGAGTGGTCCACCGCTGCTGCCGTGAGAAATTGGAGCAGTTGTTTGCAAGAGGTGCATTCCTTCCACTTGGCGCACCGCGCTGACAATTCCGTCTGATACCGAATTGGCACCGATGAGAAGCCCACGCGGATTACCGACTGCAATGACATGCTGCCCCACCTGAAGAGAGTCGGAGTCTCCGAGCCTCACCGCCTTCAAGTCCACGGCTTTGATTTGAATCAGTGCAAGGTCTTTTCTGGCATCCGCATCCGCTACGAGAACGCTGTCATAGGTGTCACCATTTGCGAGGGTCACGGACGCGGAGTACGCACCCTTAATCACGTGCAGATTTGTGGCGATGAGTCCGTTTGAGTCAACAACGAAACCGCTGCCTTCAGCGAGTGGATTGCCGTTCTTGTCGCTGGTCACGATGAGGACGACGGAAGGTGAAACAGTCCGGGCCACGTCTGGCAGAGACGCGGAGCGCTGTGAGACAGCAGGTAGAGAGGCAGTGATGACGACGGCAAGTAACGCGATCGCACGCGCCATAGTCGGTCGGCAACTGTTCGTTTGCATTTCGTCGACTTGAGCCGGTGGAAGAGCGACGCTATTTATAAGTGGTCTATCCATGAGTGGTAGACCAAAAAGTAGCGTACTCCCAGAATCAGGCGGATGCAACAGATTCAGCGGAAACTGGGAGACCGCATCCGCAAACTCCGCACGCGGAAGGGTTGGTCACAGGAACAATTCGCCGCCGTCAGCGGCCTGCATCGGACCTACATCGGAGCCGTCGAGCGGGGCGAAAAGAATTTGACACTCTCCACTATTCACACACTCGCCAAAACGCTAGACACGTCCATCGCCCAACTCTTTCGCGGAATCGCCTAACCGGGGCTGCGCAGCGCACTAGCATTCTTGCGAGGGCCGCAATATGCGATAATTCGTCTTCCTTCCCCGGTTTCAGACACCACGCAAGAGGCGAGATATCAGTGGCCAACGGCACATTTGTAGGTATCGACGAAGCGAAACTCTGGAGCATGGCCGACGCGCTGCGGTACAACATGGACGCGGCGGAATAACAAGCACACGTTGTCCGCGGCCTGATCTTCCTCAAGTGACGGGGAGGGACGAGGCCACCTTTTTTCGAGTTAGGAGAATCAATGTTAAGTGAAATTGCAGCTTTGATGAGCAGGATCGAGCCGGACCCTTGGCGTTTAGAGACCGGATTCAGTTCGGAGATGCGGGCGGCTCTTGATGTGACGCTCAACTCGAAATCGGTTGAAGAAATCGAGTCGGCTTTAACTGCATGGATTCGCAGCTACCAACCGTGCTTGTTTGGGCGTATCGCGGCAAAGCAGTCGGCGATAACATATTGCCTCGTAACAGAAGAGATGCTCTGCGGCGACGAAACTAAACTAAAGAATCACATTCAGGAAGCGCGCCTCAGGTGGACGGCCGCCGGATTTGACGGTGCGAGCAGCAATTTCGTCATTGCTGTCCTATCAAGCAAGTTGGTTTTTGCGTTGCCTAGTGAAGAGGTCAAAAGGATTGCGCTGCGATTGTGCACGTTGTACTTGGGAGAATCCATTGAACCGGACAGGGTGTACCTGGACCGCCTGTGGCTTCAACAGCCGGGGTCACAAAACGCCACATGGGAGTGGGTTGCGGGCGTAAATTACTTCTCTGCGCAGGGAGATGGAAGATGGTGGCAGGATCATCGTTTCCCCGCCGGAATAGCCTTCTCAGTTAACTCGGTTGGACACATGGTCAAATCGGGAAAGCTCAATCGGGCTCTCCACGACTTGGAAGAGGCAATGGGCACGTCTTTGCCGGATTACAAAGTGCCGAACGTGGACTCATTGGAGAAGGCGCTTGAGCTAGCAATGGCCACAATAAATAAGGCGTCCGAATCAGTGTCGGGCAAGGCTACTTTCCTGGTGCCCTTAACAGACGGCGGGGACGAGCGCCCAGAATGTCCAGTAATGCTTCCGAAGTCTCTCAGTTCGTTTGACTACTGCGGGTACGAGGGCTTCTACCATACAGATTACACAATTCCGTCTGCGTATTTCCGCCCGGACGTCAAGCGACCAGCGGATGCGGAACCGTACCAGCTTGACTTCACTTACCTATTCAATAAGGCGCTAGATAACCCCGATTATGACCGCATGGGTGAGGGGCGAAGAATACGAGACTCGGCAGAATTGAGGAGTGATTACTCTGGGGATGAGCGCCGCTATCCCGTTGCCAAGCGACTCCGAGGAGTGGAAACGGAAGTTCAGATTGCTGACGTGCCCAGGCTTCAGGATGCCTTACGCCAGCGCAAGCCAAAGTAGTCAGTCAGTATGAAACGAATCGGCCTCCGTATAATTGAGCCATGAATCGGCAGAGGTCAGCTGTGGGCTCGGACTTACCGAACTGAAGAACCGCGAGGCAGTTGAGATTCCGTTCAGTGCTTGTGGTATCGAGTAGCACGTCGAGAGTATCTAATCCGGGGGCCATGATGCGTATGATGCCGATGTATCTGGAAAGACGCACGGAGGTGCAGAGCCGCTCGACGATGGCTGTTCCACCCGCCTCACGAAGCAAGGACTCTACGTAAGTCGTCGAGCGAAAAATGCGGGACTTCCAGATCGTGGTTACTTGCTTTGGCGTCGGAGACGAAGCAAGGACCTGGGCTATTGCAAAAGATTGGGCCTTTGAGACGATGCCCAATCCCGCTGTGTACAGCTGGGCGAATGAAAGACGGATCTTGGAGTGGAGCGGAATGAGCAAATGGGAAAGCCTCCAGGTCTCCTCACCTCCACCAGGTAGCTCGAAGTGAATTAGCAAATCTTCGCTGCGCTTGTGCGTTGTGGGCCTGCGGATTGTGGCCTTCAGATAAGGCCCATTGCGGTCATCATGGACGTAGATGGCCGCCAGGTCAGCCGAGCGATGTCGTATTCCGGAGGTTCCAGACGACCCTGTCGATTCAGCCACACCTATCCCCGCTGCTGCTACTGCATGGCTAATCTCCGAGCTGCCCGGTTGCTCCAGTATCAGCACGGGGGAAATCCCGGAAGACACCGAACTGAAGAGTATGCCGCGGGTGAATTCGAAGGATTCTGCTCGCTGGAGGCTTGGGCTGTAACCAAGGGATTGCACAGCCTGGCACATCTGGCCGAGGGATAGGCCCTCGGAGGGCATTGGTCGGCCGAAAGGAAGGGCAAACTGCGATGCTCGGATTGTGATTTGTGCTGGTGTAGCGAAGGCGTTGTGCTCCAATTGTTGCGCCCGTTGGAGCGAGGTCCACAGTGCGGTTGTAGCGCAGGCACTGACGCCCAAGTCTTGTTGTTGAAACGCGAGACCCCTCACAGTCAAGCGCAGACCCAACAGATGGGGGTCGTAGTCGAACGCACAATGGAACTTGCGAATGTACCCTTTGCCTGATTCTTCCGGTAGACATCGAAGGACCGTCCGCCCGACAGGGCAGCCTGGGAGCGGCTTGATAACCGAGAATCCGACGTAGAATTGCTTTGAAAATTCTGCGCATTCGCGCCTGAATGCCTCCTCGCCCCCGGTCGCTCGCGAACTCCGCACGCGCCGAATCTGTTTCCTTAACTCTTCCTTCCCGAGAGAGAAAAAGTGGACGCGACAGCAGAAATTTGGATACGGGTACAAGCTTTTCGAATAGAAGACACTGTGGTCTTCAATGTGATCGCGATCAATATAGTGTTGTTCCAC